>Ga0123357_10004631_pt1 | contig 16226 bp, 12 predicted proteins | sample TergutEmb28metaG_FD_89873 | JGI IMG/M metagenome (GOLD analysis project Ga0123357, IMG submission 89873) | Embiratermes neotenicus P4 segment gut microbial communities from Petit-Saut dam, French Guiana - Emb289 P4 | ecosystem: Host-associated > Arthropoda: Insects > Digestive system > Gut ... | reverse complement strand
AGAGTTGTTGTATGTAAAAAAAAAAAAAAAAGGCGGGGGGGGAGGAGGATGGTTGTTGTTTAGTAAGGATTTGGGGGTTGTTTGGGGGGGGGGGGGGGGGGGGGGAGGGGGTGTTATATTATGGCAGTGTTACTTTCTGGGCGATGAACAGTATCTTGACTAAAGCAGCATAGTCTAAACTATAAATAGAAAGAGCAGGCTGAATGTTTGCCATTTCATCCTGAAGATCCACACTCTCCAAAACATATGTATTATGCATATTAATTTTGATTTCATGTAACTTATTCCTACTGAATCCAACAGAAATGACGTTAAGTGACCTTAAAAATAACATACATGAATAACAGAAATATTAAGATAACATCTTTCCCATCATCCTTCATGTGGTTTGTCATGATGAAATGAAGGCCTGTCTTCATTATATGTACAGCACACTATGCACTTAACTGAAAAGATGAAGCTTCTTGAAAACAATGTGTGGCTTCATTGATATGCCCCATTACAAGAAAAATCTCTGCCAGTAGCAGCCACACCTGAAGTTATAATAACCAGGCGTGCCGTGGCTCAGGGCAATTTGTGAAAAAACTGAGTGATGAAGTCACTTCTGATAATGCTTTCTCAACATGTGATGCTGCAAGAGAATGGGCATGTAAGGAACTGGAATCTTTGTCTGATATTTCCGAAGCACACTTCTCGTACTGTTTAATTTCTCTGACTGTTCTGAAATGTCAATGTTTGTCTGATCCTCATTTAAAGCCTCCACAGTGACAGCATATTTTTGTCTATCACTAGCATTTGCTGGACCCTTGACTTTGTAACTCAACATACACAGTCACATACAGCAAATTTGGACTGTCTGGATAATCATCTAATGCAGCTTTGGTCAGCAGCAGCACTTCAGTGTGTTGCATGTAAGTACAGAGGAGAAGTACGAGCAGACAGTGATAATACATGTTTGAAGCAAATATTCAATGCTCTCTTCACATGATTCATAGCTTTTGCAACTTTACAGCCATATATGAACTGTTGAGCCAGGTAATGTTCTGCCAAGTGATCACTGGGATCTGTCTGTTGGGCTTTGAGGAATGTATCAAATACACTATTACTTGAAAGTTGCTTTTCCTTTTTAAGATGTTTTTTTCAGCTGTTTGTAAATCAAAGCCAATTACAAGATAAAGGCGACATGTGGATAATAGACTCTGTGGATTTGAAGCTCATGACTCCTTGTCTGGGTACTCCAGTCAAGCCCCTCTCCAATCTGATTAAGATGTGCGCAACATGTTTGTGCTGCCAAAAGACAAGCTATCACTTTGATTGGTGGCAGCCTGGAAACCTCCTTCTGAACTGTTAGAGCATGGGCATACTGCCCCGTATTATACTAACATAAGGCATGCTGCATTCAGAGATGAGGTTTTACAAATGAGAATTTCATAGCTTGTTCAAATTACTCATGTAAAAGGTCAGCATGACACCATCAAATTAATGAAAATGTCAGGAGATGACAGATAGCAGTGGCATTATAACAGGCACAAATTCATGTTTCTTTGAACTCTGGAGAGTGGCTCAGCACAGCATCATGGGCAGCAATGGCTTCACTTCTCTTAAGCAATAAGATGATTTCTTCATTTTCGTTCTGAGGTATGAAGAGATTTAAGCCAGTGTATTTATGAGCTTTCCATGGACTCTCAGCTGCTGAAGCCTGAGTGACCTGAGTTAATTTTTTGTTTGAGGCTGTAATTTTAGTCACTTTCTCAGGACATGAATATACAATTCCACTGACACCCCTCAGCAGCACTTCAGCTAGCTGTCTTGTGTTAGGTGTAAACTTTGTGTTGCACTGCATTCAATTGCACTTCACATGGTCCAGTAGCAAGTGACAGCTGACTGCATTTTTCCCGCACAAACGTGAAGAAATGGTGCTTGCTGCAAAGTTGTCTCCAAAATAGGACCAATCTGACATGCAGGATCTGGCAGCTGTGGTGAATATGAGCCTGTATTTACTTTATGGTCTGTTGTTGCTGCTGCTGTAGTTTGTCCTACTCCTGAATGCACAACAATGTGAGATCCCCACCCTCCTCAAAACACCTGACTATTTGTTCATCCCACTCAACCTGTTTGTACTTGGAAGATGATGAAGGAGGCACTTTCTCCAAACACTCCACAAATCTTTAATTGCGTATGATTCTGCAACTATTCATAAATGTATACCGGGCAAATTTCATACCGGGCAGCTGTATTTTTGTGGATTGTCTAAAATTCTGCTTGATTGTAGTAATTAAGGGCGTTTTTGAATGTTCCTATAGCACAATGGAGTTTCCCAAGCAACAGATTGCCATCAAATATTCACCCAGCCATCTTCCCATATTCATTTAAACTGCTCAACAAATATTGTTTGGCCTCTGTCAGACCTGTGCAAGCCTTACTTACTTATATTTGTTTCAGTTGGTGGTAACTCCTCTAAAAAGAGTTCCAATTTTCCCTCGCCAATTAAGAAAATGACCTTAATTTCAGCTATTCTGCTAAATGCATAACACATTTCCAATTAGATTCTTCTCTACTTTTCTCTGCCTCTGTATGTATTTGACAACTTCTAACTTTCTCAGCCATTTTTGTTTCTTGTCCCCAGGCTTATTCATTGTAACATGATGCATTCAGCTGCCAGGCCACATATTTAACAATGGCAGATTTGCCACAGTTGTTTTCACATCTTGTTCTTCTTTGATGGCACTACAGATCAATGCGGACCTTTGCCTCCTTAATGTACTTCTCCCAGTCAGCTCTGTTTTTTGATCTCCCTTTCCAGTTTTTAATTTTGTATTTAATAATATCTTTTTATATACATCCTCTTAGTCGAATTCCCTGAGGATTATTTTTAAATACTTGACTTACTTCTCTTTTACTATCCATTCTACTACCATGACCAACCCAATTCAACGGACTTTTTCTCACAAATGAAAATAGGTAAATCTCCAAACAGTTGCATTAATTCTTTATTATGTCAATTTCTCCAATTTTCGTTTACTTTAATTGCCACAAACATTCTTCTCAACACTTTTCTTTCAAAAACAGCAAGTAATCTCTTAATCATATCCGAGATTCTGCTGCATATGTTGCCACTGGTCTTATTAATGTCTTATTGACTTTTATTTATTCTGCTGTGAGTACTGATTGACTCTTTAGTGGAGGAAGAAGTGTATAATATGCTCTATGTACATTTATTTTTTTAATCTCTCATCTTCATTAATTTTTATTTGTTAGAATTGTACCATGATATGTATAGCCTTTCACTATTGCAAAATTACATGTACGAAGTTTTACATATTCATTTTCATTGTAAGGCTTTCGTGATACTATCATAATTTTTTTAAATTTTCTTCTAATCACTTTTTATTTGTTTCTTCAACCAGGAATGTCAATATTTCTTTTACATCTAGACATCTTCTTCCCAAAATAATCACATCATCAGCATATGTCATGATTTGACTACATTTGTCACATATGGTTTCCCCAGTTTCTACTTTAGATCTTCTAATTGCAATTCCAACACTACATTAAACAACAAAGGAGCAATTGCATATCCTTGTTCATTCATTCATTTCATTTATTCTTTATTTTGGTTACATTAACCCGTGGATGTAGAAATCGTCGTCTGAAACCTTTCTCAACTTTAAATTCAGAAGACAACATTTACCAGTAGTAACCTTAGCATATATTTCATTACTTAAAATTCTGCACAAATGAACTATTTTTTGGGAAACCTAGCTTATGCATTTCACTCCATATTTCCTTTCACCATAGTGTCATATATTGCTTGAAAATCAATAGATAGATAATGTACATCAATATTACACTCTGTGTCATGTTTTATTATGGATGAATATTTGAATAGGACTAAGGATTAATGATCTGGTTTTAACTTTTAATGTATTACTAGTTCAAATGCATAAAATACAACTTTGTACCTTTATATCATATATTCATAATCTTATGCTAAATTAAATATGTCATATATTTTTCTATTATGTTTAAATTCAATTTTAGCTTTTTATATTTAGTTGATAATTTAATTATAAAGACTATTTTATATATTATGTTTTATTGATATGATGTTCATTTACAGTTTTATATGTTACTTTTGTATATACTTTTTTTCGTGGTTGAAGCCAAGCTTTTCATGGCACGTATATTTTGTATTTCGTATTTTGATATTGCATTTTGCATTCCATTTATTAAGACAAGTTCTATATCGAAGGTGTCTGTTAACTTTCGTATGGATTTACTGAACATTTAATACAAATACTAATACTAAAGGCAGTCGTGGATCAAATATTGCGGTAGTCGTACACAGACGAGCACGGGTGTTGCAGACATAATCGGCGGTGTTGTGAAGGTTGGCGAAGACGCAGGGATGTGGAAACAATAGTATATGTATAATGGCACCAGTGGTAGGGGATACGAACACGATTTCAGATGAGGAATATCTCGTTTTACGAGCAAAAGACGCTCTTAAAACCGATGCATTTGCAGCGAAGGCGTGGATGATAACGGCTAAAACACTGTTCCCGAATAACTTCGCTGTACAGGTTAGGATTTTTTTTTTCTGATCAAATATACGTGGATCTTCAGAAACGATTATTAACATTATTGAAATAAACCACTGTCCAGATTGATACCACACGGACTAGTTAAGCCACATACCAGCATCACTGTTTCTTACACCTGGAACACAAATACAAAACAACCACTTAGTATGGAGGAATGTGAGAAATTTATTTATTTATTTATTTATTATTTACATCCATATTGTTACATATGCAACACCGGACCGGTCCAAATCTTTTAGGCCCACCGTTCGACAGACGTATGAGTTCTCTTTAACACTGGAGATCATTGAGGACGGTCATGGGTTAGAATTGTATGAAATATATAGAGATGTTCTGAAATTTTGTTTTTCTCACCCTAAGATTTATTCAGGTTGAAATCGCCACATACTGGGCAGACAGGACGCGGTGCGGAGCCCAATATGCAGTGCATCGTCGAACCCTCAGAATAAAAGTCTGTCTCGACAAAAGTGTCCATCGATGATACTAAGTAAAAGATGCTACCTGGATATTCAGACATTAAACACACAAGAATTCTTGAAATAATAAATCAGATGGTTGAATGCTGCATACAGGTAGTAATGACAAATTGATTTTCTGCTACGCCTGGTTGAAAAGGTTAAAAATGTAGTTCTGTCCATCTTTACATTCCAAATAAAATTATGATTGAATTACATGAGAAATAAGGATGATGTGTTGCCCTAAATTCCTTCAAATCAACATCCTACTGATTGCTTTCTTACGGATTTCAGGGTGTTGTCACACGTATTTGGTCAGAAAGCCACTTCTGTGTAATAGCATTGTTTCTTATGGCTTATAGTTTGAGGCAAGTGTAAGTGTGGGTCATTGGTGATACTGAATGGAAATTATTAATGTCTGGCATGGATTAGATTTTGACAGGTGTGGGTGGGAGAGTGCAATATTATGAAATGTATCTTAAAGAAACGGTTTGGCATCTGGTCTGTAATTGTCTGATTCAGGATAGAGACCAGCATGGACTGTTATGAAAATTGCTGTCAGGTGTTCCAGAATTATCATAAAACCTTATAAGGTTGTATGTTAATTTTAGGGCAGAGTGTTTGTAGGAATTCATTAAATTGCAGTTTGTGTGCTGGCCTTCAGTTGTGCACAAACTGGTAACTGATCTCTTGTGTTTGTGCAGTGGTGTGCTGTATTGGCATTGCATCTGCTATTTAATTAACTCATGGCATAGAAAATGTTTTTAATTGGGATATCAGGTGCTGGTTACAGGATGGACTAATATTTCATTGTCTTGTGCTGGGTGGATATAATATGTCATAAAATTAACACACAATGGCTGAAAATTCAGAAGTTTTGTTTATTAGTAGTAAGGTATTCTACAGTGTTCACAAGGAAGGCTTGCCAAATATGATGAATTTTTTAGCCACTTGACAGCCCCTGAAGTCAACAAAAAATTAAACTAGTAGACATGTCAAATATTGTTGTAAACAGGAAGCAGTTTGGCAAGCTGAGTGAATGTGAATGATGTCACATTTAATACAGTGTTAATGTGTTGCATACATTTGATATTAAGTGAATTTGTTGAGTAGTTATTTTAGTAGGTAGTTTCTTTGTCAAACATTGTCAAAATTACTTTCTAATAAATTGTGTATGTTATTACCTTTAAACATATGTCTTGGTAATAATGGTTTGTAATATATTATTTCAGTTTGAAGCTTACCGCATTGAGAAAGCGGCCCGGAATATCAAAGAAGCTGCAAAATGCTTCAGTGCAATGTGAGTATTATCACTAAATACAGAACTGTGTACTTGATATGATTTTGGGTTATTAACCTTTCAAAGACCAGTATTGACATACATAAACACATGTAGGAAAACACCCATAGAAATTCATTTCATATACTTAGGCAACAAGGGTATTTACTGCATTATTTAGACTTGCTGCATAATCTTTGTTTTATTTTCCACAAAATGCTGTTTATTTCATAATTTTATATTTCTATGTTTAAGTAATATGCTTTTATAAACCGTGCACTAAAGTTTAAATGCCCACCAGGATAGGTAGGGGTTAATGGTGTATGGATTGTTACCTTCATACTGCATTGTTTGTTCATGGTTGTGCACAGTGAGTTGATGCCTGTGTTTCGGCTTGAGTTCTGAACTGAGGAAAATCGCACGTCATAAAAAATTGTTGTTCTATTTCTGATTGTTGTAGATTCCAAAAATTTCAGGAGGAAGCAGAGATGTGGCAAGAAGTACAGGCTCTGACAACATCTCTCAGATCAGATATGGGTGAAGCTGATGCTGTTTTCCTGAGAGACATGTTTTCTCACATTCCTTTGGGTGCGTGATTTTGTGTTGCCAATTTTTTTTTTTTTTTTTCTTTGGGTGTGTGATGATCTTTGCCTAGGCAATTCTTCCTTTTGCCAAAAGTGGTTGATGTGTATGGTTAGAGATTATTTCATTCAAGTGATTTATATGTGTCAGTACACTGACTGAAATTTTGGTAATAGATAGCCTTCCACTGGGCATGATCATTATCCACTTAGTGGCCTCACAGATCATTTCTCTTCAGATTAATTTTAATATTTTCCTCCCTTCTGTTTCTTGGTTTTCAAGTAGCCAATTACCAGGAGGGTTTCCTACAAAAAATATGTATTTTGTTATTGTATTTATCATGCATTTAACCTGGCTGGGGGAGGACTTTTGTAAACAAAGTTTTGAATCTTACAGTTCCATAGGAGAGTATGTTGACTGAATTAATATTAGTGTTCAAGAAAAAAAGTTTCAAGTGGGGCAGTCAGTTTGTCTTTCCGTATTGACGGAAGTGTGATAGAATGATGGTGGAGCATATAAATCTGACTGGTGTTTTTTTTTTAAGTTCATTTATGACAGTGCTCTTTGTGTAGGTATATAATAGTACAGAATGAAATGGTGGAAATTTAGGCATCCATTTCAGCTTTCATCTAGACTAATGCTTATGACTAGGTGAAATTTTAATGTCATACATACCATGCATCATGTTCGCCTCGCTATTTATTAGCCACCACTTGTGCATCATCCAGTGTTTACTAAATAACATATTAGTTACTGCTGTAACGCCTTTCAGTGTCTACTGACACCATCTTCAGGGAGATCTGTCAGTAGACACCATAACACATTATAGCAGTAACTAATATGTTATTTGGTATACACAGTATGGTGCATAATTGTTGGCTAATAAATGGTGATACAAACATGATGCATGGTGCTAGGACATTAAGAAAGTAAATGCCCAACAGGCAAAGTTTATGAACAATTATATGGGGCTCCTTGAAGATGGTGTCACTAGACACTGAAATGCGTTGGAACAGTAACTGATATGTGATTGGTATATATAGTATGGTGTATAAGTGTTGGTTAATTAGTGGTGGTAGGTGGAATTTGTTTTTGAGAAGTGAAGAAATGTGAAATTGCCTTGACCTTGTGCTGTTGCAGAAGTACAACATCGATTGCTGCTTATGACAGCAGAACATAGTGAAGACACGATGGAACATTGTCGCCTGCTCCTTCTTCTGCTACGAAGGTTTCCACAGACTGTTGCTGAGCATGGGGTGAGTTGAGCAGTAGGTTGTACCACATCAAATGAGCATAGCTGACAACCTAATCTGCCCTGGTACTAATAACATCTGGGTCACAAACTGCATGTCATTAGAAATGAATGTGTCCCATCTTGTATAGCTCCACATCAGTTATTTTGGGAGATGCACCTGTGTAAAGATGGGCTGGGTAATGTAGTTATAGCGACTGGCTATGGGCTGGATGGTCCGGGGATTGAATCCCGGTGGTGGCGAGATTTTCCGCACCTGTCCAGACCGGCTCTGGGACCCACCCAGCCTCCTGTAAAATGGGTACTGGGTCTTTTCTGAGGGTAAAGAATGGCTGGGGCATGATGCTGACCCCTCACCCTCTTCTAGTGCCATGGTCAAGAAAGAGTAGAGCTATACCTCTACTCCCCCAATGGACCGTTCGGTGTGTGCAGAGCCTCAGTGCCTGTACAAGGGTGCACTTTACCTTTTTTACCCATGTAAATGTTTTAAAAATTTGGTGAAATATGCTGTATGAATGATCACAAATTTGATACTAACTCTAGTTATACTGCAAGCATTTAAAAAAAATGAAATGTTGTGTTGTTTGGTTACGTTACATGAGCACATGACATGGCATGTACTGGCAGGGGTTCATGGAAATTTTGCTAGGTATTGCATGAGCTTGTGGCAGTACAAGTGGATAGCTTAATACATTTTCCTCACAGATGGCAATACAAATGTAGAAAATTTGAACCTGAAACAGGTCACAGCTTGTTGTTTTCCAGAAGTTGAGTGCAAAAATATTTTTATTTTTCTGTGTAGTGATGTGTGTTTAAACTAACATTTCAACAAGTTTTCATTTGATGTGTTAAGGAATGTGAGTTCTGTATTTCTGAGGCGATGTGATCATTGGATCAAGCTTTTCCAGAATTATCACTTTATTTCTGTTACCCTTATTACATCCTGTGAATAATAATAGTAATATTTTGTTGCAGCCAAGACTTGTAGACACATTGATGACAGCAGAGAAACATAGTCATTATCAAAATTCAGTAAACTGCTTTCGCAAATTGCTGGGTAAGTTGTGACAATCCTCTTCTGTCCAGAACTTTTTAAAAAGCATGGCACATGTTGGAATTTAATGCAGTATTTTGTAGTTTTCACTGCAGGTAATTTATTCCCAAATTGTGTTTCTGTGTTTCTGCCAGGATTCCAGGGGGGGGGGGGGTTCCTAAGCATTTTGGATTTAAGATTTCTCAGATGTTGGATTTCGTAATATGTACTACTGTAAATGTAACTTCCTTTTAAAGTAGTCACTCAACTGTAGAGCCAGTTTTATCCACACCTAAGCTCTAGAAGTGGACATAATGATGTAGGAACATGGAAAGTGTGTTTAACAATTATGAATTATGTATGATTATTACGTTGTTGAAAGCTAATAGAGAACGCCAGAAATATTCATTGGTGTTATTTGTAACTTGAAAGCTGATGTTCTCCATTTTGAATAGTGTTCCTGTTTAAGAAGACTCATGGATTTAATATTATTTTGGTGGCTGCAGCAAGTTCTTATTCACTTTTCTGTTCGATATTAATGGTTTGATGTACAGACTTATATATATATATATATATGTATAAATTATATGAACAGATGTGTGCAGCAGTTCTTATTTGTTAAAAATGACAATTATGGAGGTGATATGTATCTTTTAAGTTACAGTTAACAACTTTAAAGCAATAGTGATCTGTAATAGTGGGAGTTATGCACATAAATCATTACAGAGTAAAATTAATGCCTTATTCTGTTGTAGTAACTGCGGTACCAAAATGTCAGTAGGTGCTACAAGTTATACCTGTGAATTTAAAATGTTATTAATTTGTTTTGTGAGTAAAGTAACTGTTGTTACTCTTCCATTATTGTCTTAATATAAATAGGCTGTTCCTGCTGTATGTGTATGTCCCCTTCTCAATAACTCTATCTTATTATCATACATGTTTTATTTTTTCAGTGTGTGATCTGCTACCACTTCTAGGGTCAAATTCAGTTGATCTTCCAGCAAAGCAGCTGTTTCGATTATTACACAAGTCAATAGAATTTTATCTGTGTTACCTCATGTCACCCAGCAAGGCAATACAGGTACGCAGTTGATGGGTGTGGTTTGGTTGAGAATGGTGATGACCCTGAATTGTGTGCCTGCACAAAAATATGAATGTCCCAAGCATTCCTCATGCCCCAAATATTTGAGATCCACTAATGTAATGTATGACTGGGCAGTGATTTCTCAGCAGTGAAAGGGTAAATGTTCTAATGTTATTCCTTCAGAACGTGAGGTTTTCCATTTAATGGTTGGTCATAGCCTCCTTTTCACAGATTCGGATTAAATTGCTTTGTTACACAGGGCAGAAGCCACGATAGTTTAGTCTGTATAGTCACTAGGCTATGGGTTATGTGATCCAAGGTTCGAATCCTTCACAGGGGCAAGAGATTTTTATTGTCTCCAAAATGCCCAGACCAGCTCTGAGGCCCAACCATCCTCCTATTCGGTAGGAATTTGGGTTGTTTTATAGGGGTAAAGCTGCTGGGGTATAAAGTTGATCACTCATCTCTGTTTAATGCAGGCATTAAGAATGGATAGAGCTATACCCCTCTTCCCCCTTTGTGCCTCCATGATGTGAGCAGGGACACATTTACCTTTATCTTGTATAGAACCTATCAAACTCTGTATCAGCATTTGTATTTGACTAAGATGTGTGGTACAATGTCTATAAGTGAATTATGTCATCTGATCCAAATTTTAGAAGTATAAATCAGAAGCAGTACCACTAAGCTGTTGGTGGTGTCAGCATGGTAATATTTCTGATGTATAATCTGTTGACATTTGTTTAAACAGTATAAATCAATTTGTTTTTCTGATTTTTGTGTTCGTAATTAATCCACAGGATTTACCAGAGCTGGAAAGCAAAATAGAAGATCCCTGGAAGAATCTGTTCATAATTCAGGAAGCAACTGGGAGGAAGTTAGGATGGGAACTTAGTGCAATGTTTGGACACTCATGGTAAGGCACAGCTGTAGGCGTCTGCTCATGGCAGCATGTTGTAACGTTGGTACCTTGTATTGTATGCCTGATGATAGAGCTCAAGCTTGTCAAGTTGGCAATATTTGAGATTCTTCCAGTGGCAGTTGTTAAGATTCAAGTCTTCTTCGTTATGACACCTTATCAATTGGCAAATAGTTACCAGCACTTTGAAGGAGCTTGGAGCATCTGTCTTCAGGGCCCAAGGAATCCAAAAAGATTTGAGTTGTGTGAAGTGTATATACAAGAAGTTGAAATGAGGGGCAAGGAGTTACTATTAAGAGTGAAATCATAACAACAATATTCAGATGTGCCAGTTTCACTGACAGCTGGGATCACAATGCTGTCAAAAGTTGTATGATTGAAAGTTATTGACTTCTTGAAGGGTTTTTTGCTAAAAGGTATTGCAAAGCATTTTGGCTTAGCATGGTCTAGTTGCAGTTAAGAGACTGCTGCAAAAATATATGGAAAATATGACACCATAGAGGGTCATGTGATACAGGAGCATTTCATAAATGAATGACAGCTGCTTGTAATGCACTTAGGAGTAATTTAGGAGCAAAGCATTTTTGGCAGCCATGACAGAGGTAGATGTGAGAGAAGTGACGAACATGAAACCATTGTCTCAGAGCGTAAAATGGTGATGATTCCTATAAGGAGTGATACCAAATTGAGTGCAGTATTTGAAAATGTGGGAAAAATGATGACATATTTAAAATGCCAGACCGTTGCATGACACTATCACATTCTGGGCCTGACTAGTGTGAAGCCTTTTAGATGAACAGGTTTATTCTTCACAGTGGAAGTTAAAGTTATCCCAAAGATTTAAAAAGGTGTCATAGTGAACTTGATGAAAAAGAAAATTGGAGGATATTAACCAATAAAGAAATTTATGCAAGTGTTAAAAAACCTACTGTAATAGAGACAGTAAGTTTAAATAGATTACGCTGGTTTGGGCATGTACAGAGAATGGAAGAAAATATAATTCCCAAAAGGGTATTGTGTATGAATTTTGGAACAACAAGATTGAGAGGTAGATCAAGAAATAGATGGCAAGATGAGGTGAGAGGGGATGGAATAATAGTTGGTGGAGAAGGGTGACAGGAAAAGCTTAACAGGGAAGAATGGAAGAAGCTCCTGAGATCAGCAAGGAATCATCGCATTCTGGACATGCCAATGGAATGAATGAATAGTGAACTTGAAATATGAAGGCATGCTCTTTGTTATTTGCTACTGTTGACTTTTGGTGCATTAGGAATTTTCTTAATAGAGGTTAAACCCTGAATGAGGAATTCTATCTAATCATTTTATGGTGTCTGCAAGGAGTAGTGCAAAGGAAACACCTGAAATTTTGGTGAGAACACAGCTGGTTCCTTTACCGTGACAAGCTCCTGTGCACATGATGTTCTTTGTCATCTAGTAGTTTCTCATTTTGGGGACACTCCAGCAGTTCCGTAACCACCCAACAGCCCTGATCTGTCTCCAGTAGCCTTTTGTCTGTGCCAGAAATTGAACCTTATCCTCAAAGCACATGACTTTGAATTATTAGAGGAAACAGAGATAAAGGGACGAGTGTTTAATCCGTATGTCTTCAAGATTGTTTATGGAATCTTGGGGAAAATGGAAAAATCACTGGAACTGCGTTATTGCATGAGGGCACTGTTTTGAATGGGATAATGTGTAACAAAATGTAACTTGTATGTATTGTGTTTCATTGAATCTGACAACTTTCTCAACAGACCTTTTATATCTGGTATGTTTTGTATGAATTTTGTAAAGATGTTTTATTGTTACTTTTATAATTTCATAGTGGTAATTCATGAACTGTAAGTACCAGTGGAATAGACAAGACCCTTGCAGACCCTGTCTTGCTAGGGGACCCCCAAAGCATATAAAGTACAGTTCAACCTAGAACAGGCCATGAAGGCCCAGAGAGGGAGTAGAGGTATGGCTCTACTCTTTCTTTAACCTTGGCACTAGATGGGGGTGGGTGGTCAATGCTACTCCCCAGCCACTTTACCCCGGGGAAGACTTGGTGCCCATTGTATAGGAGGCTGGGTGGGCCCCAGGGCCAGTCTGGATGGGTGTGGATAATTTTGCCTCCACCGGGATTCGATCCCTGGAATGTCCAGCCTGTAGCCAATCGCTTTACTGACTGCACTACCCCAGCCCATTCCCCAAAGCATACAGAACACTAAAATTTTTTGGTGGGTTTTTTAGAACTGTATTCTGTTCCTTGTACAGAAGGCAGTATTCTGGATCCCTGTTATGAGATCTGGGCATAACTTTCCTAATAGTAAAATGCCCCCCCCCCGATTATCTAGTTGTGTGGGGGGGACAGCTGCCAAGCTGGTTGTCCACACCAGTGATAAGTAAATATATATCAGCTGGTGGTGTTTTGAACTTGTGGTTAAATGTAATCGATATCTTGGCGTGTGGTTGACCGTGCATCATAATTCAGTGTAGAATAAGAAACCAACTAGATGTCACTTAGTGTTATATTTATTTTCTCCTTATAAGTTGCTCAACATGTTTCGGGCAACCTTGTGCCCATCCTCAGGAGCTGATGACTCAGTGGTTTTATCGCCTCATGTGTTGTAGTGCTGTGGCTGCTGTAGGCTGTCAGAACCGGTTAGGTGGTTGTGTATCCATTGAGGAGTACGTAGCACGTGTACTACGTACTCCTCAATGGATGCACAACCAGCTAACCAGTTCTGACAGCCTACAGCAGCCACAGCACTACACCACACGCGGCGATAAAACCACTGAGTCGTCAGCTTCTGAGGATGGGCACAAGGTTGCCCGAAACATGTTGAGCAACTTATAAAGAGAAAATAAATATAACACTAAGTGATATCTAGTTGGTTTCTTATTCCACATGTAATTGATATCATTCATTTGAAATTATGACAGTTCACTTCCACTATATTCAAAAAACATCTCGAAGTTCATAATGTAGCAAGTAGCTTAGGCTTCATCATGACTGTTTAGCTATTTGAGCTATGTACTGCTGTGCTCCGATATGTTGTCTCTTTCTCTGTTAGACAGCATATTTTATCATATATCCTTTTCTTGTGTCATCATTATTTTCAGGAACAAAGATTTGTACTGGCAAAAGATCATACAGTTCCACCAGACACGTACTGGGGTTGGAGATGACCATCCAAACCACAAGCAGCTTCTTTATTGTATCACAACATTTTTTCTGCATTGTCTGCATGAATATGTATCAACACTGGATTCAGGTATGTTGTTTGGAATAAATATTCACAATGAGGTTTGTGCTTAAAAGTTGTCACAGGAAGATACGTTAAATTGGCAGTTAAATCCAACAGGTTAAACTTGAAAAATGTGCATCATATATACAGTTAATATGTCTGTATTAAAAACCATATTATCTATATTTTACTCAAAGCTGTATTTTATCTCTATTTTTATATCTATATTTTACTCAGCTGGTTACATTGTTAGTGCTGTTAGCTTCAGTCACAGTATTTAGCAGGTGACATCTGGTGAAAACTGAATAATTGAGACCTTAAAGGATTCTGACATTGGTATCGGGTGAGAGTTGTGACTAAAGTTCTGAACATGTCCATTGTCTGAGATTAAAATCTCAGCTTTAGGTGAAACAATGGAAGGAGAGAACCTGCTCAGTCTAAAACTTATTCTGTGTACAGAGACTGAGATTGGCTGTTCCCATCAACTCCACCACAGTAGGTACTCCCTTTCCCCCATCCCACTTGTAGAGAGAGGCAGATCTGGCCTCTGAAATGTTGTGGGTTTTTAATTCGAGATTATAAGTAACATGCAGGAGTTCAGGTATGACTATGGATAGTTTAATATTTATAGTTTTCAAGCATTTTAAATTAATGAGTTGTAGTGTATTGGCTTAACAGATGTTGTATTTCATCTGTGTTTTGCAAATATTAGTTTCTTGTACAAGCCTGATGAACTTTAATTTAGAAGTATTACTGTGGCAGTTTGTGACAACCCTTCCATTTGGTTACATATGATCACATTACATGTTTTCTAATTCATTCATTCATTAGTATTCAGCCTTGAAGGCCGGGCTTGGCAGGAACCAGAGCCCAGTCATGTGACCGTTATGGCTCTGGCACACTGCATCCTGGGCAAGTTGTCGCTTTCCCCCGCCTTTAGACATTCCCACTTATTCCCACTTTAGCCGCCAGGTGCCTCTGTCCGCAACGACGCGAAAGATCCTAGCAGCGAAAGGTGGAACCGTGGGCGAGAAAGATGTCCGGTAGTAATTTTGCCTAAATTCCAACTTCCATGTAAATTTAGGGATCTTTTACATGCCACAAATCTACGACATGGGACCGACGGCTTTACTTCCCCTCCGAAGGAAGGCGTTTTTTCGCCCTAAAAATCCGATGGCTTCGGCCAGGTTTGAACCCGCAAACTTGGGTACTAAAGGTCAGCACGCTACCCCTAGACCACCGGAGTCAGTGTTTTCTAATACTGTTTATTTAATAGTGCAGTTACAGTGATCACTTCTACAAATCGAAATGAATAACACGAGAAATGTGTAAGTGTTAAATATTAGTAGTAGCAATTTTTACCATGCCATTTCTTACTAAGTTCTGCAGTGTGTTGCTGCTCATAGATTAAGCAATGTCTGGCAAATGTGGCATGCCTTGACATGTATGAAGCCATGGATTGTCAGTATGAGGAAATCGGCATTTCACAAATGGTTTTCTGTCTGTGACTGTTTGACTTTTGATGTCACCACATGTCATGGCTGTATTCCCATAAATCGTAGAATGCTGTTTTTTTTATTAGCACGTGTAAGACAGTCAGACTATTAAAGTGGAAAGATATCATCTTGTGAATGGATAAATAGATATCATCTTGTGAATGGGTAAATAGATATCATCTTGTGAATGGATAAATAGATATCATCTTGTGAATGGATAAATAGATATCATCTTGTGAATGGATAAATAGATATCATCTTGTGAATGGATAAATAGATATCATCTTGT
>Ga0123357_10004628_pt1 | contig 16228 bp, 15 predicted proteins | sample TergutEmb28metaG_FD_89873 | JGI IMG/M metagenome (GOLD analysis project Ga0123357, IMG submission 89873) | Embiratermes neotenicus P4 segment gut microbial communities from Petit-Saut dam, French Guiana - Emb289 P4 | ecosystem: Host-associated > Arthropoda: Insects > Digestive system > Gut ... | reverse complement strand
TTTTTTTTTTGATGGCGATAATTAATGTACCATTGGAGCTAGGAATTTAAGCTTTAGTACGTAGATCGTTAATGTAGCTACACGGTATGCGTGACGCATTGTTTGTAAGCCAGGAACTGCAAATATGGCGATGTCGCAAAACTTTGAAGTTAGACGTACGTCCTAAAGTTTAACGCGTACGGAATCTGTACGTAAGTAACAGGCTGTCGCAAAAACAAGATAAAAAAGCAGAAATACTTCTGATGGATTTACGGGGCCAGGAATGATGTAACAGCAAAGTCAGCTGTATGAGGAGGCTCGGCCAAGTCCTCTTTGAACTAGTTTATGAATTATGGCCATGTATGAATGTGAGATATATAATTTTTGTTTATTGAGTAATACTGAAGCACTTTATTCTGAAACGTGTTAGAGTTTCGTGGGTGGGTGAGATGTGATTTTAAAGCTACTGAAATGAGTCATTCGAACGCATTAACGGAATTTTGTGACGATGTTTTCAGGGTAACTGAACTTCCAGTGAAATTTTGCTTTAAAGGACATAGCAGGAGTACTTTTTTCTGTCTGTACTGCGAATAATTTCATAGTTAACTCACAACAGGATAGCGAATAACTTGGAAAGCCCAGAAAAAAAATTCGCAGTTTCACCTTTCTTACGTGTTTCTTTCCAAGTGTACGAAATAAATGGGGACACCGCGCGCGTTTTCCGTCTCCAGTAACCAGGACTTTTTCGGTGGGGGGGGGGGGGGGCTGGCAGAAGTCGGGGAACGAAGTTTGACAGTTAAATCAGAGGTATTAAATATCAATGGACATACGCCATACACACATGTACGTACACAGTGTATTTTATAATTGACTGTATAATTGTATAATGGTTCTAACTGTGCCGTTTTGCGTGTGAAGGTTTTAATTCCTAATTCTTCCCACAGAATTAAAAAAGGAAATTCCATAACGAAGCGTAGAGAAATTATAAAACGGGCCTCATGTGTGGAGGTACCTGAAGAAATCACCTGTTGACTTGGTCGATGTAGCACAGTCGCTAGCGGGATAAATTTCCCTCAAGCCCTGTCTATACCATACGTGCTCACGTTTTCGTTCTTTGGAACTATATTTAGCTCATTGGTGTCAAGTCGGTGTGGTTTTCAGTTAATAATAACCGAACATGTTTTTAAATGTTTCTGACTCATCCAGTGAGTGGACATTTTAAAAGACAGACATTGTTGTCACAGTGTAGCGTTGTCGCTAGGGACGGTATGTAACGTACAGTGCAGGCCTTCACAATACTGTATTCTTAGGGAAACAAAGCTTAGATTTTATTATACAGATTTGGGAAGCCATTTAGCTTTGCATGAAATCGTAATCCATAAATACGACTTATGTAAGCTTTCTGGTGTTTTTGTACAGTATTTCAAATTAGCATAACTTGTAGTGATGATTGTAATTCTTACGACTAAAAATTGCAAATAAAACGTGTGATTTTATGCGCCTCGTAACCAGAATCCAGGGCAAAGTCACAGAGAACAGAAACTTCGCAAATGTTGCTTACGTAGTTCAGGTGGAGATATTTTGAAACGACAGTAAACAATAAAAAAGGCATTTTAAAATTATTAACAGATTAAACTTGAAAATGCGCTAAGCGTAGGCCTAGACAAAACTATAATGGTGCCTGTAAAACATCTCGTGGCGTTGTGAATTTGTATTGTAGCCTTCTGTCTTGCAACGCGGTGTATTTGGTCGTCGGGTACGTTTTGGAGAAGGCATGTTCATCCTTAACGTTGGTACCGAGCTTCCAGATTACACGGTATCTGCCATAGCCCGGAAGACCGCAATATGAAGTAGCCTTTTACCCTAGATTGTAGATAAGGGTGCGGAGGACGAATTTGGAACTAGTTAGGGAAGGTTAACAGAAATTGCACAGTGAGGAGCGCCAAGATTTGTACTTTTCACAAAATATTATGAAGGAAAATGAGATCGTCGGGGCATGTAGCAAGCATGGAAATTTTAAGTGTTGAGAATAATATTGAAATGAGTTTTAAAGAAACAGGGTGTGTAGATGTGGACTTAACATGGCTGAGTGCAGAGGTAAGTGTGGAGCTGTTGTAGACATGGTAATGATCGTCGGAGTTCCATAAAAATCGGACAGTTTTTTGACTGCCTGAGTGACGACTGGAAAAAGGACGCTGTGATGTAGCACTAGTCTTACAAACGCAGGACTTAGTGTTATTTCATACGTAAAATGTAGTTGAACATCAGACGCGTGATTTTTGTTGCCTCGAATGAATTTGTTAGTCTAATTTGGTATTGTGACACATCAAGCCCCCACGTGTGTACGAGTATTAAGTCACTTCTAATGTTATGTAAAGAAGGAGTAAGTCGGGAACATACGCGCATGGCGTCCCGGTTAAACAGAAGCACAAAAAGGGGGAAACAGGAAACGTCAAGGAATCCGAAACTGACATATACGAACTGCAAAGAGCAAGCTGGTTCAAGCAGTAACACGTTTGACTCGTACATGGGTGTTATTTTAAATGACCGCAGTTGCTCGTTACATCCAGTCGGATTTCGTATGCTATACTCAGAGCCCACACTCCGTATCCGAGACAGGTTGCGCGTTCGAAGCAACTCGTCCAAAGCCTCTTTTCGGATCTGTGTGTGATGCATACGTTAAAGTTCCTCCAAGAACTGTCTTCGTAAATTAACACGAAAATGTCCCAATTTGCAAATAAGTGAAAACGCATCGAGCGATGGGTTCTGTTTTAGGCAGCAAGAGAACGCGCAGAAGACAGATACTGAACGCGCAGAAGACAGATACTGAATGAGGAAAACCCGGTTCAAATTGTTGCTAGGTGAGTGATATCTCCAAGAAAACCATCTGCAAGACTTTCATAGCCGACGGGTGTGGCTGCGTCACCGTTGCGACATGCACCGAACTGCTGCGTATGCAATCGTGTAACAAGCGTGGTTCTCACACTCAACGACCCATATCGCGAAGCAAAAGTGAACTTGTGTAGTGGTTGGTACCTTCATGGGATTCGCACAGGGGAAGCAGACCACACACTTGTTCCGTTTAACGATAAAGCTTCGCTTCGTCACAGTGTGTACAGTACGTGAACAACTACAATAACCGGTACTAGTCTGCAGAATATCGCACGTTGATCCATTACTTGATGTTAAGGCTGATGTACTGTGAGTGCAACGAAGATTAACGGGTATATTTTTTCTCAGGTCATAAATTCACACCGATATGTGACATTCTGATGCCATTTTTTTTAACACCAGAGAAAATATGCCTATTTTTTTTAAAGAAAACATTCAATAGTGTACACCGCAAAACAATATCTAGCACCTTCCTTGAATGTGATGAATGAATTTCGGCCGGCTTACCTGTTATCCTAAGGTGTTTTGTGGTAACGGCAGGCTTTTCAGGCAAACGGCAGGATAATACCTTAAATTAGACCACGACAGCATGCTTGCAGGCTACACCCCACCCCAAATTATTATTCACTTTTAGCCTATCATTCACGCTATAATAGAGACCTAGTCTGAATTACTAACAGGCTCTTTAACTACAAACATTTACAAAGGGAAACTTCCAGACCATAAAGACAAAATATTTTCCTTCTTGTGACAGATTTTCTTAGTTTTTTCAAAATGTTAATGGGAAGAGTTTTTCCTTGTACTGACAAAATTTTGAAAGGAAGGTCAAGTTAAAGTTGTCCCGATACATGCCATGAAAGAATATATGCTAAGTCGAGGTATAACTACATATACTGATGACGTCATGTCTGTCCCTTGTTTCATTCACTATTCGTAACATGATGACTTTTCATGAAACTTTGCATTGGCGTCATGCCACATAAGCAGCCCTCGTAATTTTCAAGTATCTATCATCCATGTTATCATCTTTACGGCTGTACGACGTACCTAAGTTGGGACGACAAGAGAACCATTTCATAGGTGTCTGAAATTGTATGTACCTAAAGATTTTTGAAAAATATTCAGCTTTTGTTAAAGTCATGTTTTGTGCAATGTGAAACAACAATATGCCAGCCGAGTGCAATCTGCTTTTTCGGTTTCAATTGACCAATGGAACCGAATATCCCCTGGTAGGCCTGGTGCGAGGCCATTATTGGAAACTGGTTAAAGAAAAGCTACAGAAAACATGCGAATAGCATGTGGTTCAACTCCCTGCACCCTTAAGGATAATTAACACATACCATGCCGTGCCCCTGTCGTGCCGTGTCGCGCTAATTCACATATACCGTCCTGTGCCCCTGCCATGCTCCGTCAGTGTCGTGACCTTCGTGTAGCGTCTGCGTGGTAGCCGGGAAAATACAAACCGCTAATCCAACGGTGTAACGGATCCTCGTTTGAAATTTGCTCTTGACAGTCAGTCAGCGTGGATATTTGTGAGGAGGATATGATAATTGCATGTGGGCTTTATCTTCTTTTAGAAAAAGAAGAAAGGCTAGGAAAGCGAAAATGCTGGATTCAGTATGTGTTCCGAGCAAGAGAACAGGAAGGAGAATTTCACATTCTGTTTTGACGCCTGCAAGATGACAAAATTTTTCAAATGTTTTAGAATGGGTATTTCGAAATATGAATATTTGAAACATATGTTGCACATGGACATTGAAAAGAAGAATACGCGTTAGAAATGTAGCATAACTACAGAAGAAAGACTGCCTTTAGCTTTAAAGTTAGTTCATAAAAGTGTATAATTACCTACAATGTGCTGTCTGCATTATTTAGTTTGGTAGACACCAGCTGCAATTCCGTTCCTGAGTGATAAGCATTATTTTAACAACCTTCGTGAAAATGGGTGTGGTAGCCGGAAGAAGCCGAACCTGGGCACTCGACGGCCGATGTATTAATACACGCATGCAATGCGGTGCGCACGCCGTGCCCGTGCTTTGCTGTGCCATGGCTTTGTGAAGTCATTTCAAAGCGGCATTGTCGGAGCACGACATCGGCACGACATTACCCGTGTGAATTAACACGGTCGCACCGTGTAAATGAAATGTTAACGACACAATCTAAATCTTTAGCGACACGTCATAGCCGGGCCAGGGCAAGGTCTGTGTGTTAGCCTTTGGTTGCTCACACAGGCGACTTGGTGATTGGTGTCCTTCACCCCGGTAGGCAGAGTCATAGGACCTGCTTAGTGGCGGAAGTAGCGATTTAAAAGGAAGATATGTCAGTTAGGGAAGGTGGGCCCATGTCCTTCAAGCCCGAAACTTGAAACTTACAGGCTGAAACTCATTATTTGGACAAGCTGAGTTCACTGCCATAATTTGACTTGACAAGTTTGTCATTAAATCATTAGTAGTATTTTTTATCTCCCAGTATCATTGCAATCTGTCCGAGGACATTCAGCAATCGTGTTTGACGGTCACTATTAATGGTATGTAGGAAATACATCCAGTGATGTATCTCCTATATTAAGCTCAATCCCATTGATTGGGTATGGTTCCTCATTCATGAGGTTTTCTAGATCACACACGACGCACCACTCCTCTGGACGAGTGATCAGTTCGTCGCAGAGACCTCTACCTGACAACACAAACCACTCACAACAGACAAACATCCATGCCCCCGGTGGGATTCGAACCCACAATCCCAGCAGGCGAGCGGCCGTAGACCTACGCCTCAGACCGCGCGGCCACTGGGACCGGCAAATCATTAGTAGTAGAAACCGAAAAACATTCACTTGGAAATTTCGTGCAAATGGTGAGGAATTATCCTCCGAGCAACCACAAAATCTTGAACTCAGAGTTCAGAAGACAACCAGTAAGGGAAGTCAGAAACTCCCAAACCGACTGAAGTTACAAAAATAGGCTCTTCCCGAATACCGGGACAATCAGATTCATGCTCGAACTGTCAAGTAAGTTTGTACTGAAGAACGTGATTTGACTGGTAAAATGTTTTAACTACATAAGACGTGTTGAACATTGATGATGTCATCATGTACATTTGACTGATTTTTTACTGTAATAAACAGGAATTAACTCTTAACCAACAGTAACGTGTGTTGTGTAAATTCATTATCAGTTTATGCGTAACCACTAATGTACCAATGGGAAGGATAAGCGCACCATCGTATTATGTAACAACGTGGTCTATCGAGTTAATCCCGGCACAGCAGATCGGATGTAGGGCCAGGGAAGAGAAGACGAATAGAGATGCCCAATATCGATACAGGGAAACAAGGTGAGGATGCCCGCCTCTAACAGTAATGATTAATGGGCCATTATGTATGTGCATTAGACTAAATAAATACACAGAGGCCTTGAGAAGCTGACAGTCCCTGAAGTAATCAGGAAATCCCCAGCCGCTTCTGTAACCGGCAGGCCATTAACACGTTCACACGGTGCTCTGTCCGGAGCCAAATGTATCTGACCCAGACTCACGCAGTCCCTTTAAGGTGTTTAATTTTATCCTCCAGTCTACGTATAGGTCTTTCAAGTGGTGTCTTCCATCCAGGTTTCCCGACTGAACTCTGTATACACATCTCGTCTGTTCCATGTGCGCTGCAAGCCAGCATATCCTAATAGTATTTCGAGAAGCGTATGCGTGTTTGAGTGGAAAGCCAGGATAGCGCAGTCGTGCTAATGTGAGCAGGTTACGGGCTGACTACCGAGGAATCGTGGTTCGATTCACGGGATATGCAAAGATATTTATATCTTTTCTGAGGCGTCCAAACCGGCTGTGGGGCCCTACCCAACCGCCTGTTCAGTACGTGAAGTTAATCACATCCCCATCTAGTGCATAGGTGAAGAATGCGTGACAGGATTCTTCCACTTCGCCATACGTCTTCATGGCGTGCTTCGGGATATCGTTGCCTTTCATTGTATATACTTAATTACTTACTCTTTCCATGGAGCAGAGTCATTCTTGAAAAGTTAACTGGTTCTCAGCTAGTCAAGCAATTCCCTGTGTTTTATGGAACCCGAAGGTTCATTACCGCGTTTACAAGAGCCCGCCACCTGTCCCTATCCCGACCTTTAACTGTATATATTGTACTTTAATGTATGCCTTCAAAGCTGTGTGAAGCAGCGTTCGTGTGGTAAGAACTCCAGACTTGGCAATGGTGCGCATCTTGTGAGGTATCTATAAGAAGAAACTGAGCGTATGTGGTATTCAAATGCAGGGGGGCATACGCTGGCATCACAAAATTCTGTAACGGGTATAGTGCAATGCACGGTTTATGGCAGGTGGAATTTTCAATCGGTAGGCTAGGAGCGAGCCACTAATGCAGCGTCATGTTTGGTCTAGTGTCTCTTCTCCGCCCCCGTAAATACAGTTGGCCTTGTCACACTGAAGTTATAAGTAAATAAACACCCACCCCACGCCACTTCACCACACCGATTAGGCCCGTCCGCCACCTCCACTAAAGTTCTCCACCGGCCAAAAACGAAACAACATACTCTAATGGATTGTTTCCACACGCATCATAAGCTCTGGTACCCATAATTTAATACTGTATTCTCTATGTTAGTGGTAACTAATTAGGTTTCTGCTACCATTAAACACTTGAAGTCGTATTCAATTTCGCTTTGACTTACCGAAAGACATACAGTGATAAGATTTTCAAAATTCAAAAAAGGGTGATTAGAATCATCACAAATTCAAGAATGAGAGATTCATATAGCGAACTGTTCAAAAAATTAGAAATACTGCCCTTATATATTCTCAATATATCTTCTCAATATCAATATTTGTTATAAAAACAAACATTTATTTTATACAATTAATCAGATGCACAGTATTCACACAAGATTTAAAACCAACTTACATCCACCCACAGTTAATCTAACAAAGTTCCAAAAGGCAGTGCACTACTCAGCAATTAACATTTTTAACAACCTTCCTCACAATATCAAAGACTTAGCTAATGAGATAGCATTGTTTCGGAATGCTTTAAAGAGGTTTTTACTCATAAATTCCTTTTATAATAGTCAAGAATATTTTAATTATCAGAGATATTCCATTGAAAACTGAATTGAAAATTGGTTTTAGGTGTTTTATTATTGTATTTTTTTAATTTATTGCTAAGATTCTTCCAACACTATGTATATTATGTTAGTATGTATGTGACAATGTCTATATCCACAGGATTGTATCCTAATTTGGATTTATAGAATGCAAATAAATTGCATTACATTTAACCCTATAAAGTCTACTGATAACTATATATACGGCCAGGTTTAACACTGAAAACTCTTCATTATGCCCGCAGACCGTACATGTTGTGGATGGATACCACAAAAAATCGCAATTATTTCCGTACAGACACTAGCTGATTGGTATTTATAACCGAAACAGCGTGTGTTTACGACGCGGTACGGGCCGAGTTCTTCTTCAGATGGTTGAAATGAATGGAAGAGGTCTGCAGTAAAGCATCCCCTTGACGTTGCTTCTCCCGGTGTTTCGACAGTCATATAAACACTGCAGAGCAGGCAGTGGCTGTCTGATCTTCTGTTAGGATGTTTCCGCAAATTGTTAATGACCCTTGTATCTGTAAGTGTCAGCAAATTTGTTTCTCACTGCTGTATGAGATAAGCGTATCCACGAAGGATATAAGAACAGCTTATGGGTGTGAGATTTTAGGTTCTTCTGACAGTGACTATTAAACAGTGGCGTTGCTAAGTTTTCGTTGCCCTGGGCGCTCCTAACAGAAATTATAAACTTTTTTTTAAAAAAATTGTGTATTTCCTTATATTCGGTTCAGTAATTTAAAATTTGTTGAGTGCAGAAATTTTTTTTTCACTCAAAATATTCATTTTGGCTTCCAATTTTCCGCCCCTTGGACGCTGCTGCCTGTGGCGGCCGCACCACTCGCCCTCCGCCCTAGCTACTGTCAAGATGTAAAAATTTAGTGACGTTACGGAAGAACGCAATTAGCTGTTTGTCACGTTACATGTTGTCACATATCACAAACTAGTATTCATGTACACATTATAGAGAGAGGTGTCAACAAGTATAATTTTCACTTGAAAACACAAAGCAAAAGTCGTGACGCTTTTCACTGTATTGTATGTGTCAGTCAGAGACACGGCTTCCTTCAGTGGTGCACTTAGGACGAATGGACAGAAAACGTCTTACAGCGGCCTTCACAACGCATTTTTACACATCGTTGTAATCAAAATATCCCATTTGCTCGTGTACGTAACACGTGAATGTTAATATGACCTCGCTTTCAGCCCTTTCTATTTCACACCACAAAGATCTATACTCGTTTGGAACCGTGAATACCTGTAGTATTCGGGAGGTCCTAAGTTCAGATCTGGGCTCGGAGACCGGCAGTACTAACCGAGACTTTTCGTGGTTTTCTTCTGTCCTTCCTGGCAAATGCTGGAAGTGTACCTCAGATCATATCACGGCCCTTCCTCTGTTCCGACTTCATTTTAATCTTTTACGTGGTCTGCTTGTCTTAAAGTTCAGTTACTGCCACACTTACTAAAACTGCGCTCCATTCTTGTGGTTAATTAGGAAAAGGAAACAACCTCATGTTTAGACTGAGAATCATATGACACACATAGTAAGGAAGGCTTAAGCGCATCATACCAGGCAAAATCATCCTCAACCAATATTTTCCTAAGCATTATGTTCAGAACACTTTGAAGACCCAGGCGTAGAAGGGAAGATAATATTAAGATGTACCTTCAGGAAATGGGATGGAGGGTGGCATGGACTGGATGGATCTGGTTCAGGACAGGGACAGGTGGCGGGCTCTTTTAAAAGCAGTAATGAGCCTTCAGGTTCCATAAAATCTGGGGAATTTTTTGGCTAGCTGAAAAACGGTTAGCTTCTCAAAAAGGACCCTGCTTCATGGAGTGAGTAAGTTAGTTAGTTAGTTATGTTGGGAACCCCTGTACAAGATGAGACTGGTAGCCAGGGATAGACTTGACTCTAGTGCAGATCTGCATAGCATTCTGAATAGTTGTCCCACATTTACAGGTAAACTTTTATTTTTGCCACATTACTGAAATAGAATTCTCTTATTAGTTGCTTATTGTGCAAAATTACAAGCGTCATTCACAAATTTTTTAGCACCAGCAAGAAGTCATGTCATGAAACTCGTGACAGTATACGTGTAGAGGACTTGTCCTCAGCGATACTAGAGGGACGTCCGGTTAGTTAGTTACAGTCATTTGTAGTGCACAGATGTTTGGGTTTCCTGCCATTAACTGAATAATATCGTTGTCCTTCACAGAATACTTGTACCGTACCCTGGCACCATATAAGATATAAAAGCACAGAGTTATCCATAATCAATGACGTGAAATAGCATACAGTGTGTGGAAGTGCATTACAGAACAAACATTAAATGGAGTAAAAATTATGTAATGGGGTAACAACACAAACTCATGTTTTTAGAAAGAGGGCAGCTCTGCAGCAACATATGTTTCCTCCAGCCACCCATGTTACAACACCCATTTCACTCAAACTTTGGGCTACTGACAAATACAGGTGCAGTCCAACTCTACCCCATGAAATTAAAAGAGCAGAGGAAGTTGCATTTCTGCTTCTGTATATATGTGCATTTTATTATTGTTTGGGTCACCCTGCAATGGCAGTAGATCTCGAGAACAAAGTTGTTGAAGATTTAAAGACTTTGTGGCTAATACTGAAGGTTGTGCATGGCAAGCCCAAACATAGCCAGAGCATGGAAGTGTCAAAGAGATGTGGGTCACTGAGATTCACGACAGTAGTACTGGCAACTGGAGTCAAGCCCTGAAATTTGTTGAGTGAAACCTGCACTTATGACCCATATATCAAGAGGGCCCTACATGAAGCATTGTTTGGGAGTGGTCTAGAATTTAGTATTTCAGCAACTTCCTTGCCTAAGGATGTGGTAGACACCATGACTGTTGAAGAAAGCTGAAAAAAGTTTTGGAGATGATGGACTGTCTAAACAGTGTAATGTAGACACACCTTTTCCACCCCCAGTCTTCTCCAGTTTGTGTCGTGTGTGCAATGGAATGCACCAGTACAGTCGCTTGCTCAAAATGTGAACAAGAGTATCTGTAATGTTTGTGGAGAGTGCAGTCTTAACTGATGAGTGTGAAATAATTATTATGAGTTCGTTGTGTATGAATAAAACAAATTCTGGAAAAAAGAGAAGGGGAGGGGAGGAATCAAAACAAAACCTCAGTGCCAGCTAAACAGATGAAATTGCATTCCCACAAGTTATGTGTTGAAGATACAGTAGACATCACAGTCAGTGTTAGAAGTACAAAAATAAGATCCTATCTGATCCCAGCTGTAGTTGTGGGAGAGGCAAGTCAAACATTTTTATGGCTTGCAACAAGACACAGTGATGCTTGGCTTCAGTTTAGAGTGTTTGAAGATAAACTGGTTACTGCTAACCAAGTTGCTGAGAATGAATTATCCAGCTGCTCTGTGGTTCCTGCTCTGTTTACAAGGACTCTTAATGATTTCAGAAATGTTCACATGATGGTAAGTTCATGCCAAAAAACTGTATCTGTGTAAAAAGGACGGTATATGTAACTTCAGATGCCACATGAGCAATCTGTGTTGCAACAAATGACAGTCTGATTATGTAACTTATTCATTGATTTCTTGGTTTAAAGTTTAAGAATTTGTAAGTTTCTCTTTATATAAATCATGAGTTTGATTTCACAGTTTGCTTATGTGAATTCAGCATCATATATTAACCTTCTTGATACTCTTACTTCCAGGAATATACAAGTATTTCATTTATGAATAAGTACTTCCATTTGTACCTACATTGCTATTTCATTTGAGTGAGTTAATTGTGTATTAACTGACAGCACAGTGATTGTTGTTGCATGCTGTGACTTGTTTGGAAGAGCTGTTTTGTGGAATTATGACATATTCTGTACAATAACTAATTAAATTTTCTTTTTTGCTGGACAGTGTAACTGAAATGGCAAATTAATATAAAATGGCTAGTTATTTTATGAAATACTTGATTTGTACACTTTAACAGTAACCTATACGGTGCTAGCACTAGATGCGTGAAGACAGCACCGAAATGGAATCCAGAGAAGACAACTTTGTGTGTGGTCATTTTGCTAGTTTTGCGTGCATACCATTTGGAAGTTTATTTGCAGTGTCAGAAGCTTGGTTTCTGTGTGAGGCCTGAGGTTTCCACAGTGTCAGTGTTGATGATTCTGGACTTCTGGGATGTTATGCTATATATTTGATAATTTAGCATATGTTGGCACTTCATAGGAACAGATGAAGGAAAATACAGTTTTGGAGGAGAAACATCAGAAAGAGACTATCTGGTTACTATTGAAATAGGATGGTCATGCAGTAGATTTATCTGGCTCAGGAATGGGATAGGTGGCAAGCTCTTACAGTTATGACAGTGATCCTGTGGGTTCCATAAAATGCTGGGGGAGTGTTGACTAGGGTAAGACCTGTCAGCTTCTCATAAAGAATTCCATGGAGTTAATAATTATTTTGGTTCATTATTAGGAATGATTGGGAATAAGGTTTGAATTGCATACAAGATCTGTACCACAGTATTTGTACAGTACTTTATAGCCATGACTGCTGTATAAATTGGTAAGACTACTGAGTTAATTTTCATGTGTCTATGCTCTCTATTAGGTCCATGGTAGGAAACATGAAATATAAAAAGCTGATGTATGGCTTCTTTCCATGTCACTGTCACTGTGTGTACCAGCTGCTGTAACATTAAAAAACTCTGCATTTTGCCACTTGGTGTATTTATGTTTCACATGACTTCTGCAATCAACAGAAGGTACTTTCCTGAACAGCATTAACCAGTTAGTCTTTTTAATGGACAGAGCATGTGTTCTCTGTGACCATAGGCAGAAGTCTTACATCTAATTTGGATGAAGTCAATCTTCCAAGTGTTAAAAATTATATGTGAAATTTACCATTGTAAAAGATTATAAGAATTTTTAACATAAAAACCTCTCTCTCTATAGATATAAGATATACTTCTACAAGCAGTGGAAGTTTATGAGAAGTGTTGTAACATTGTACCCATTAGAATGAATTATGATTTATCAGGGGATTAGAGTGAAGAATGTAATATGTTCCAGAAGATGGGATCGGTTTTAGGTCCTCAGCTCTTTACCATATATGTATATAAATGATTTTCCCGTAACAGTCAGTATATATCTTATGTTATAATGTTTACTGATGATAACAGTGTACTCATTTATGATAATAATTATGGTGACTTATACAAGTTTTCATTTCTGTTTTATCACATGTATCTAAGTGGTTACAGGCAAATAAGCTTGTATTAAAAAAAAAAAATCACTCCCACTAAAATTGATACATGCAGGTCAAATTCTTACCAAAGCAGACGACAAAATTTCTTGGTATGCAACTGGATAATCCGTTTATGTGGAGGACCCATGTAGACCCATTACTGCTTGTTTTGTAATAAGAAGGCTATTCCATGTAATAAACATTGGTGCTCTTGAGATCAGATATTTTGCATACATTCATTCACTAATAAAATATGGTGTGATTATGGGGGGAAACTCAAGTAATGTAGGCAGAATTTTTTACTCCATAAAAGGATAATAAGATTACTGATCATAATAGAGCATAAATGCTCATGCAAAGGCTTATTTAAGAATTGTGATACATGTATATTACCAGTTCCATGGTTACATAAACGTTCTGTGATGATATTTGTTGTTAACAACCTTGAGAACTTTCTAGCTTATTATCACTACACTGCATAAATACAAAACACAAAAATCAGGTACATAGGCCTACAGCAGATCTTTCATGCATTCAAAGAGGGGTTACTTACTGTCATATAAAGATTTTTAATAGTTTACCTTTTAAAATGATAAACCAGATTTTAAGGTTGCATTGCAAAGGTATCTTATTACTTATACTTTTTATTCTCTTGAAGATTTTTCTTTCACAGCCAAGCCCTTAAATCCTACTATTTTAATGTATGATGTAGAGTCAATATTTACATGGCACTTGAATGTGTATTTATTCTGTGTGTATTATTGTGTTGTATTGTCTCTTTTTGTGTAGTGTGTGTTGTTGTGTTTGTTGTCTCTTGGCTCTTGCATGTGTATGTGTGTTGTCTGATATTGATATTGACTGGTTTCATACTCAGCTGTCTTTTGACAAATATTGGATCTGTGATTATGTGTATGTGTGTGTGTAATGGGTTTTTTGAGGCCTGGGAATTCTGTTTCAGGATGTATAGATGTCATATCTAATTACTTCTAGAACATGTAAATGTTTACAGTATTAAAATTGTCATTTTTAGTACTAGAATTGAAGATACACACAGCATTCACAATAGCTATGGGAGAGTGTGTCCAAACTTATTTAAATAGTCAGGTTTCTAAGGGAAGAAGGTTGGATGGGAAAAGGGTGTGACATGTATCATGCATGGAAAAGAAAAGAAATTATTAATTTAAGTTGAAAATGTGAAGGGAAGAATTTTTTGGGAGACTGAGGCACAGATGGAAGGAGAATAAACTTTTTGTTAAGTGAACAGGATATGAGGGTGCCTACTAGATTCATCTGGCTGCTGATAGAGGTGGTCAGTTTTGAACATGCCAGTGAACCTTCAGATTCCATGATATGAAGTTCTTAACCAGATGTGTGACTGTTAGATTCTGATGAAAGTCTGTGCTCAGTGGAGCTAGGATCCTAGAATATGGGGCTAATAACACATCTACACCTTCCCGTTTTTATGGATGCTGCTACTGAACCCAAAAGTCTTAATTTGTTATTCAATGCATGCGGTTAGACTGTTAAATGCCACAGCTGGGGAATTAAAAAAAATAATGATCGGGATAAATTTTTTTGTTTTATCACAAGAAGGAAGCAAAAAGCAAAAAAGAGTTCACTAATATTAAAGTAATAATTTTCCCAGTTGTGGTAACATATGCATTAAACATAATGTCAACAAGTGTTTGTAGACTGTGTGCTTTAATCTGTCAACCAGCTGCAAACTGAGCTGTGGAAGACTTGCGATTTGGTTTAATTTGTGTGCTTCCAGATGATGCTTATGATGCGGAGTCATCATATGCTGACTGATGTCATTTTGGAAGTTGGAGGAGAACTATTCCATGCACATAAAGTAGTTCTAGCTTCAGCAAGTCCCTACTTCAAGGTATGCAATATCCACAAATGTGCAAGAAATTTTATTACTGTTACATATATTTCTTGTTTGTATATTTGTAACTGCAGCATGAGAATGGTTCAATATAATCAAGATGAAACATACAGTTGTATACAGGGTGTTAAAAAAAAGTGTTACAGACTTCAGATGTGCGTACTATTCACTTAAATGAGCAAATGAGCAAAAAGGTACCATTTAATAATGCGCGTCCAAACATCAGTGCCTGCTGCAATATGGATGATGTGCATGTTATCTCTACAGTAGATGCTGCATGTGGTTCCCATGCATGTCAACACATCTTTCATCCCTTCATCTCACAGCAGTGATTACTCTTTCAAGAATTCCTGGTTTCACTCAAATTGCCTGACAAGCATTTTCTACTCATTGCTTCTTACTACAAATTCACTGATCAGCTCTAAAAACACCAAAATCATTAGGTGTCTGCACAGCCAAAAATCCAGAGGATTAAAGTCAGGGGATCATGCAGGCCGCTTGACTGGGCCTTCATGTTCTATGCATTGTCCAACAAGAGTGTGGTTCATTTGCTGTCTGACAGTGCAGAGAAAATGAGGTGTGCCCTGTCACGCATGCTTGCATGTGTTGTTGGTGAAGAGGCTCGTCTTCCAAGAGTACTGGTAAATCATTGAACAAAAACTGATAGTACAATGCACTTGATCCTAACAGCTGTTCTAAGATGCCCACTTTCTCTTAAATCATATGGCACTGATATCCTAGTTCCAGTCTTGTATAAACATCACCCATATCTTGGAAGGTATTGGTGTTGGGACATATGTTGACTGGGACTTTTTCATTCATTTAAAGTGAGTACTAGACACCCTTAAGTTTTGTAACCTTCTCTTTAACAGCTGGTACATGGAAAAAGATGGTTATTAATAAATAGTTGTTATGGGCTGCCTGTAATAATAATAATAATAATAATTTCTTGATTATTCATGTGCTGGCACTTCAGCCATAAGGCCAATTGTGGAGACAGCACAGGAAAGAAAGGAAAAAAAAAAAAAAAAAAAAAAAAATTTTTTTTAACAATCATTTTAATAAATTTATTTGTAATTTTAAAAAACATCCTATAAACTTTGA
>Ga0123357_10004627_pt1 | contig 16229 bp, 10 predicted proteins | sample TergutEmb28metaG_FD_89873 | JGI IMG/M metagenome (GOLD analysis project Ga0123357, IMG submission 89873) | Embiratermes neotenicus P4 segment gut microbial communities from Petit-Saut dam, French Guiana - Emb289 P4 | ecosystem: Host-associated > Arthropoda: Insects > Digestive system > Gut ... | reverse complement strand
ACTATGGCCCTGGGGTCGACTCAGCCTCTAACAGAAATGAGTACCAGGAACATTTCCTGGGGGTAAAGGCGGCCGGTGCGTAAGGCTGACAACCTTACCACCATCCTGTGCCGTTGTCATGAAATCTGGGAACCTTATCTTCCTAGAACCCTCTAGGCCACCCCCGGCCTGTATCGGGACTGCTTTACCTTTACTTAAGTACTCGAGGATTCCGTTCCTGTAGGATCAGACGTTGCATCACAGGGTGATGTGTCCCCCCTTTCGAAGGAACGTCGTGCCTTCATCCTCAGGGAATTTGAATTCATAGAACTTCAGAATTCAAGGCCTTTGAACATGAAGGGAACACGTTTCTTAGAACCGTCGGAAACCAATTATCTAATGACGCAGCGTCACATCCATAATCACTCCGCCGTGAAACCTCAAAAACCCGCAATTTAGGTAGTTATGGTAAGTTAAATGAAGATTGAAGCGACTTCATGGAGTTCTTAAAACGCGCATTAACGCACGTGCTCACGTCGTATTATTCCTTGCTAAACAGCCACTGTTGGGCGCACTTCCCGGAAGAAGTGTGCGGTTGGAACGACCTAGGCCCTGTGGTTTGGGGAACGGAGTCCTCTGTTAACCTGCTTAAAAACCGTACGTTATTACATGTTCAAAAATAAATGTAGACGTGGCCCAAAAGCTTATCACAGTGTGCAGCCTGAAGCTGTGACTCTGTTTTCGGCTGTCGTTACAGCCCTGCCCTCAGAAAGTGTGGACGGATCTGGGTGCTGAAGTCACTGCCCTCGCAGTCGTGTCTGTGTTGTGCTTCGGATATTATAGCGGAAAAGTGATGAAACTTCTGTTAAACATCCATATTGCGGTACTAGAATTAAGATGTACAGTAACTACGAAAGATAATGCGCGCTGCAGTGCAGTTTGACGGTTCCTTCATCTTTGATGAGTGGTTTGCACCTGAGAGTCTAGAAGAAATTCCCGAGATAAGTCAAACACCAACTGCGTAGGATACATCTGATAGTCGATCAGGCGATCAATAAGTGTCAACCTTTTTTGGCAACCGAAGGTTCTTTGCCGTGTTCAAAACATCCGATCACGGGATTAGATTGTAAGGCACCTTGATGTAGTCCCACAACTCACGACCTGTTTCTTTGATTTACTCCTAGGTCTTGCAAGTGTACTTTTCACTGTGCTTTTTCTGACATGTTGCCTCACCGCCTGCTTGGGCGTACTACTTTCACCTCCCATGGAATCATATATTTTTTATCACCCTCGTATTTGGTTACGAACGCATCTGTTTATTTAACGATTACTACTAGCTCGGTTGATAGTATGTAGCGATGAAAGTAGGATAGACAAAACGAATTGTAAAAAATGTGGAAAAAAGCGTTATTGGCTTAATGTGAGATGTTATCAACACATTTTCCTGGAGGGTTTGAAGAAAACTACGATGAAACTGTGGGGATTGCCGATCGACGGACCGCGATTTGAACTCTGGCCTCTTGAGTATGAAGCAGGCATGACCGTGCACACAAATATTACAAATTATCACATTTACGAATAGAGCGTTGAAAGTAATATCTTTACTTTCTTTAACATTAGAATTGGACTGACTCGGAGGGCGGTCTCGCACCTCGGTCATTTTTAACTCTGGAGAAAGAATTCCGTTCACCTACTGGATAGGCGGCAAGAGGAGGCGCAGAGACAATCTGGAGACGATAGAGAAATCGGTCGTCCATCGCATATTAGTCACTGCACTGACCGAGCAATTTCAGCTCAAGTAAGCAGAAATGTGTAAATTAGCGTAAATGTGTGTAGTTTCGCTGTGAAACAAGATTACAAGTTGGTGATTAATATGTAGGTCGAGGTAAGTTGCGGCTTGTCGACAATTAGTGTCCGAGCGACCAGTTTGGTGTGTGCTTGCAGCATCCGGCGTCGGACTGTGTTTGCCCCGGACATGGTATATTTACAGGTGAACCCGGTTGTAACGGCATTGGTTTATGCGACACCTCGTCTATAGCGTCAGGTACTCTGTGGTACCAATTAATTCCTCACTATTAACCATAACATTACACTTCTACATTGTAAATAACACTCATTTGTAACGACACTACAAATTCAGCCCCTTTCGTGACGTTATAACCGAGTGCGACTGATTTGCGTACTGTAATGTTGCCAAGGGAAGTTTGAAGTAAACACGACATACGTATGTGTTCGTAGTCCATCAGCATTAAAGCCTAGTGGTTATGATGGGTACTGCCAGGTTTAACATCAAATGCTTTCCATTTTATTCACAAAACGTATTTATGTATCATATGATTTTTACAGTGTGGAGTGTGCACTGATCCAGTTGGTTGAGGCACTGCGCCACAAACCAGAAGGTTACGGGGTTGTTTCCCGTTGGGGTCATTGGGATTCTTTATTGAGTCATCCGGCCGCAGTATGACCCTAGAGTCGACGCGGCCTGTAAAAGAAATGAGTACCAGGGATTTATCCTGGGGGGTAAAGGTATCCTTTGCGTAGGGCTGACAACCTTACCACCTACATGTTCCGATTGTCTAGAAATTTTGGGAACGTCGGCGTTCTGGATCTCGAAGGTTCTGTCCAGGCGATTTGTTTCCTATACAGCATTCGCCGATTCATATTTCTAAGGGAAGCACGCAATTTTCTCTTTAAGGTTCGAACTGAATCTTCAAATATAATGTCGATTAATTCAACACTTTCGCAAAAAAAAAAAAAATCCAAACTAACTTTTTTGCAGCTACGTTACTAGGCAGCGCCTAAATGAAAGAAAGTCCAAAATTGTTATAAAACCCATTCGTTATGCACGGTTCTTGTCTCTTGTGTTATTATTTTTCCATTAAGTTCGTGCTGTCTTGATTTGTTTCTTTCTGCCTGATAATTTAATTACTTTTGCTGGTCGCAAGAATCTTGTCTTCGATGCTCTTACTCAGTTTCATTTCCTGCTTGTCATGAACACAGGCCTCGAATACTGACTGTATCGGGGTAGCTAACTAATACTGTAGCCACGCCATAAGCTTGTACACATTAACAGCTCTGGTGTTTCCTACACTGTTTCTCGTAGTTCTGTTTAGTCTTTTATATGAAACAACAGTTTCTCGCGCGCTCCTGTCTAAGCGCCACGCCATAAATTTGTGGTAGTTTGGAAATGCATCTGTGCGCATACCCAGAAGACACGGAATAGATCAGTCGGTGTAATGATCATGCAACTGGTTAGATGACCAAGGAATATGGTTTGATTCGAGGCAGGGGAAGGAGATAGTTCTATTTTCCAATACTTCTAGATCATTTGTGGGGCCCTCCCAGCCCCTGTTAATTTTGTACCGGGTGCTCTTTCCCCTCTGGTAACACAGCTGGGGCGTAGAGCCGACCGTTGTGCTCAGTCTAGTACTGCGGTGAAGAATATCTAGAACTGTGCCAGTTACTTAGTTGGACCAGGTTCCACAAGTCAGATTACATCTGTTTTTTGTTGTACTTCTCTTTCATACGTAAGGCATAACAAACATACATTTATAGTTTGACACTACTTTATTATCCATTTCGTAACAGATTTGGCAGTCGCTTGCGTCATGGCTCTGGAAATTGGACTTTCCTCTTTTCTTGGTATAATACGCCACGAAGAGGGTTTTTGGAAACATGTATAAATGGCGTAAAGTTTTTTTATCCTGTTGAGCTTATTGTCATTAAATGGCAGGCTTCTCTACCCCAAATTAATTGGATGCCTTACATTTTGTGTTACATACAGCGTTGTTAAATAACTCAATAAAATAAAATTCCGAATTTAGATCGTAAGGTCGTGGTTTCTTCGCCAGTATTGCCGCTCTGTTTGTTTCGGAGATCATTCGATGCGAATCACATTCGGCGCGCCGACTGTTCTGAAATTTAGTTATATTGCAAAACACCGTGTGTGAATACATCTAAGTATATCACGACCATTTGCAGCAGTGTGCTGTGTATTTTGACTAATACAACAATCCCGTTTCATTTGATGTACACAACTAGTCCTGTCGCTCGACCAGCCGCGTCAGCTCAGAGCTAATTCTGACGTTTCCGAGATCTGCTCGGTTTCCATCATCACAGAACGATATACGGGCTCCATTCAAACAACGAACCAACGAACCAACCAATTAACCAGAGAACCGACCGACCAACCAGCCAGCAGACCAGTCGACCATTAGACCAACCGAATCAAACAGCTATGGGTTGACATTCCATGTAATGTTATTCATTCCTCTTACCTGTACATAAGGCAGCTGGAATGTGAAGACGCTACATTCAACAGAGAATGGGAAGCGCCTAACGTCGCTTTCTCCGCAATCATTGTGACGCCTTTCCTTGTGCTCAGCATAGAAGTCTGTGTACTACCCTTTGTTTGTTTTGGTGCCTTGGTCTCCAGAGACGTTTTAGGACATAAAAATATAGACATAGCTGCTAGGAAACATTCAGTACAAACAGCAAGAAATTACAGGTATAAACCAAACACTCAAATTCCATAGGTGGCTGCATACTTTCGCCTAGTTCTTTGAAATGTGTTTCTCGTAGTGAAAAGAAACTTCGGTAATTTTTCTTCGTTTTGAGTTAGAGTTGTTTTGTCGCTGAGGCAGAAGCACATAAAAGGAGATGTAGTTGATTGATTGATTGCTGTTCAATTTGTGAACGTTGTGACTTAGCTGTGTTCTTTTTGGCAGTATTGATTCACCGCGGCATGATGGTTGTATCTTGTTTGTTTAGATACTGCTTTCTTTTGTTGTAATTGAGCCGGATTTTTTTTGTTGCGTGGCGTGAAGTGTTCAGACGGTTACATCCTTAATGAGAAAGCTGATATGTTTTGCGAGTATCGAAGATAACATTGTCTTTAATTTGACTCTTCCCTTGGATTTTTAGAGGATACTTGGTTCTTAAGGCGAGTGTTACTATGCCCATATTAATGACGTCACGAATCGAATTGTCAAGACATGCTGTGTGAACTTGCCATTGATAGACACCCTGACACAGTATTCGTAACCTTTCAGACCACGATGGTTACTGCATGTACCAAGTACTTTAACATTTAAAAAACCAATTTCCTGTGTTTAATGCGATTCTTAGAGGGGAATTAATAGAATAAACAGAATTTACTGATACGTACTTGTATTCAGGATTTAAATTGTTACGTATTTTTTCGCTCAACATGTACGATGGAATTTTTATATGTACTAATAAAAATTCTAACGCCCTAAAGAAAGAATTGCGTAAAAGTTATATGCAGATGAGCAAGGCGAAGGCACAGTAATGGTTCAGCATCAGGAAGTCCTGAAAATGTGCTGAAAGTGAAGCCGTGTGCATTGTAACCTCGATACTAGACGACCAAGAGCGGCCAGATTCAAGCTCCGGTCGTTTACGTCGGAGAAAGGAAGAATCCTAAGCATTAGCTATCCGTTGGTTAAGGAGATAGTAAGGAATCACGCATTTGAACATAAAGATGCAACTTTTTCTGCAGTTTTGCACTAAACGGAAGTATATATATATATATATATATATATATATTATTGGCTTGGTATTTATTTACTTTTAGATGTCATAGCAGTGTTTTATGTTGGGATAGGCTACCTACATGTGTTGACTTCCCTGAACCTAGCAGCATGAACACATATCATATTCCTGGGAACTCCTTTTTGTGAAACATTGGATCACTTGCACTGAAATACAGGCGACTACGCACAAGAAAGTGACGTCGACCTTCAGTATATCTGTTTTATCATAAGTTACAACCTGTTTATCTTCAGTGCGTGCATTTGACTGCCTTGGGAATTTTGAGCAGTGAAGGGGGACAACTCACGACACACATCGGAGAGGAAATGACTTAAGAGGAGATACGATTGCAGAAGATGAATTCGTCTACCTAGTAAGATACATCACCAAACACAGAGATGAACTGGAAGTTATGAGGAGGATGGGACTGGCCAGTAACACATACCACACCTTACTTCCAATAGTGAAGAAGAGAGAGGTACATAGGCAAACAAAGATGAAACTGTATAAAACACTAATAAGGTCCGTCGTATGGTACGGGAGCGAGGCAGATGCAGAAAAAAAATTCTTAATGAATTTGAGAGGAAAATTCTAAGGAAAATCTATGGACGTGTGTTGGCTAATGGACAGTGGCGAAACAGGTACAATCGCGAAATTTGTGACTTACACAAGGAAATGGAACTAGCCAGGGCTATCAGTTTGAGAAGACTCCACTGGGTGGGTCATGTGATGAGGAAGGAGGATGACAGGGTGCTCAAGAAAGCAGTGAAAAGAGGTAGAAGGGGCATCGGGTGGAAGGCCCGGGAGAAGATGATTACAGTGGACAGGGATGCGAAGAGGATGTTGAAATGCAGGAACTGGTGGTAGTCGGCGGAGGATTGAAGGGGCCATGGTCCAAGTTTGGCTGTAGCTCCATAGAAGAAGGAGGAGAAAGGACAGTTGCGATGGTTACGTTCTTGACTTCACCGGGCTTTTGGACCTGAGAAATTATGATTTAGCCAATACTGCTAGTTTACACGTTTGTAGTTAGGCATTTGAAGTAATTCATTAATGTAAATCTTCTTGTAAGTTTCTTACTGAGCAGATGAACTGAAAATTTTTTCATCTGTGAATTAAGAGTTTTGTTACCGTGTTAACAGTATATTCATACTGTTATGAACCATTTGCGAGCAACTTATCACCAATTATCAACAAATTCCCTAGCGATGCTTTCCGTCCACACGCGGATCGCTTTTCCTCGAGATATTTCGACGAAACTTCCGTGCATTTGTCCTTCATCCTTGTCATACATCCCACACATCTCATACTTCTGAAGTACAAACAGTAACAATATGATATGAATAATAACAGTAATATAGCTATTCATTATGTAATTCCATTCCTGTTTCTTGTATCAGCTGTCCCAGGTACAAATATTTTTCTGGAAGTTTATGCAAAAATAATATTCGGCACAACAAAAGTGTAAATGGATAAATAAATAAATAAATAAAGCCACCCAATCCGAAAAGTTAACAAAAGTTATATTATTTTGCACCCCCCACTTAAAACTGTAAAATGTATGTATTTACTGTAGCACACCGCAAGAATTTAAATAGGTTGTGTCAGAATTGGTAACGTATTAAATGAATTATTTTTCCCCCCATTTTTTTTTCCTGTTTGTTCTATGTTTATCCAAATTTCAGGCGCCTTTGTCTGTGTTGCTGGTCATGGCCGTTGCATTGATGGCGTCTTCGTGTGAATTTATCGCGCAGTATATAAATGTGTCACTGAGCAGAATTTATCTTTAAACAAAATAATATTTTTTATTCCGATTACAGCAGTCGCGCATAACCAGTCTTCTGCCTTCACTTACCTGCTGTTTATGTCTGTGCTTGACTGTTGCTGATAAGGGTCTTTATAATTCGAGTCTGTCGCGTTTAATTAGAGTTCCTGTCTGAGTAAGAAAACCTCGGTCCTTTCAGACCGCGAGTTTTCATAACGTAGGTTCAGTAGCACGTGGGATTTTATTGTCAGATCTAACACAGGATGGCAGCACTGAACATTCATATTTGTTGTGCGGTTAGCACGGTTTACATTTCGTAATCACTTTAGTATATGATTTGCGGTATTCAGGATTTATATAAATATTTGCACTAACTTTGGTACCACAACTTTCCTCTGAAGTTCCTTCCTGATGAATCTTGTCAATAGTTTTGGGATTTTTAGGGTGGGTTTTACCACAATTTTTGACATCTCCCTGAGCAGTTAACACTTATATCTACTCCTGTTCGCAGTATCTCTTCTGTTTTGAACTGGAAATGTACTCTGACGCAGTAATCTCGTAACTAATCACAGCCTCAAATCAGTTCAATCCAGTTTACACTATCAGGACTTAACGTCGATTGCCTTAACGTCATCCTCCACTGGGATCTTCAAGTAACTGCATTCAGTAAAGTTTCTTTAAGCAAAATCTTAAGTACTGTTGTGTCATCTCTTCGAATTCCAAATTTTTTCTCAGTACTCCGTTTTGGAGTTGCCGCCATAAAATTGTGTGTCTCAGCGTCAGTGGTGAGCGTTCGAAACAGGCAAAATTGCAGTTTATTTCTGTATTTGCGATATTAGGTAAAGGTAGAGTGATCCCGTTACAGGCCCGGTGTGTCCCAGGAGGTGGGTAGAGGTATAGCTATACTCTTCCATGACCGCGGCACTAGAAGGGGGTGAGTGGTCAGCAGCACGCCCCGGCCGCACTTTACTCCCGGCAAAGACCCGGTACCCATTTTACAGGAGGCTGGGTGGGCCCCAGGGCCGGTCTGGACGGGCGGAGTATCTCGTCCCTACCGGGATTCGATCCCGGACCGTCTAGCCCGTAGTCAGTCACTATACCGACTGAGCTACCCGGCCCACGATTTGCGTTATTAGTGTTTAGAATAGAAGGTAAAAGCCTATTGACTATGCCGTAATGCTGTTTTTCAGCTTACTATTTTAATTCATCACGACATTTTTCTTTGATTATTGCATGAGAAATAACAGCATAGCCTGGCTGCACGCCATTAGTATACATATTTGAACATCGTAAATGTTGATGACGCAACGTAACAAAACTTCCAGCTTGCCCTGTCTGTTGCTCTTGAATGGAAAAAATGTTGACATTGCTGGCCTAGTCTCTTCCAGAATCCTTCGAATAGAGGAAAGTCTGTATTTAGTTAATAAATTTATCGCTAGTTGCCTTCAAACTGCAGGTATTGTGCCGGAAAATTACAGTTTTTCAATTTTAATTCAATTTAAATTCTAAATTTGTACCTGAGTTTGTATTATATTCCGATACCAATGGTCGCACGGTCTAAGGCGTGGGTCTAAGGCCGCTTGATTCCCGGAATTGCGGGTTCGATCCCGCCGGGGGCATGGATGTCTATCTCTTGTGAATGTTGTTTGTTGTCAGGCAGAGATTTCATCGTCTGCCTCACTCGTCCAGAGGAGGTCTACTGAGTTTGGTGTGTTTGAGAGTGACTGTGAAGCCTGGGTAGTGAGGAGGCCCACTAGGGGCTGTTAACGCCATGGGAAAAAAAATATTAAATTATAACCTAGCATATAAATTGGCGTAGTGTATTCACCAAAATAGTGCTCACACTAAGTGCGGAATGTAAATTAACTTTTAACTTTCGGTCTTTAATAATATTTTTCATTTGCCTGCCAGTACTGTTTGAACAGATGTGAATACATTCAGATGTATAATAAAATATTACAGCCGAGAGAAACAGACGTTCATTTATGTACATTTTAATCGCTGTTTGATCTGTTAAAGAGAGAAATTTAAAAAATGTGTGCAGAATTCTGGAGTAATGTGGTTTAGTGCCATCGTGCTGGAAATATTCGCTGTGTATCATTCTGACAGAGTACGAGTACTTAAAGGGGTATATAACGCACATATATGGTGTGTAGAAGCAGTAAATAATAGCAAAAAATCGCTAATTAAAAATTTGTAGTAAATGCTCTTTCATATCGCATAAGAACGTACAACATATAATGACCACGTGCATTGATAACTTATTGCAATCAATGAATGGGGAAGCATATGTAAGGAAGCGGTCAGAATACATGTCAAGGTACTACGTCAGCGTGTTATTGGATGAAGTGAGGAAATCCTCGACAGTTCACAGCCAGAATTGCCACTCTGCGGTATACCTAACTAGTTTAATTAAGGCGGTATTATACAGAGATACAAGTATAATTCCGGGATCTTATGAACGGGAATGTGTGCTCGGAGAAACATCTGGCAGCCGTAAGTGCAGGTACATCCTCTCACTCTCTGTGTCCAGAGAGAAACATGTGGCACAGCATGTACAGGCGGCTGTTCACACTGTCTGTGATTAGAGAACGTGGCACCCGTAAGTGCAGGTGGCTGTTAGAACTTTCTCAGAACAGATGACATGTGGCACACGTAAGTGCAGGTGGTTGCTAGAACTTGCAAAGTCTTGAGATATTTTTCCGTCTTTCTGTTTGAAACATTTGCTGTGTCCACCCTATTTAAGATAAAAACGCATGTTGTCTCTTTACTATTTTATAATCATGGTGTCGTTAGTTTAGAACTTATACGCCATGGAATTTCAATAAACTGAATACAGGTGACTCAGGGTAGTGCTAGTGGCCGCTTGTCAACACAGTATAAAGCTTCCGGTTCCATACAAATACGAGAAAAGTACGAGAATTTCTTGACCAGTTGAATGACTCTCAGGTGGTCAAGAGGGACTCTGTTGCGGGAATTTGGTAGAGGTAAATGTACGGTAAGCGAAATATAACCGGTTCAAACAACGACTGTTCTTGTAGTGCTCCGTGTTCAACCATGTATCCTAATGAGTAACTCACGAAGAACCAACGTTGTACTCCTCAGCTGTTAAATCAACTTCCATTTATTGTTACTAATAAGTAATAAATGGTTGTTGATTTAACAACCGGTCTCTACAGTGTTGGATCTTTGTAACTTGCATGGACCTCCTTGTTTTAAAATGCTAGTGAATTGCCTTGAGGTAAATCTTGTGGTTTGTAAGAAAAAGGGACAGCATTATGGAAGTACAACAGTTATTGCATGTTAGGATGTGTAGCTCGTATTGTCCCTAAATAGAATTAACCTTTGTCGCCAACGAAAAATTCTGTCAAGTGTATCTTACTGGCACAGGAATTTTGCACGTCAGGTAAGAGAATTTTTAGTTTTGTAAACAAGAACACCGCATGCCACTGGGTTCGATGGTGATCACCGTTGTCTTCTTTTGCTTGCTAGTTTCTTCCTTTCTCGTGACACTCTAATGAGTCGTTTCGCTGAGAGTTTTATTTTAAGTTTTCTTTTTTCCTCCAGTTGCATACTGTAATGACGGAGTTACTGCTGGACGTTGTCGTCATGTTTTACGTTGATTTTGTAAGTCACATTCATTATCTGTTTCATTAGTCCCGATTGACGTGCACTGTAATGCTGGTGCTAAGTGTAGTGGCTGTGAGTAGAATGTGGTTTCGAGGTTACGGGATTGAATAGGTTAATTACAGCTTGTTTATTCATTTCTAAATGTCCCTGTCCGTGATTTTTTTTACGGATGTTGGGAGTGTTGTGTGTCTTCCGGATTCTGTCTTTTTCACTCGTGTCCACCATATTGTTCAGTCATTGTGATGTTCAATTAACACACGTAATTAATGCGCAGGACCGTGGATTTTGTTTATGTTTATGAGCAGTAGAAGTGATGTTCTTGAAAGATAGACATTGTAGTCTTTAGTATTGTCCTGTACAGCCTGAGCTTGCCGTAGTAGACGAGAGGGCACGTGCTTAAAAGGCAGACCTACGGTCTTGAATGTGTTTGACCAATGAACTGTTACAGAAGGTTGGCATATATAGATGACTGTTGGTAGAATAGTGTTAATGACTTGACTGTCTCCTGTCCTAGTTTCTGAGCACTTCTCCCGCATTAATGGGAAGCATTTATCAGTGTACTCACGTGTTCTTAACGGACGTAGAATCCTAAGTGGAAACACCGGAAAGTAAGAATGGGCCTACAGTTAATCGATAGCAAATATTAACATTTGTTTTAATTGAAAGGCCGTTGAATACTTTTTTTAATGGCGCCGTGGTCCGTAGTGGCCCAGTGCCTTCTCATTATCGAGGCTTCACGATCAAACTTAGAGACACCACACTCGGTAGGACTCCTCTGGGCGACATTCGACATAGTACAGCACTCACAAGAGACAAAACCTCTATGCCCGCGGGGGATCCGAACTGACAATCCCAGCAAGCGAGCGGCCGTAGACCCATGCCTTAGATCGCGCGACTACTGGTATTGGCATTGAATAATGATTAGTAGGTGGAAATGGACACAGACTGGGAAAAGCCCCTAATTTGTTTAATTGTAATTACTGCATATCTTCCTTACGTACAAAAATGTGTCAATTCACTTGCACCGAGCAGGAAGCTGCAGATAGCAGTCAAGTTCACAGGCCACTCGTGAACTGTTGCAACTTAGTAAGCAACTGTTGTTCGTGTCACCCGTCTGGCGCCAGGAATTTGAAGGTACCAATCGCCTGCGTTTTTAGAAAACGTGTAACCCCTGTTTTCAATCTTTCATTCACTGTTTGGTGGGTCAACGTAACCACGTGTTTTCACGTTCTTGCTGAATTTACTATTGTTTTATAGTCTCTTTTTTTAAATTTTTGTGCTATGTTGAATTTTGCAGTGTACACGTACATTCGATCTCAATTCGTGTTTGTTTTCTTTACAAAACCGTTATATTCCTAGGTATAATTTGCATATCAAAGCACGTATATGAAGACAGGTATTTGTCGTTGAGCCACTAACCGAAAGCTTGCTCAAAAATATTTATTTATGCCCTTTAAATTTTTTACACGTGTGCTGTTTACAGACCCAGCCGTGCACACTGTGTACTTCAGAATCGTCTAAAATTATGTATCAGAACAACGTAAACATAACTGGTTATTTATCAGAGAGAGCCGTTGAAATTATCAAAACGAACGATACTTAAGTGCAATGAAAGCTTATGTAAACATTTACGGTTTCTGTACATACATTGTGTCCCTGTGTACGCCTTGAAGGCGAATTGGGGAGTACAAGTGCGGATTCATTCATTCTTAACCTAGACACTAGGCGAAGTTAAGCGGTCAGCCTCACGCCCCGGCAGCTTTACCCCCATGCAATTGAAGTAAGGTTCTTCGCCAGTACATAGCACGCGTTCTTCGCCTCATTACCAAGCCGATCAGTTCGTGGAACAGACTGAACTGAAGCGACATAGTACCGGGATCCAATTTTCTATCATATTAACTGACAAGAAGATTTGAGAGGACAAACTGTATGTTACCGTGGAAAGATAATATACAGACAGACGGTGGATCTCTTAACGAAAGTAATCTTTAATTTGTCCCAGTGTACTAAGTTATATCGACTGTGTAACATTCTTCTGATCTTTGCTGTAACTGCTTCAGGGTAACTAAAATGTTGGACTTCCTCCAATGAGTGGCAGAGAGTGGAAGTGCATCATGTATCAGAATTCGTTACAAGCGCATTACAGAGATATGGGATTACTTAAATAGCACTCTGCTTGGATTCGTTTATGGTTTGCTGCACTGTAAGGAATAATGTGTTACGTATTAAATTAAATGAATACGTAATGCGTACTTATTTGCTTACTGGAACTAATGTTTGTTTTTGGGCCGACAGCCCCCCAGTGGGCCAGGGCCTCATCATTCACGAGGCGTCTAGATCACATACAACGCCGCACCACAGACGGTAGGATCCCTATGGACTAGTGATCAGCTCGTCGCAAAGACCTCTACTTGACAACACACAACACTCACAACAGACAGACATCCATGCCTCCAGTGGGATTCGAACCCAAGATCTCAGCAGGCGAGCGGTCGCAAACCTACGCCTTAGACCGCGCGGCCACTGGGACCGGCAGAACAAATGTATGCATATTTACACGTATACACACACGGACACGCACGAAATAACGCCCTGGAGCAGAGTTCTAGTTGAGACGCTGATAGTTGTTTTTTCCTTTTGTATTTGTTGCCGTTATCAGTGTTGTGCCGTGGATTAAACCGGAAAGCCTTTTTCTGACGTCACAGCCTTTATTTCTTTTCCATTATTTTCAGTGACGGTTGTCCTGGCATTAACTTCGACCTTTACGTCTCATGTAGCGTCGTTAAATAATGTGAAATAAATTAATCTGTGTGACGCAACATTGATTGCACAGTAGATGCGATCTGTAGGGCACCATAATATAGCTCAATTACGACGCACGTTGGCTGCGAGGATGTTTCCCCGTCGCTGTAGTAGTACGGGCCTCACTAGTGGAGTGCATTAACTTTTTGTTCTGCCTGTGAGTGGTATTGAAAGTTGTTTTGAGTCCCATGAAAACACTGCTTTTTACCTTCTCATTCTCTGTTCCTACGACAGTAAATCTGATAATGATTATTAAATTGAATTTTTTTGCTGACCGTGCATCTCTGTATAATCTTAGCAATTGACCAACTTAATGCACAAATTCTTGTTTTATAATAAGTTTATTATATTCCTCTACATGTTTCGAGCACTATGTGCTCATCATCGGGAGGTAAAATTGTATTATACAGCATCTGGTGCACCGGACTGCCACCTACAGAGTGTGACGATACCAGATGCTGTATAATACAATTTTACCTCCCGATGATGAGCACATAGTGCTCGAAACATGTAGAGGAATATAATAAACTTATTATAAAACAAGAATTTGTGCATTAAGTTGGTCATATGCTAAGATTATTAGATTGAAGCTCGAAATTTTCTCAGTCCGTCGATATACAGTCGGACAGTGCAGTTCAGTGCGGTATGTTCAGAAACCAACTCATCAAACTGGTAAAGCGCCTCCGTGTATTTCATTTAATTAAGTACACCTGTACATATGATGTCTAGTCTTCAGGTGGAAAGTTACGTAGAATCTCGTAGTCGTGAAGCCGTAAGGAAATCGTTTGAAGGTTCATAATGGCCGACACTTGAAGCCACTTTTCTAATTTTAGTTTCTTGCATGCGTTGCTTCTCACTTTGAGCACACCGTGTACTTTATTTAGTGAGACTGACTGACTGACTGACTGACTGACCGACCGACCGACCGACCGACCGACCGACCAACCAACCAACCACCCAACCACCCAACCACCCAACCAACCAACCAACTAACTGACTGACTGACCGACCGACCGACCAACTAACCAACTAATTGAGTGGCTAACTCACAAACTAACTAACCAGCCAACCACCCAGCCAAACAACTAACTGCATTGAGAACATTCCTTTATTAGAAGCTAACACCAGTTAGCTTCTAATAAAGCATTCCAGACTTTTTTTTTTTCGCATTTTATGGAGTCTGTAGGTTCAGTACCGCGTTCACAAGAACACACCACCTTTCCCCTGTCCTAAGCCAGGCTATCCCTGTCCGCCCCCCCCCCCACCCGTCCTATTGCTTGAAGATCATTTTTAATACTATATTCTTATCTACGCCTGGGTCTTCTAAATGGTCTCGCTGCTCTTAAGAATTACCTGTGAAAAACTTACCTTACATTGGTAAACATTTTTTTGCAATTACGCCGCGAAAGGAAGTCACTTCTTTTTTTTTTTTACACATCTGCGTGCTGCGGAAAACGTTACGCAATCGTGTACGCTGTATACACACAATTGTCGCGCGGGATGTTTACGTATCTTAATTCGTCTTTATAATGCATTCAAGGTGACGCATCCTGTAAGGCAGAAATGTATCGTGAGGTACGTGACTCATGGAAGTGTGGGCGATACGTTCCTAGTAGGGGGCACAACATCAAAAGGAATGTTGACAAAGAAAAGTTACTCGTGATCGTAGAATTTTATGTGCGGATGAGCTCATCGAATATGTGTTTTGAAGTATTAAAATTGCGCAAAGTAACTTCCTAATTAGCCAGTAGGCAGCTGTACTAATTAAGGGTCTTCAAAAGTCGAACTGACCTGAGAAGTACGATGATGAGGCTGCAGAAAATCAAGTCCACATATTTACTGGTGCAACATCGTCTGTGGAAAGTGAGTAGTAACTCAGAGAAACTGATTCCTTGATTTTGAAGAGCTCCAAGAAACCCACCGTTGACAGTGTCCTGAGCAGGACAAATCTAATGCCCCCAGTTTTACACGCCATTTCTCGAATATCTGTTCTGGTATCATTATCTTTTGGATGTAGCCGTAGGCCTGTCTGTACTCCTTCATGTGTTATTATGGCGTTATACTTTCGTTGTACTTACCATATGCCATGCTTCAAAATTTATATTTATCAGCTAAGAGTGTTTGTACATTACTTATTTGCCCTTTGCCTGTTGATGTTCTTCATCCCCTTTAAACGTTGAACCTTAAATTCATCTAAATATTATAATAATAGTACATTTAGTAGTATAATAGTATACTACATTTAGTAGTACGTTTGGATGGGACTGCTAATACTATTTTTTTTAGCTCTACACATCCACTGTATGCAGGTTATTAATACAGGGTGACCCATGGGAACCTGACATCTTTTGAATGGGTAGTACTCAGTAGGTCAGGCTGAAGTTAGGGAATGCTTGCTATTATTCGGTACAGAATCTTCTGTCATCCAGGTTGCTGTCCAAAAATTTAAAGATCAAGATATATAGAACTATAATTCTGCCCGTTGTCCTGTATGGGTGTGAAACTT
>Ga0123357_10004626_pt1 | contig 16230 bp, 7 predicted proteins | sample TergutEmb28metaG_FD_89873 | JGI IMG/M metagenome (GOLD analysis project Ga0123357, IMG submission 89873) | Embiratermes neotenicus P4 segment gut microbial communities from Petit-Saut dam, French Guiana - Emb289 P4 | ecosystem: Host-associated > Arthropoda: Insects > Digestive system > Gut ... | reverse complement strand
GTGTAACAATTGTTGCCGTGGAAAAACAGTAAGTGTTAAACATTATGAGTGTCTCTATTCTTGCTGTAGTTATCCGGAAAATAATTTGAATGCTTTATGTACATAATTATACTGGCTTATGGCCTGTCTGGCTCTACTATATTTACAAGAGGCACTACTTCCGGAAAAATATTGAACTTACAGTGTGTATTTGATTTTCTATATAAATTTTTCCGAAATATATCTCCTTCTAAGTATAAGTCAGCGACATGTCGGCGCAAATTTACGTAGCTCTTCGTGTAGATTTGCCGTTATTCTTGCCAGATATTAATGAACCTTGAATTTTTTGACAGATTTTTTAAAAATTCGCATATCAAGTTTCATGAAAATTCATTCTGTGGGAGCCGAGATGTTCCATACGGACAGACGGACAGACATGACGAAGATACTAGCTGCTTTTCGCAATTTTGCAAACGCGCCTAAAAATGAGTAAGTGCATTTAGCTTTGTGTTGGCTGAGCCATTCGGTATTTTGCATCTGTTGAAGATGACTCCACCTTACGCTGCCACGAGAAAAGACATAATTCTGTATCGAAACCGAATTAGAATACCGGATTCCTTCCTAAATAAATGCCTTACATCACACTTTTCATTGTGTGTTACTCCCCTGCAAGTATAGTTTATAATTGCTGGCACCTGTACAGCTAATTAATAATCCTAGGTCTCCATAACATGTCCTATAAATCCTCATCCTGGAGAATTCTATTAAATGAGCAAATTAAACATGAGAGCATGTAATTTGTGAAGCAGTAATTAGGCGTTGTTGCAGCATTAGTAGCAGAGCAAGGTAGGTTTCCTAATGACAAGTGACGTAAATGATATCCAATCTCCAGTACCGACTTCAGGCGAGGGCAGAGGAGGGGATACAGGGAACTGCACCGAAATCGGACAGTAGCCAGGCCCTACAGCGAAATATGGCGATTTGACTCGACGCATACTGAATGTGTGTGTAAAAGCCCACTTGACCGTCTCACAATCTGCTGAAAACCCATCAGATAATCGTGAATGGTACGTAGTAAAGGATTCCGAAGAAGGCGATTGTAGTCTGCATAGGTGACGGAATTAGTAGTCACTAGCCAATCAGTCTATTTTAAGTCGTGGTTTTCGTATTGTGAGCATGTTTTTAAAGCTGGAACATACACCATTACCATAACCATCTGATTCCCTCCTGCAGAGTTCCATATTATGTGCAAGCGTGCTGAGGCTGCCGTTTGATAATGCAGATTGTCTCTATTGGCCAGATTGTAGCAATTGTGGAACCGCACACGGAAACCAAGTCTTTTAACGAAAAGCTTACAGAATTCGTGGAAAAATGTTTAACTTGCGTATATCAAGTAAATGTACCATCCAAAACTGGATGAAGAGGTGGAGATGTTGGCGCTCCTTGGTAGACAAACAACGTGTTTTGCAGAGAAATTTGGGACTCAGCAACTCACGCTGCACTTCAAAAGGAGATGACAAATAGTCCTAAGAAGGCTATGTAGCGTCTGTTACAGCAGCTGGATGTGTCTAGGATACCCTAACAACGATCATTGTGCAGTTTACGTTTGAAGTCATCTCGCGCTACTGTGGTTCACGTATTATGCCGTGGGTTCTCCATTGCCGTGTTTGTTAAAGTCAGTGGTTACCGAAGTCTATGACCAACATTTTTATGGACCCAATGAAATATTTCATGACACATGAAGCTGGGGCTCAACCAAGTCTAAAAAGCTGGTAATGATTCTCCATATTCCGTACTTTATACACCAGGAACCTCTCCACCATCAGAAGATGGAGTTTGGAATATCTTTTCTGTTCATCGATGAGTTGGCTCCATTATCTTGCACATCACAATCAGCACCGAAGAATGGCTGCCAATATTGGGTGAGTTTGGTACCCAGCCGATAAGGGACAAGTATTTATGTTACTTTTCTCAGGATGACCACACATCCCAGAGAGCATTGACTCGCTTTCGCAGTTCGATGAATTCACTGCAGTGAGCAAGGGCCCATAGCCAGCACAATCTTCGGAAATGTCAACCTTCTGCTTTTAACTGAGTGAGGCACTGAAGCTAAAGGTTTATGATAACAATCGTCACACACTTGCTGATTTGAATCATTTTGTAACAATTGGAATGCGCGAATATAGGGTGCTAAAGCTCTCTGACATCAAACATGCAGAAGGCATTAGGCTGTTTACTTTTGTTCAAATTTTCGTTTCGCAGGTAATAAGATCTGCAATTTCAAAGGTTTAAAAACCCCAGCTGGAGAAATACAATATTAATATCTCGAAATTTAAAATTTAAAATGGATAAAGGTCAACACATGTAGATATACTGTGTCAGAAACTTTACATGCAATTCAAACATTAATTTTAATGGGACATAAGCGCAAAGGAAACGATCCGTTGTAACATCAAACGAAAAAAAGAGAAACTTTATTGTAATGAGATCCAATTAGTTACCAAGTTTAGAACTACATTTTCATAACGTGAGTGAAGTTGTGGACTGCAGTCATCTGGCTCATTGAAAACTCTTTTGAACATGGTGATGAACTTCTTACTTCTACAAGCCTAAAATACAGATAACAAGCCTTTAAATAATTACTCTATTCAGTGGCTTTATTAATATGCCACTGTAAGGCATTGCGTTATATTTTCCTCCTTCACATCCTCATAACACCCATAATATAACAAATAGGTAAAAATCTTAATTATTGCTTTAAAATTACAGTGAAGCTGCTGTGTTTGATCAAAATATGTCCACAGATTAATATTCGATTAATTTATATCTGCAACCATAATGACGTAGTCAATAAATCACACTACATTAGTTTTATTTGCGGTAAAAATGAAACGAGCATCTCGCTTGCAGGGCACAGTGGCTACTTGTTAAAACTGTGACAATGCACATCGCATGTTATGACACGATACAACACCGCCAACTGTATTAATATTGTAACAACATGGTAATGCCTATTCGTGATTCTATAACTCATCCCTTAATTAAGGGTAAATTATGGCTTATACTGTATTAAAGTTTATAGCTTTGATGACGTCACTCTTTGTCATCGATGTTCATAATATTTTGAAGTCCTATCCTTTGAATCCATGACAGGACCAAACGCTAGTTGGTGAATGTAACAATCATGTCATCACGTGACACGGAGCGGTAAACACGTCATTAGGATGCGAGTCTAAACACCCCCCATCTCTTACTCTTGCCTGGAACTAAAAGTCCACAGAATGTCACCCCTTTAGAGAGGGGATTTTGGGGTGGAGAGTTTGCATTGCATCAAGTGGCTGGCGCGTTATGGGCTCCGCATGTGCCAGGATTATGAGCTGTAATCTTACCCACATACCCCGAGCACAGTTAAGTTGATATCAACACATGCTTTACGAAGCACAGTGGTTACACGATTTAACACGCAGAAAATCTGATGTCTAGTAATGTATATACGTATTATTGTCACAATAAACCGCGGTTCTTTCCCTAAGGGCATTAATTGGTGGATATTTTAAATTGAGACGTGGTGTGTTTTCTTTGAGATAAGAACTGAATTTTAAAATGCTGCTTGAATTGAAGTCAGAATTCAGAGGGTTTAAGACTCTCATAGTTTTAGAAAATAGCATAAAGTTATTTATTTTTATTTTCATTTTCATTTTTCCGTGCAAAGTCTATGTTTATGAAATGAGCCAACTACTTGCTCTTCTAATGTCTTTTCAAAAATATTTATTCACATAGATACCTTAAAAACACATAACCTCAATTAATTAAAATTAATTCACTCCTACATGTTTGAGTCACCATATGACCATCATCAGGGAGTTTTTAAAAATATTTCCTAATGAAGTTGTATACAAGCACCACGTTCAGACACGCAATACGCCAGTACAGAAATAACTCCGCCCACGGCAGGAACATCAACGGGGCAAATAGGAGTAACTTAAGCATGAAAACACATGCCGCCACATCACGGACAAGTAATAGCAAAAAAAATTAATTTTAGCAACTTCATTAGGAAATATTTTAAAAAACTCCCTGATGATGGTCATATGGTGACTGAAATATGTAGGAGTGAATAATTTTAATGTTAATTAATTGAGGTTATGTGTTTTAAGGTATCTATGTGAATAAATATTTTAAAAAAGACATAAAAAAGTGCAAGTAGTTGGCTCATTTCATAAGCATAAAGTTATATTTAATTTTTCTACAAACATTATCCACAGACCGAAAAATATGCCTAATTTCATCCGCATGTTAATGTTACCTTCCCATCCACGTTGAGGTCTCCGGAGGTTCATATTTTCTTAAGATTCTTGTGCTAAACTGTCGCATAATTTCTCTCTCTCTCTCTCTCTCTCTCTCTCTCTCTCCAATCAACACTGCATTTCCAACATCTCATCTTCTTTAATTTGTTTAAACAAATAAAATTTGACGTAGTGTAAAAGTTGTTGTTGCTGAGTTTGTGTTACGAGTGATATTTGCCATTTGCACAGGTACTAGTGTGAGAATAAAGAGCGTAACTTTATAATGGAGTACAGCTTCTGTATCTTACAATATTAAGAAATGTATTCCAATTTCTCGAATAATGTTAACCATTTGACGCCTAACGACCACTTTAGTGGTCGTACCGCACCGCTAACCTCTAAACGTTGCATTTTATACATTTATTCAACAAATACAGGTACTGAATGTTTTAAACATGGTATATACTGTCCGTTTTTTTTCTCTTCAAAATGCTGTTTGTTTCATAATTCTAACGTATTTGGTTCCTGTTTTATTCACATTTCGTATACAGTGTATGCTAAAATTAAAAAAAAATAATTCCGGCACCAAAAGGTTAAATATGAAAATACAATTAAATTAAATCATTGAATCCTGAGGTTAGTATAAATAATGTATGGGAATTAGGTTCCTGCTACACATAACAGACACACACTGGTTAATATTCGGGGAAGTAATCTCTTTTCATTTTGAATATCACGCAAACACATAAATATAATCAAGGGCAAAACACGCGGCTCTCGCGCGTTGCTAATGTTTTGAGTAGGTCAACATTTTAATGGCGTTTAACTGCGAACGTATCGATAGAAATGTCTTGCAGAAATGTTGCAGCACTTCAGTCAAATTGGGGTTGTCGTCGTTCGAAGAAATGGCTGCCTTCAGTCCGCCATGTCTGCGGTTCGATTCTTGTTGGATTTTCTGAAGACACCTTGAAAGAATTCGAGTCACAGGCGCGAAGGTGGACATCTGCAACACTTCTTTAAGAACTTACAGGGACCCAACAGATGTAGGCCAACCAGTGGGTATCTTTCAGTTGATGGCACCAATGTACGAGTAAGCAATGGGCGCCTCAGTACGGTATCTATGAATCACATTGTAGAGGGAAAGTACTTTTTGTAAGAGTTTGAAGTTCATGATGCTTCGAATATGCTTGTAAGTGCGAGTTGGTCTGTGGATACACGTATGCCAGTGCACTACGTCCGTGATTTAAGCGGATAAAATCCCCAAGTTCTGCATTTCCCATAAGAATTCATGTCGGATTAACTGACAAAAATATTCTTGTGTGGACCCATATATTAATGTTACTTGTCTGACACATTCGGATCACAGGCACTCGTCGGCTCTTGCAAATGCAAAACGTATAATCATGCTAACAAAAGAGAAAGCAAAGTGACGGTAGCTTTCATAAAAATAAAGATTTTTCAAGTTTCAGTTAAAGAAAAACAAAAATGTATTCGATGATATGAACCATTTCCACTGTTGTGGCCTACCTGCAGTATTATGGCCCGCCGAACATACGTGTACAGTACTCTATGTTATAAGAAGTAACACCGGTACTATCAACAAATTTACCTTAAGTAACATGACACATGAACTAAAGCAATAAATTAATTTTGATTTAAAATTCGACAGTAGTCTGCTGTAGTCTGTATCCATCATATATACTGCAAACGAAGTGTAGTTGGTTTGTGTTTTGATTAAAAGGATCCAACAAATCACCCAAAAAATTACTGAAAGCCAGGCTGCACGATATGTAATTACGACAGATTATTTTTTAATAAAATTGCTTTCTATACGTATTTGGGGTAAAACACACACACACACATATATATATATATATATATATGTGTATATGTATATATATATGTATATATATATATGAGATTGTGTGTATTGTTGACTGAGTAGTTCGCCGACAGGCCGTTTACATGTTGAAACATGGGAATGAAGTGGCGCTGCTGTCGCCACCGTCTGTCGTTACTCTTACCGCAGATTAATTACGCTGTGACGATCGGCGTTTGTTTGATTTGAGAGTTAATATCGTTAGCTCGCCAGATGGCCCTACTACAGGCCAACATACCTTGTGATGTCACAATCGGTACCGCTTACATTTTTCCTAGCAACTAGAATGCCCTTATCACGAAACATACAGTGAGTTGTGAACGTTGCCCTAGGGTCTACTCACTAAGCAAATGAGCTTAGCGGTCCACAAGTTATTACTTGTGAGGTCCTCGGATCGAAACCTGACACTTTATACCTTACTTCGTTCTTGGAGCATTGAGAAAAGACATCTTGCAAATAATGTTCGTGTTTGCTTCGGAAATTACATCATCTTGTCGACATGTAATGAATCGAGAACCGCTGAAAGGTTTTTCACAATATGGAACGTTTTATTAGCATCTTTTCGACAGGTTTCATTCAATTCTTGCCAAAGTGGAATAAAGAACGGACATTTTACTTGAGGCCATTCGTGTATTAATTATGTCATATTGCTCAAAGCTCGCCAAATGCACTACATCGGCGCAAAACTTATGTTCTTATAGACTGTTAGTGTGCTTAGTCACAGCAAATAATATAATATTTATTATTTGTTCGGAATTTTTAAATGAAATTTATATTGTAGAAAATTAGGCGTTCCTTATCTCAAGTCACTACTTCTGTTCTATTATTAGACGCTCTGTCTCTCTCTCTGTCTTCAAGAGGTTAACAAAACTTACAGTATAGTGTAAATTAACTAATGTTTTCCCCGAACACGCACCTAACCTAACCATTGCTTACGCCCTGCGTAACTAAAGTGCTTGGAACTGTCTTACACAATAGTCGAGTTGTGTCCCTCGATTTGTCTGTCCCTCACAGATGAATTTACGGGTTCAAGGGTTTAATGTAATGATTAGATATTCTAGAAATTCAAATTGAATGCAATTTTATGGAACATTTGGTGTTTGTTCAGATTAGTGATTGGTCTACAGGTAATTAATGCACTGTAACAGTTCCTATTCTGATGATAAGACAGCATAACAATACAACGTAATTGTGTAATTAGACTTCTTCAGCGCAGATTAAACTTTATGCATCATTTCATGTAAAAAAAACCATAATGATACATTTCAAATATTTTGTGCTGTGATTGTCTAATTAGTGATATCATGCAAAATTAATATCGATAACTTCGAATATGAGTTTACTTCCAGAAACAATTAAACTGGATATTGAAGTATGGTCTTGTTTGTTCATGAGCCGTTTGTTAGCCTTTATCGACAGTTTGGCGGAGGCGAGGTGAAGGGGTATGTACACTCATTTCTTAATACAAACTGTGATAATGATCGGTTGTTGAATGATGTCTATTTATTGGACGTGGGGTCCAATAATACTGGGTAACTGTTGAGGGCAAATGGCACAACCTGATATCAGTAAGGACGCAGTTGTGAGTACGTAAGCAACTACGTCACTCATCTTTTTTTTCCGAATGGCTTGAATTACTGTGGTGCGTCACAGTATATTTGGATCTAAGATGTCGGCAAATATTTTCTGTCAATTTGTTCTAATTAATAATATTTTAGAAGCTTGGGACTTTATCAGGTTGCAACAGGGTAAGGGGGTTGGGGCGTTTTGGACCCGTAGACAGCACATCGGATAAAGTCACTGAATGTTTGCGCTGTTTTATTCAGTCCCTCCAGGAGAATTTCAGGTCATCATAATCTCCATAATCATTTCTTTCATATCGCCTTTTTCATTTCCCCCAGTTGCCCGTAAAATGGCCGATGCGTTCTGAAATAGGCCAAAACGCAGTCCCTCAAATCATTCCCTTAAACTCTCCCATTCAACCCTCCTTCCCCCATATTCATTCCTGATCATGTATTCTGGCACTTAGGAAATAAATGTTTATTTTGGTCCTCTGAGCTGTATCTGTACTTATAACTTAGCCTAATGCGTTAGAATAAGTCCTTTAAAAGCTGCCAGTCGTTTTGTTGTTCATGAAGTTTTCTGCTTGTGTGACAGGTAAAGTTGCAGAACCTCGACAGATATCCCAATTGATCTTTTCATTTCATGTTTTCTCCTAATATTTTGTATGAGTCTTTAAGTTATCCCATGCGTGCTAAACGCCCCTCAAGTACTATTCTGTTGCATTAAATACCCGAGATAAGGTTTGGTACAAGCAAAGAAATCCCGTTACAGGCCTGGACAGGCCCAGAGGGTTCCAGGAGGTCGAGGCTCCCAGATTTTAAGACAATCGGCACATGAAGGTGGTAAGGTTGTCAGCCCTACGCACTGGCCGCCTTTACCTCCCAGGAAATATTCTTGGCACTCATTTCTGTTAGAGGCTGATTCGACTCCAGGGCCACAGTGCGGCCGGAAGGATTATGTCAATCAAAATTTCCAATGACAACATCGGGAATCGAACCCGCGACCTTCGAACTTGTAGCGCAGTGCCTCAGCCAACTGCGCCACCGCGTACCCCAGATATTATTTGGTGAAGAACAAAAATTATGAAGTTCCTCATTTTGCAGATTTTCTTCATCATTTTCTCACTTCTTGTCTCTTAGGTTCAAAATTTTCCCACACTGCACCCTTCTCAAAGTTACGAAATGTCCCTAACCTTGTGTTTCAGAGACCAGATTTCACAGCCGCCCCAATAAAACATTTGGGTGAAGAGCCGTAGGCTACCTGAGGAAGAGTCTGAGTGCCCAACAAAATTTAAATGGCCTTCAAAATATAAAAACAAAAATGCATAAACTTGCCGACAGTTTTATCATGGTCGTCGAAGTAATGTAAGGACGAAGGCAACAGAAGTAACGCAGTGTACTCCAGACAGACCTACCAATAGTTCTGGGAAACTTGCTTCCTGCAGTTTCAAAGTGCAAATCTTAAATAGGGATATATTAGGCCCCAAATATCTGTTCCTAATTTCACTAGGGTAGATCATTTCCGTCACCACGAACCTTGCATTACGCATATCCTGTCTTCGACTATCTTTTTACAACAGTAATTCTTCAATTTTCTTCCGTGTTTTGAAGGTCATTTTAATTAATTAGCCTGTGGTGCTGGATACAGTAGTGCAGTATTTTACACTAGCAGTAATTCCATCGAAATTCGAAGGTGAAATTGTTGCTGCTGTCAGCATAATGTGTGAAAACACTCTACTTTCTATTTACTGTGATCCACAGCAGGTCTTGAGGGTCATCTGGTATCACTGTTCCACTAAATAAGCATGAAATAAAGATTAATAGATCTTTAAAGCCAGCTACTTTTAGCTGAGATACCAATCTCAATACACTACCGGTATGCATTGAATTATGCTGCTCTCTAGAGGAACGTTGTGAACTTTCTTGACAAAGATGTAGATTGCAATAACTGACTAAGCACACGCTTCACGGTCATTTATTGCTATTGCATTCTCGTTTCTTAGCTACTTCCAGCTCCGCATGTAATTAACACATAGGCCTGTAATAACAGAATAGGATGAGTTCGCGTTTTATGGCTGGCCTGTACAAGCCTTGAGATTATACCGTATGTGCATTTGAATGGACAGAATTTTGTTCGAACTATTGTTATCGTGGACACTTTGTTTCCTGTTAACAAAATCTGGTTTCGTTTATTAGTTTAACACTAACTCCATACAACAGAGTATATTTTCAGGAGTTTATATTCCTTCAGATGGTCAAGAAATGCCTCAAGTTATTGCGATACGCAGAGATGTAGTACCATATGCGTGGAGCTCGCTGTATCCAGTTACATCGTGCAACTAATCTGAGTAATGTCTTAACATTCAGTTCCTTCTTCACAGCAAACACTTCGGATTTGGTTTCTTTTTTTTTGGGGGGTGGGGGGGGGTGGGGGGGGGTGGAACCATCGTAGTTTGCTATGAGAATCATACGAAACACCTAAATATACAGTGTGTGGAGAAGAGGTAGAGTTTGTGGGTGTTAAAACAGGAAGATGTGTCTCGATGTTAACCGAATACTCTAATCTCTTAAACTTCCTGGACCTTGCTTCCCTAGTTGCATTATACATGGTTTGCAAGATCACTAGAAGGCTTGTTAATGGTCGTTTGTGGGGCGAAAATCGATTAGGCCTATATGACGCGTGTGATTGAGTTATTCTAAGGCACAGATGGCCGCACGCTTTTCCAATAAGGTAACATGTTAACGTGTCAACAGTGAGAATGGTCTGAAGGCTTATCATAGCCCCTGTGCTGTAGGCTAAACTGCATCAGCTCATCTCACGTTATGAACAGTGCAGACATGTTTACTTGGTGATCGGGATTAGTCCGGGCGCAGTCGAATTGCTTGACACATTTTATGGTTATCTCCAACTTGAGGGTTATTTGACACATGAACACAGCAAACTAAACACATTGCATTGATGAGTATTATTCTGACAACCTGACATCTGGCGGTAATTTACTCGCTTCATGGAACATGGAGATACAACAAATCTAATGAAAGTACGTATAGGCCCTTACATGTATTTTTGGTCCATCACAGTAAGATACATTAAAAATGGCACCAGTTAACCAAGGGTGACATTTTTGGAACTGGCAAATTCAGTCTCAGGGGCCACACACCTTACATCAGCTACTGTAGTTTACAGAATGTTATAATAGTTTGCGCTTTATTTTTTGTGTTAAAACTCTTATATTTCTAAAACGCTTTGCTAGATATTTAAATACTGTCAACCTGCAAACACCAGTGTAGAGTTGAAGCTATTGTTAATTATAATTCATAGTTTTCTTCTAGTTACTGCTTTGCTGTAGTGTACAGTTTTCTTTCATTACTGCTTTGCTGTAATTTACACTTTCCTCACTAGTTACTGCTTTGACGTAGTTTACAGTTTTATTTCCATTTACTTCCTTCCTCTTATTGTTATCCACATCTTCTATGAGAGCTCCATGTTGATTACTATAACTTTGTCTAAGTGGGCTATAAGTCGGGCAACCAACTACACACACCTGAAAGTAAGAAACTAGAAGAGAGAAATAATAATTAATGTAGAGACACATGTATATCCGAGCAACAGTAAGCCTCGATAATCCACAGTTTTATCACTAATCCACATTCCTGTCACACAGACCAAAGGACCTAATACTTAATAGCGGAGGCCGAAGGTTACCCCAGCACCTGCCAGTTTACGAACTAACCATAAAACATCGAACAAAACTCCTCGTTCGGAAGCTGATAGTGTCTTAGAAGATGAAGGAGGTGGCCTACTTTTCTGGAAACCGTACTTCATGACCATATTCACAGATAAATGCAGTCCACTTCTTTATTCCTTGTTTCGTCAAAGTGTCTGTGGGTCTGTTAATATTATTCTCTCGTCAAAACCTGGTTCTCCATGTTTCATCTTGCGTTCATAATTTGTCACTATTATTATGCAGGGATTTCACACAGCCCCCGTGCATGCTATATGCTCTGCCACGATCATCCTAAGACAGTCAATTGAATACAGTTTAGATATAATTATTTTTGTATGGTGCGTTGTGGTATTTATGTTGTTAGGTACCATAGGGGAACACGAAAGTTTCTTATCCGTTTGGCAGCAAGCCTTTCCCAAATTTCTTGTACTGTCGATTTTGTCGTGAGAGAAATCACAGATACCAGGTTTTAAATCTTCACACATATTCAGAAGATGTCTAGCTAGCGTTGCTTCGACAGAGAACTGATTGGAAGTGAGGGGAAACAGAGATAAATCGTATGTAAAATTATAAGGGTATTTTCCAGTATATTTACAGTATCTAGATGCAAACAATATTTAGTGTAAAAACTGTTTAATGACGCTTCATTTATCCCTCAAGATACCAGAGACAGGAAAATATTGCGGTCTTCCCGTGTCTGCATGTATACTGGTCGTCTGATTGCTTGCAGTTTGACGTCACGAGGAACGGCGAGACAAATCTCGTGCTAGGTTTAATTACAATTGCAGTTCCTGATTCGACTGAGGGCGACAAACTCGAATACGCTCGTACCTAGGGATAAATTTGTCGGCAAAAATCTAGGCAATAGCGACCGAAACATAGGCAACACTGGACCGCCTTGTAACAACTGGATGGTTTCGGCAATCAGTGCCACTTAGTATCCATAATTGGTAATTAGGAAAACTAAACAACACAATTCTAAACCACGGGTTTTTGTATAGACTACAGAGATTTGCAGAAGTAAGCTTAATTTATGAAACTAAGTGCAGTTAGATGTCAGTAACACACTGCATAAAGTAGCTGTTGATTTTATTGTATTTTTCAATACTGATATTACGTTATTCGACATACTTGAAAAAAGTAAGTAGATTCTTTAAAAAAATTCTTGTGCATATTTATAGGCTATTATCCCTCAGATTTTCTATAATGAACTGTTTTTCAGAAACATGTCATCCGTAAATTCCACCTAAGCTTAATCTAACACGGAGTACAAGTGCAATACAGCACAACTGTTCAGTTTGCTGCTGTGGCCCTCATGCGAACATACAAGGATATTATGAAATTTAATCCGCATTCTTGCCAATCTGTAAGGCTGAAAATGAATAATATTTTGATGAGCCTCGTGTGTCAGAACGTTAATTGTGGTTATTTAATGGAATTTATGTGTGAACGTTATCAAGAAGGGGGTGGGGTGGGGGGGGTGTTGTGCTGAGGCTGGCACTTTTTGCCTGGTTACACGTAGCGACATGTTGATTGCTAGAGAAACTTTTCTGTCTCATGGGAAATGGAGAAATGAGGTAGTGTCGTGTTTCCAAAAATTGAAAATGTCGAAGCAATAAAAGCTGATGATGCCTGTTGTTAGTACGACATTGGTATATGAGTCAATTCGCCGTTTTTTGAAAAAGTTCTTGTTTGCAGGTCGGGTGTATGGAAGGAGAGGTCACACACTTTTTAGCAGATACGGAGAGGACAGTAGGACTAGAGTTCATTTTTGCTGATCGTACAATAATCAGACGTTCCATGGAGCAGAGTGGCGTGGTAATAACAGTCCAGATTTTTATTGGGAAGGTGCATGGTTCGAATTTCGGCCAACACACACGCTGTCGTCGTTTGTTTGCCTCGTTGACTCCAGAAAATTCTGGTAGATTACGTAGATTGTGATATGACCTTTTCCTTCCAAATCCTTTCAAATTCGTTAGTAACCAATTAACCTACTCTTCCATGCTCTAAGCTTTCAGACACTGTCAGCGTCGGTAGTCCAGAGCCAATAAATTTATAACCTGCGGTGTAGGCTCAGACAGACCTGAACGTGACGCAAAGACCGCATTATTGACTGCACGCAAATTAAAAACAATTCCAAGGACACTATGTGAATAGAGGGTAATATTAAAACGTGTTATGCTGTGTTATGTACAAATATGATGGCAGGATGCGGATTGGATTCTTATGGCTCAGCACAGGGACCAGAAACGAGGTCTCGTGAACACGAATGCAACTACCACATTCGATAAAAGGAGAAAAATTTGTAGGCTAACCGGTGGCTCTTAGTTTCTCAAGAAGTATTCCGCTTTACCGATTAGTTAGTGGGTTGATTGTTGGTTAGATAGCTGTTTGATTAAAGCAAGAGCACGCCCAATCAATGAAAGTGAATTAACTTTGCCCATATGCCTGACCATCGCATCATTAAGACATGTGGGGGACTACAGACTTACCCTAAACTTCCATCTCAACTTTACTTCGGAATTAGATGGCTGAGGGTGATTAGTCTCCTGCTCCGTCCGCCTTTCTCATGTACACATTGGGTAGGAGGTTGGGTGGTTCCCAGAGCTGATCGAGACCAATCAATAAACCTGGATTCTATTGGTCATTCGTGAACTCTTACTATTGTCTAAACAGTGTCGCAAGTTTAATTAAAGCGATTGTTTGGAGACACGAATTGCATCACATGGCAAGTACGTGGAAAGGAATTGCTTTCATTTGTGACCGGAACTAATGACCAATAAATTTAGAAACGTTTGCTTCAACCACAACCAGATAACGCTTCCCACGGAACGTACAGCTATGCATTTAATTGGTCGGAAAGTAATGGGATAAAATGGCTATGGAGGATACCATATTCGTTATTATGGTATTTACTGCCAATATTTAAATGATATGATTCATCAGAGTTAATACTCTGTAATTAAAATTTTCAATTAGTTTAAAGAGTAACCCTATTAAACGTGTGATATTAAAATGACGGTCTACCAATTAAAAGTCTATCAAACCGAAAAGCTATTTTAAAATTACCCCGAAGTAAAATTATCAAATTGTACGTAATGTTAATATGCAGACTGACAGATCTCATAGCAGCATAACAAATTAAAACTGTTTTACGTTCGTAACCGTTAAATTTTGTTGCATTACCTTTCAAATGCCTGAAAAAACCGTGATTAAATAAACTACTTCTAAAATTGTGAAAACTGAAGGATTATGTTACGTTATGTGTTATGTTATGCTATGTTATGTTACGTTATGTTATATTATGTTCCAGTCCTGACAGAGCTTGCATAAATCTTTGTTACTTCGACAACAAATACCTATACAGGGGTAAACCCACATGGTCTAGTAGGCTTTGAGTTTACAACAGTCCTGTGAGAGAAAACATTGATTTTACACCAATCCCACTGTAGTAGGCTGTGATTTTTTTAAGGGCTTTCGCCGAATTTGCAAAACGCGACTATTAGCTTCTTCATGTCTGCCCTTTTGTCTGTCTGTCCGTCCTTCAGTCCGTATGGAACAACTCGGTTCCCACTGCAAGGATTTTCATGAAATTTCTTATTTTAATATTTTTTGAAAATTTGTGGAGAAAACCAAAGTTTCATTAAAATCGTTCAAGAATAACGGGTACTTTACTTAAAGAACAGTATACATTCATGATCATTTCTCGCTCAGTTTTTCTTAAAATGGGAGATGTTTCAGAAAAATTTGTAGAGAAAAACAAAACAAATATTTTGTGCTCAAAAACTCTTCTTTTTTATGGCGCCTTTTATGAGATAATGCGGAAAAATATCGTACAGCCGGACAGGCCACAGCTGACAACATGACGCATGCGCATTCCATGCTGGATGACTAAAGCTATAAACACACAATCACAATATATAATACTTACTGCTTTTTTACGGCAACAGTGGTTACATGAACGCGCCTCATTACTATGTTATACGTACCTGTCTTGTTCTAATATTATTGCAAGTGATTATACTAGTCATTTTTCAAGAAGCCTTTGTTTTGCAATCCTCGTGTTGTAGGAGACTGTGTTTTGTTGCAGGAGATCTTGACTTCAGAACAGTCCTTTAAACGAGGTTCTGAGTTTTACGACACGCTTGTTGTAAAAGATTCTGAGTTTTCCAAGCAGGTATTGCAAGCCTTCATTCCACAAGCCCTTTGCTGGAGGTCCGTTTTGAGGACGGTCTTATTGCAATCGTCTGGTAGGAAGTTCTGAGGGTGCTAGAGTAGTGGTGACAGAGGCTGTGATTTTACGACATTCATATAGCAAGTGGTCCTCTTTCTCCATTGGTATCGGTCGAATGTACATCGTATCGGTGTAGAAAATAGCCGTAAAGAACCCGGAAGTAAAATACAAGCAAGTTGTTTGTACTTGATTTCAAAGTTTCGCCGCGTTGTAAATGTTGTATTCTTTCTTTTGGGTGATTCCCCGGTGTCTGAATTTTAAGTACTGACGTTTCGGAACTCTCTGTTCCATCTTCATAGGTCGTGTGAAAAAGGTCTTGTTAACGAGACAGATGGGGCAGATTGTTCCGAAACGTCGGTACATAAAATTCAGACAACGGGGAATCACCCAAACGAAAGAATAAAATAAGTTGCTCTTAATCTCAGTAAACATGTTTATCGAATCTTATATTTATTGGACCGTGCATCATCTTGATAGTTGAATAAAGAGAGACCAACTTGATGTCACTTGCTTTATTATTTCATTATTTAATGCTCAACATATTTCGGATGTTAATACATCC
>Ga0123357_10004622_pt1 | contig 16237 bp, 14 predicted proteins | sample TergutEmb28metaG_FD_89873 | JGI IMG/M metagenome (GOLD analysis project Ga0123357, IMG submission 89873) | Embiratermes neotenicus P4 segment gut microbial communities from Petit-Saut dam, French Guiana - Emb289 P4 | ecosystem: Host-associated > Arthropoda: Insects > Digestive system > Gut ... | reverse complement strand
ATGCGTAGGGGCGCACTGTGTGCGCCCGCATTTGTGTTTTAAGCTTTTTGCATTTCGAGTACGATTAAATGGGCATTTTCATTGGCATGAATCGTTATATCCTGCTCAACGATTTCCATTGCATCTCTTGCTACCAGCGAATGCTCACCAATTTTTGCTGCACCTTCGATTAGTACAAGATAGGCTTGACGTCCCTTTGCGACTTTGAATTCCAAATCTTTACCTTTGGATATTTCGGTAACAGAAATATCCATATCAGCGTGAATATGAATAGGTGCCGACGAATCTGGACTGCCAACAATCGGAAGCCATTTATCAGTCCTGTCTTCCCATTTAAACCGGTGATCTCCGTAATTGGGCTTGTATCCTTTCTTATCCGGTAATATCCAAATTTGCAGGAAACGCAATAATTTATTGCCAAGATTGTACTCGCTATGTAGTACACCGGTTCCTGCGCTCATATATTGTACCTGTCCCCGTGACAGTGTCTGCTTGTTATTCATACTGTCAGCATGGGTAAGCTCTCCATCAATCACATAGGAAATAATCTCCATATTTGCGTGTTGATGTGTATCAAATCCGGTACCTGGCTGTACAAGGTCATCGTTTACGACTCTAAGAATACCAAATTGTACATTGTTAGGATTGAAGTATTCTGCAAAAGAAAAATGAAAATGGCTATCAAGCCAATTATGCTTACCACGCCCCATTTTTGTATGATCGATATAACGTAACATATTAATATCTCCTTTATTTTTTATTGAAATTTTTGTCTATAATCCAACAAAAGCACCAGCATCAAACATGATATCTAAAAAGTCTTCTACTGCTTCACTTCGGTTCCAATCCCGCTGCAATTCACATACTAGCTGCGGAATTGTGATAAGTTGTGCGCCTGCCTGTTCTATACGACGCAAGGCGATGTTGTGCGCCAATTCAGTTGTGCCGCCTATAGCATCAACAACCGGATAAACCTCATAGCCTTCACGTAGCGCATCAAGAGTTGGAAAAGCCAGGCATGCTTCTGTCCAGAGGGCGCACATAATCAGTTTTTTGCGTTCTGTCGATTTAACTGCCGCGCAAAATTCAGCATCTTCCCAGGCGTTGATTGAAGTACGGTCGTAAGATGGTACCCCTGCAAGAATTTTCCGCAAAGGTGGAATGGTTTCCTGATTTCGCGTTGTGGCAACATTGACCGTTGAAAGCAGAATAGGTAAACCATAGGCTTTAGCTGTTCGTGCTACAACAATGATATTGTGAATGAGCTGGCTGATATTGATAGAATTGACAGAGTGAATTTGTGTCGGCTGGTAATCAATAATTGCCAGTGCTGCATTCTCTGGGGTTAGCAGTGCGTCGTTTTTGGCATTTCTGATAGGTTTGACGCTAGCCATATAAAGTCCTCCTTTTTAATAAATTTTTTCAACAGCTTGGTAGCTCACAGCAGTGGGCTTTTATTATGAATTGTCGAAAAATCATTGCTTATTTATTCTTTTTTATCCTGCATATGTTTTTCAATACGCCTATCAGGTACAACCCAAGGAATCAGGGAGATCAGACAGAAAAGAATGACAGCAGGCGGCCAGAACCAACCGATTATTAAGCCGATAACAATAACCCCAATAGTGAAAGCGGGTTTTTTTGAGCCAACCAATGAACGATACAGTGTACTTTCTTTACTGTGTTCCCGCAGAAGAGAGTAGGCAAGGAAGACCCAGACTACATCTGCTGCCAGCATCAAAACCCCATAGGTGATTTCCGCAGCTCTTGAGGTTAGGTATTCTCCTACCCATACTGTTGTAAACGGAAAGAGTGAAATACAAAACAACAGTATGATATTCCACCACAAAATCCGTCCTGAGACCACTTTGGCAGCTTGAAAGAGATGATGATGGTTGTTCCAGTAAATGGCGAGAGTCGCGAAGCTGATAAAATAGACTAAGAAAGAATGCCGTAATGCCCATAAGTCAGCAAAAGTTGCGCCATCAGGCCGTTTAAGTTCCAACGCCAAAATGGTCATGATTATTGCAATCACTGCGTCAGTGAAGGCTTCTAAGCGGGTTTTTCCCATTATTGATTAAGCCCGTTGCTCAGTGGCTTTTCCTTGCCATATTTTTGTGTATAGCATTCGTCGTCATATGGCATTTCAATCAAATAGAGATGCGCATAACGTTCAGTAGTAATGGTTACGTCTTGTTTGATGATTTCCAGAGCATCACGCTCTACCATCTCAATATCTTCAACTTTAGCGTCACCTTCCAACAGTGTCATATATGCCTGACGGTTTTGCCCGATCTTGAAATCAATGCTCTCACCAGCCGATATGACGGTAGCATACACGTTAACATCTGCATGAACTTTAATAGGCGCAGCGCTTTCGGAATTGTCATAGCTACTTGCTATGGGAAGCCATTTATCGATTCTATCTTCCCAGACAAAACGATAATCTCCATAATTAGGATTGTAGTCGTCTTTATCCGGGGAAATCCACATTTGCATAAAACGCAATTCGCTGGATCCCCAATTTAATTCACTGTGAGTGATACCGGTTCCGGCGCTCATATATTGTACTTGCCCTCGTGTCAGAGTATGAGCGTTGCCCATGCTGTCTTTATGGGAAAGCTCGCCATAAATTACGTAAGAGAGAATCTCCATGTCCTTGTGGGGATGGGTACTGAATCCTGCGCCGACTTGCACAGTGTCATCATTAAGTACGCGAAGGGCACCAAACCTGATGTTGTCTGGATTATAATATTCTGCAAAGGAGAAGTGGAAATGACTGTCAAGCCAGCCATGCACACCACGCCCCATTTTTGTATGATCTATATGACGTAACATATGGAATCCTTTATTCCTTAATATTATATTTTTTTATTAATAGTATTGTAACGTAGTTATGTTGGAATGCAATTAGACGGGTTATTTTAATATTAAAATAATATTGGGAAGTATTGCCTAATTCTATTAATTATTGGAGTGTCGTGTAATACTGATATTATTATGTGGTATGATCGTGATTACTTATTAGCTCAGGTCTTATCCGAGCTAATATAAAATATAGCATGAAAAAAACCTTCAAACTATCTTGCCTAATTATATAAACAGTAAGAGGATTAGGCAAGCGTTGTCGGGCGACCAGGGACGGTCGCCCCTACATAATGACACAGGATTTTGGCTCATAGGCCAAGCAGCAGAGGAACAGGTCACGAGGCGAATGTAGGGGCGCACTGTGTGCGCCCGATAATCGGGCGACTGCAAGTCGCCCCTACAAAGTATTGAGTGGCCTGTGACGATGGCAACGCAGCAGATGCCCAAAAGCCGAAGTCATAAAATATTCAGCGTTCTCTTAGCCAACTCCACCTCATCCGGATCACCTGTATATTTACCTTTATCGTCGGATAGCTTAACAGCTTTCTGCCAGCTCTTTTTCTCTGTTAGTTTAACTGCTGTCAGCTTAGTTACAATATTCATCGGCTTTACATTGGTGACATCACAGGTAAGGAAAGTGCCTATGCCGTAGTTATCGTTTATTTTCCCCTGGCAATAGTTATGGATATCTATTGCCTCTTCCGTGCTTAATCCATTGCTGAAGGTTACTGATTTAGTTAGAGGGTTTATATTCAGCTCCCTATATTTAGCAATGATTCTGTCCACTGCTTCAAAATTATTTCCGCTATCTATTCTCAGTCCATCAAAGAGCTTAGCGTATTTTTTACTAAAATTCTCCTGAAAAGCATTCCAGCCGTAAGTGTCGTAAAGGAATGTGCCGAGGTCAGAGTCAAAAGCCTCCTGCCAATACTTCATGGCAAGGAAGTTAGCTTCTTTGTATCCAAATATAGCCCCGCAGAAACTTATTAACTGGTGGCTCATTGTTCCGATCGGGATCAGATCAAATTTCATCGCAAAGAAAAGATTTGATGTACCTGTAAACTGCCCCTTTTTCTCCTGACAGGTACGATTTGTTTCAATAAGGCTCTTTATTACCAACTCATGATGATTAAAAGAGAATCTTCTGCGTGTTCCGAATTCGGCAAATGATAATCCGTTTTCTATAAGTTTGATTCCCTTTTTCAAGGACTTTTCATACTCTTGCTCAGAGTCATAGCTTTTCATATCTCCGTCAACCATATGTTTCAGTTCAGAGACAACAGCCAGAATAGGAATCTCCCAAAATATGATTTTCCAGAGGAGCCCCTCACCGCTGATATGTAAATGTCCACTTTGATCCTGGCTTACAGTTATCTCATCAGCGTCAAATCGATAGCCTCTGAGAAAGGTGTAAAACCAGTTAGGAAGGTAATAACACCTTTTCGTCATATAGGATATTTCTTCATCAGTTACAACAATTGATTCCATTGCTTTTAGCTGTTCTTTTACCTTTTCTGCGAATCCTGTCGGATAAACAGTATTGTTTCGGTCTACAAAGGTATAGTGGCCGTATGCTCTGGGGAATTTGTTTAAATAGAGATAGCAGACACTGAAGGTGTACATGTCGTTGTCGGTAAAATGGTTGATGATCTGGTGTTCCATAGGTACCTCAGAGTTTTATATGGCTTTGGCTTTTGGCCATATACGGCGTTAGCCTTATCGCGTTATTCCCCTCCTGTGGAGGGGTGCCCGAAGGGTGGGGTAGTTAACGCCTGTAGGGGCGGCAATTTGCCGCCCGCAATCACAATCAATGAAACGACGGGCGGCAGGTTGCCGCCCCTACATAAAACCTTGCGTCATAAAGTATATAAAAACCTGTAAAGTCAGGTGTAGCCTGAGCTTACAGGTTTTTGCTGCCCTTGTTTAAAAGAATAAAGCGGCCATGTTAGGCCGCTTTCTTACTGCTGGAGCCGATGAGCGGATTTGAACCGCTGACCTGCTGATTACGAATCAGCTGCACTACCCCTGTGCTACTTCGGCAATACTGCTATTATCTAACGGACTTTAGCAATTCAGTCAACTATTCTTTACAAGGCTTATATATGCTGATTTTCCATAGCATCGTCCATTACTTTATATGCGCAAAACTCACCGCACATAGTGCATGCTCCGTGATCTGCCACTCCTGATTCACTCCGCATCTGCTGGGCTTTTTCAGGATCCAGAGCCAAGTTAAACTGGCCTTGCCAGTCCAGCTTTTTCCTGCATTGTGCCATAGCAATATCTTTCTCAATAGCCCCATTCACGCCTTTCACGATATCCGCGGCATGAGCGGCGATTCTTGAAGCTACAACTCCATCTCTTACATCCTGAACCGACGGGAGTTTAAGATGCTCGGCAGGGGTTACATAACAAAGAAAGTCAGCTCCTGCTGAGGCTGCTATTGCTCCGCCTATCGCGCATGTTATATGGTCATACCCCGGAGCTATGTCTGTTACAAGAGGCCCCAGTACATAAAACGGGGCTCCGTGGCAGAGACGTTTCTGCAAGAGTATGTTAGCTTCAATCTGATTAAGCGGCATATGTCCAGGGCCTTCTATCATTACCTGTACTCCGGCATCCTGAGCCCTTTGGGTCAACTCTCCTAAAAGGATTAGTTCATAAATCTGCGCCCTGTCTGTGGCGTCTGCCAGACAGCCGGGGCGAAAGCCGTCACCAAGGGAGAGGGTCATATCATACTCTTTTGCTATTTCTATCAGTCTGTCATAATGCTCAAAAAGAGGATTTTCAGCGTTGTTGTAAGCCATCCACTCTATTGTAAAGGCTCCGCCTCTGGAAACAACATCCATTATCCTCCCTTCGGTTTTCATCCGTTCGACAGTACCACGGGTTACTCCACAGTGGACTGTTATAAAGTCAACTCCATCTTCTGCATGTTTGATTATACCCGCGAAGATGTCGTCAACCGTCATATCGACTATTGCTTTATTTTTAAGACGAATAGCGTCCAAAGCAGCCTGATACAAAGGGACTGAGCCTATACATGCGTTGGTTTCGGCTATTATGGCTCTCCGTATTTCATCAACTGGCCCCCCTGTAGAGAGATCCATTATGGCGTCAGCGCCGTACTTAACCGCTACTCTTGCTTTTTCAAGCTCCTTGAAGATATCAAGGTCATCTGCAGAGGAGCCTATATTCGCATTTACCTTTGTACGGAGACCTTTTCCTACAGGAAGGTGAACTCCGTTTGTATGCTTTATATTGTGGCAGATTATAATGTTTCCTTCTGCAATTCCTTTTTGTATGAACTCAGGCGTAACCCCTTCGGCAATAGCGGCTTTTTTCATGCTTTCTGTTATCACGCCTTTTTTGGCTTGTTCAAGCTGGGTCATTTATGCTCCTTGAAATTCTTAATTTATAGTTTTTTTGTAATTTTTACGGAAGCTGCATAGTGGTTTACCGGACTATGCCCTTTCCCTAGAGGTACGGCGAATTTTATAGCTTCTGTTATAAAGTCTTTTCCTTTTTTTATGGCGTCAGGTAAAGGATACCCCAACGCCAGATTGGCGGATATGGCTGAAGCCAGTGTGCATCCTGTACCATGGGTATTAGTTGTATCAATCCTTGGCGAATTATAAAAGATAAAATTTTTTCCGTCAAAAAAGAGGTCAATCGCTTCAATCCCCGGGAGATGTCCGCCTTTCAGAAGGATATTTCTGCTCCCCATATTGCGGAGCTTCAAAGCAGCCTCTTTCATATCATTCCTACAGGTTATGGATATGCCTGTAAGAGTCTCTGCTTCAGGAATGTTTGGCGTAAGGAGATACGTTACAGGGAGAAGCTTCTCTTTCATACAGGCTACTGCTGAACTATCAATAAGACTAGCGCCCCCTTTGGCTATCATCACCGGATCCATTACCAGAATAGGCTTGTTAAATTTCAGCAGTTTATCCGCGACTATCTCCATCATCTCGGCGGAAAAGAGCATACCTGTTTTTACTACGTTTACAGGTATATCTGACAATACGGATTCAAGCTGGCTTGCTACAAACTCCGGCGGAACAGGGTGAATTCTGTTAACTCCCAAAGTGTTCTGAGACGTCAGCGCGGTTACTACAGATGCGGCATAAGCCCCCAGAAGAGTTACTGTTTTTATATCTGCCTGTAGACCAGCTCCGCCACCTGAATCGCTTCCCGCTACTGTTAAAACAGATCCCTTTGGAGCCATGTTTTTTCTGTTAAAGAGCAGAGATAGTTCAGCAGCGGCGGTTCCGGGGGTTTTATCAGACATTACAGAAGATATGACCGCTGTAAAATCCGCTCCTGCATTGATTACTTCTCCAGCGTTGTCCCGTGTAATTCCGCCTATAGCTACTATAGGAATATTTATCTGCGGCCTTATCTTTACGAGTTCCTCAACACCGGCAATTTGCGATACATCTTTGCTGTTTGTAGGAAACATAGCTCCAAAGCCTATATAGTCCGCTCCTGCTTTTTCAGCTTTAAGAGCCTCTTCCATGTTATGAGTAGACAGACCAAGGATAAGCTCTTCACCCATAAATTCTCTTATCTTTAGAGGGTCTCCGTCGCCCTGGCCTATATGAAGACCGTCTGCTCCAACTGCCAGAGCAAATTCAGGATCATCATTAATAATAAACGGGATACCGGTTTTATTGCAGAGCTCTTTCAGTTTTTCAGCGATTTCCATTTTCTTTTCAATGCTGAACTGCTTTGGACGGAATTGCAGAACAGAGATATGCGGGAGGGCTTTCCCGACACGCTCTATGAGATTCTCATCATGGTCGGTAATGAGGTATACGCCATTAATATGGTTAGTGAATTTTTGTTTAATCGCTCTGTTCATAATAAAAAAACCGCGGCAGAAAAAGCGCGGTTTCCAGAACGTTTTGAAAGATTTTATTCCGGTCGCTTCCCTCCGCCGGTATTATCCGGATCAGGTATTTGGGGTTCGGAGCTTGCTTTATCGCCGCTCCATCTCAGTTCTAATGAACTCCCCCAGCAGACTTATTTTGTATGAACAAAAACTAGAACATAATTGCCTGTAAGTCAATGTTTTTCAATAGGATATCTTTCTATTGCAAAACTCAATTTCTTATGTGAATACTGTTCCGAATTTGCCCGAATGATTGGAGCATATAGATGAAATTTTTTCTCAAATTATTTACCGTTCTGTTTATTGTTATTACACTGTTTGCTGGTAGCGCAAATGCCGGTGTTGATGAAGGTATAGCGGCGTACAAAGCAGGAAATTTCACAAAAGCTCTGAATGAATTTAAACCGTTTGCAGAAAAGGGAAATGCGAAAGCAGAATATTATTTGGGAATAATGTATGAAGATGGCTGCGGAGTGGCACAAAATTACCAGGAAGCTTTTACATGGTTAAAAAGAGCTGCCGATCAGAACTATGCTGATGCACAGCATAATTTGGGAAATATGTATGTAGAAGGAAATGGAGTAGAGCAAAATTACCAAGAGGCCTTTAAATGGTTTAGAAAAGCGGCTGATCAGAATCTTCCCATTGCACAATTTAGTTTGGGGTTTATGTATGAAAATGGTAATGGAGTGACACAAAATTATCAGGAAGCTTTTACATGGTACCAAAAGGCTGCCGATCAGGGGGAGCCACTGGCACAAATTAGTTTGGGACTCATGTATTTACATGGTGAAGGTATAACACAGGATTATTTGGAAGCTTTTAAATGGTTCAAAAAAGCAGCTGATCAGGATATTGTCCCTTACGCACAATTTTGGCTGGGAACTATGTATTACGATGGAAAAGGAGTGGCGCAAAACTATCAGAAGGCTTTTCAATGCTTTAAAAAAGCCGCTGATCAGGGTGATTCTAATGCACAATATCAGTTGGGATATATGTATTACAGTGGAAAAGGAGTAACGCAAAATTACCAGGAAGCTATTATATGGTTAAAAAAAGCGGCTGAGCAGGGTGACACTAATGCTCAAAATGCCTTAGAGGAACTAGGGATAAGTTATTAAGTTTATTCAAGCCTAAAAAGAAGAATATTTGGAGGAAAAAAATGAAATTTTTTCTTAATTTATTTGTTGTACTGTTTATCGCTGCCACATTGTTTGCCGGTAGAGCAAATGCCGGTCTTGATGAAGGGATATCGGCATACAAAGCAGCAGATTACGCAAAAGCTCTAAAAGAACTTCAACCCCTTGCTGAACAGGGCAACGCTAAGGCCCAATATATTTTGGGGAATATGTATTTCTATGGAGAAGGTGTAAATCAAGATTATCAAGAAGCTTTCAGATGGATTAAAAAAGTAGCTGAACAGGGTGATGCCGAGGCACAATATATTTTGGGAACTTTTTATTTTTTTGGGAAAGGAGTAGCTCAAGATCAACGAGAAGCTTTTACATGGTTAAAAAAAGCTGCTGATCAGGGTGATCCGGATGCACCATATAGTTTGGGCATTATGTATTATTATGGAGATGGAGTGGCACAAGATAAACAAGAGGGCGTTGCATGGTACAAAAAAGCGGCTGACCGTGGTAATGCAGATGCACAAAATGCTTTGAAGGAGCTGGGGATAAATTATTCAATTCAGAAAAAAGAATAGTCGGGAGATATAGATGAAATTTTTTCTTAAATTATTTGCCGTATTCTTTATTGCTGCCACATCGTTTGTCGGTAGCGCAAGTGCCGGTCTTATTGAAGAAGGGGTAGCGGCTGACCAAGCGAGAGAGGCTGATAAAGCTAATGCCGCTACACCAGTTGATTTGGGAATTATGTCATACTCGTACACAAAAACGGCAGATCAAACTGCTGCCTCTTTAAAATATGAGTTAGGAATGCGTTATTATGGAAGTGGAGCGACAAAAGATAAACAAAAAGCTTTCAGATACTTCAAAGAAGCCGCTGAACTAGGATATGCCAAGGCGCAATATGCACTAGGACTCATGTATTTTTATGGAGAAGGTGTAGCACAAGATTATCGAGAAGCTTTTGTATGGTTCAAAGAAGCGGCTGAGCAAGATTTTCCCACTGCACAATTTTGGATGGGGCAAATGTATTATCAAGGAATAGGTGTAGCGCAAGACTACCGGGAAGCTTTTAAATGGTTAAAAAGAGCGGCTGATCAGGGCATTGCTGTAGCTCAATATAGTTTGGGACGCATGTATTTTTATAGAGAAGGCGTGGTACAAAATTATCAGGAGGCTTTTAAATGGTACACAAAAGCAGCTGATCAGGGTTTTGCCGATGCACAAATTGGACTGGGAGTGATGTATGCAGAAGGGAGTGGAGTAACGAAAGATCCCCAGGAAGCTTTTAAATTGTTCAGAAAAGCGGCTGATCAGGGACATGCTGATGCACAAAATAATTTGGGCGTTATGTATAGGGATGGGAATGGAGTAGCAAAAAATCCCCAAGAATCTATCATATGGTTCAAAAAAGCAGCGGAGCAAGGCTTCCCTCTAGCGCAACTTAGTTTAGGAGTTATGTATTGGCAGGGAAAGGGAGTAGCGCAAGATAAACAAGAAGCCATTGCGTGGCTTAAAAAAGCAGCTGAGCAGGGTAATGGCCAAGCTCAAAATGCTTTGAGGGGACTAGGGGTAAGTTATTAAGTTTATTTAAGCCAGGAAAAAGAATAGTTGGGAGATATAGATGAAATTTTTTTTCAAATTATTTGTCATTCTGTTTGTTGTTGCCACGTTGTTTGCTGGCACTGCAAATGCCGGTGTTGGTGAAGGGATAGCAGCTTACCAAGTAAAAGATTACGCAAAAGCTCTAAATGTATTTAAATCTCTAGCTGAACAAGATAATGCGGAAGCACGATTTTACTTGGGAAAGATGTATTACAATGGAGAAGGAATAGCACAAGATAAACAAGAAGCCATTAAATGGTATAAAAAAGCAGCCGAACAAGGCTATTACAAGGCACAATATAATTTAGGGTACATATATTATAATGGGGAAGGAGCAGCGCAAAATTATCAGGAAGCTGTTAAATGGTGGGGAAAAGCAGCTGATCAGGGCTCTGACAGGGCGCAAAATAATTTAGGAGTCATGTATTATAAGGGAGAAGGAGTAACGCAAAATTACCAAGAGGCTTTTAAATTGTACAAAAAAGCGGCTGATCGTGGTTATGCTAATGCACAATATAATTTGGGAAGCGTGTATCGCAAGGGAGAAGGAGTAACTCAAAATTACCAGGAAGCTTTTACATGGCTCAAAAAAGCGGCTGATCAAGGCCTTGTTGATGCGCAATATGATTTAGGAGCCATGTATAGCAGAGGAGAAGGAGTAGCGCAAAATAAACAAGAGGCTTTTACGTGGTACAAAAAAGCGGCTGAGCTTGGCTTTGCTCCCGCTCAATATAATTTGGGAGCCATGTATTATAGAGGAGACGGAGTAACGCAAAATACTCAGGAAGCTTTTACATGGTTCCAAAAAGCAGCGGATCAAGGCCTTGCCGAAGCACAAGATGTTTTGAAGAAGCTAAGAATAGACTGAGTTATTAAGTTCATTCAAGCCAGAAAAAAGAATATTTGGAGGGAAAAGATGAAATTTTTTCTCAAATTATTTGTCGCATTGTTTATTGCTACCATTTTGCTTGCTGGTAGTGCAGATGCTGGCCTTAATGAAGGGGAGGCGGCCTATGAAGCAGGAGATTACGCAGAAGCTTTAAAGGAACTCCAACCCCTTGCTGAACAGGGTAATGCGGAAGCAGAATATTATATGGGACGTATGTATGCTAATGGATACGGAGTTGCGCAGAATTATCAGGAAGCTATTAAATGGTATACGAAAGCGGCTGATCAGGGTAATGCCGGGGGACAGTATGGTTTGGGACTAAGGTATCATAGGGGAACAGGAGTTGCGCAAGATTATCAGGAAGCTTTTAAATGGTACAAAAAAGCGGCTGATCAGGGCTTTCCCCAAGCGGAAACTAATTTAGCATCCATGTATTATGGAGGAGAAGGAATTGCGCGAAATTACCAGGAGGCTTTTAAATGGTACACAAAAGGGGCGGATCAAGGTATGGATGCTGCACAATTTGCTTTGGGACGCATGTATGCCAATGGAGAAGGAGTAGTACAAAATAAGGACGAGGCTTTTAAATGGTTTAAAAAAGCAGCTGATCATGGTTATGCCCCTTACCAATATAGTTTGGGGGCCATGTATTATAAAGGAGAATTAGTAGCGCAAGATAAGAAGGAAGCTTTTGAATGGTTCAAAAAAGCAGCTGAGCAAGGTTACCAGATAGCTGTCAAATTAATCAAAAAAGCAGCTGAGCAAGGCTATACTCCTGCGCAATATAGTTTGGGGATCATGTATTATAATGGAGCAGGAGTGGCGCAAGATAAACAGGAAGCCTTGACATGGTTTAAAAAAGCGGCTGATAAAGGTAACGCCGATGCACAGAATGCTTTGGGATATATGTATAGCAAAGGAGATGGAGTAGCACAAAATTACGAAGAAGCTTCTGCTTGGTACAAAAAAGCTAATGCCAGTGAACAATTTAATTTAGGAGCTATGTATTATAAAGGAGACGGATTACCACAAGATAAGAAGGAAGCTTTTACATGGCTCAAAACAGCGGCTGATCAGGGCGATACTAAAGCACAAGTTGGTTTGGGGTCTATGTATGCCCAAGGAGATGGGGTAGCACAGGATTATCAGGAAGCTATTAAATGGTATACAAAAGCGGCTGAGCGGGGCTTTGCTCCCGCTCAATATAATTTGGGGCTCATGTATTATAAGGGGGAAGGAGTGGCGCAAAATTACCAGGAGGCTTTTACCTGGTTCAAAAAAGCTGCTGATCGGGGTAATGCCAGAGCACAACTTACTTTGGGGTCTATATATGTCACAGGAAATGGAGTAGCGCAAAATTATCAGGAAGCTTTTATATGGTGGAAAAAAGCTGCCGATCAGGGCATTGCCGATGCGCAGAATAATTTAGGAGTTATGTACAGAGATGGAAATGGAGTAGCACAAAATTATCAGGAAGCTTTTACGTGGTTCAAAAAAGCAGCTGATCAAGGTCTTGCCCTTGCACAACTCAGTTTAGGAGCTATGTATATGAATGGGAAAGGAGTAGCCCAAGATAAACTACAAGCCATTACATGGCTCAAAAAATCTGCTGAGCAGGGTAATAGCCAAGCTCAAAATGTTTTGAAAGGACTGGGAGTAAGTTATTAAATAATATAATAATATAATCAGGCAATTTTTAGAACGTTACAGTGTATACCATGAAAACCTATGAGCTCAGGTATTACCTCAGCTCATAGGAATTAAGACATTGAAAAATCAGCCGAAATGGTATTATATAATTGTATAATTAGGCAATATTACTTTTTTGAGTTCGGAGTGTGAAGAGTGGAGTGTAAATTCATAATGCACAATGCATAAGGCATAATGAATTTTTAACTATGCATTATGAATTATGCATTGCTCTGTAACCTCTGTCCCTCTGTGAGAGCCATAAAATCAGATAATTTTTTTAAATTAAGGATAAAATTTATGGAAACATTAAATAAAGTTGCGAAGATTACGCTTCTTTTCTGGTTAATGAAAGTCGTTGCGACAACTCTTGGCGAAACGCTGGGCGATTTCATTTCGATGACTTTAAATCTCGGGTACACTGTAGGGATAGCCATTACCCTGTCATTTTTTCTAGTAGTGTTGCTGACACAGCTTAGCGTAAAAAAGTATATCCCGCCTCTGTATTGGCTTGTCATAATAGCTACTACCACTCTTGGAACCGAAATTTCAGATTTTATGGATAGGACTTTGCATCTGGGATACGCTCTGGGTAGCCTTCTGCTTGTTGCGTGCCTGTTTACAGCATTATTCCTGTGGAAGAGAAAGTATAAAAATCTTGAGGTTTACCCGATTGCGGATAGGGTAAAAGAGACTTATTTTTGGGTAGCGGTTTTGTTTTCTAACAGCTTGGGCACGGCTTTTGGCGATTTCCTGAGCGATAATTTAAATCTCGGCTTTCTGCATGGAGCAATAGTCACCGGCTTGGTGATTCTTATAGTGGTTACGCTGCATTACTTTACTAAAATCAACCGTATAGTGCTATTCTGGACAGCTTTCATTTTCACCCGGCCGTTTGGGGCGACTTTCGGCGATTTTCTGACAAAACCTATATCAATGGGTGGAATGAACTTCAGCCGCCTCACGTCTTCGCTTGTATGTGCCGCTATTATAGCGGTGTTGTTGTGCGTGGAATATAGGCGAAGTAGAACATAATCCTTCCAATCCATTATTCAACTGCAAAATGCGCGAAAATTGTGTTTTTTCACCACAAAGGTCACAAGGCGTTGAATTTTAGCCTGATAGGGCTTGATTTCCATAACCGCAGGTCAACGACCTGCGGCTGGACAACTCAATAATCCCACTGCCTGAAAGGCAGGACTTTTTTCAATCTTGCAACTAATATTGCTGTCCTGCCTTTTAGGCAGATATTCTATTTATTCTTTGTATCCGCAGGTCGTTGACCTGCGGTTATGAAAACTTGGCAACTCCGCTGCCCTTCATTTCCAAACAGGTTCGTACTTTTCGCAGTTGAAGAGATAAAATAAAAAGGTTTTCTCTGTGATCTCTGCGCCTCTGTGAGAGACAAAGACAAAAGATGTTTAAATATTTTCGCGCTTTTCGCGTCTTTCGCGGTTGAATAATGAATTATTGCAAAAATATGTGCCTGACTGGATTTGATACGGTAAAATTGAGCGCATATCATTTTTTATCATTTTCTTTAGATGTCTTATTGTATATTGTAGGTAAAGTGTTGCGTATATCATTATTGTTTATGTTGGGGTACTCGTTACGGCACCAAGAAAATATTGATGGCAGAAGGATTGTATGTCGTAGGTGAAGTATTGCGTATATCATTATTTCATATGGAGTGACTTGTTACACGGGTAGTTGATAAATGTTAAAAATTTGGCAAAATTGCTTATGAAAGATTTATTGTATGAGTGATAGCGATAGCAGGCCAACTGTTGCAGAGATTGATCTTGGAGCGTTGAGGTATAATTTCGGCCAGATAAAATCCGCAATTCCTGAATGGTGCGGTATTCTTGCGGTTGTAAAAGCAGATGCTTATGGTCATGGTTTTATGGATATTTCCAAAGAGCTTGAATCTCTTGGGGTTACGGCTTTTGGTGTCGCATCTTTGGCAGAGGGGATTCAGCTTCGCAAAAGCGGTATAGACAGGCCTATTCTGATTCTTGGAGGCATTTATCCCGGGCAGGAGAAGAAGTGTATCGGTTTCAATATTTCTACCGCTCTGTATGATATTGAGCAGGCCAGGATACTTGATAAGACTGCTGAGAGCTTGTACCGTAAGGCTAAAGTTCATGTAAAGATAGATACAGGTATGGGGCGGCTGGGGATTTTAAGAGATGAAGTCCCGGGGTTTTTCAATGAACTGAAAAGGCTTCCCCATATTGAAGTAGAAGGGATTGCTTCCCACTTTGCCACTGCTGATGAGCTTAATGATGCAGGGCGGAAATACACTGAAGAGCAGGCTGAAATATTCAAAGAAGCGGTTGATATAGCTGAAAAAGAGGGGTTTTCTCCTCGTTATATTCATATTGCCAACAGTGCGGCGGCATTTGGCTTTAATCTTCCATGTTGCAATATGGTACGTCCTGGTATTGCGCTTTATGGTTCTGTCCCGTCTCCTGATTTTAATGGTTCTATGAACTTAAAACCTGTTATGACACTGAAAAGCAGAATTGCGATGCTGAAATGGGTTGAGCCAGGACATAGTATAAGCTATGGAAGGCGGTATACAACTTCAGAAAAGTCTCTTATTGCCAGCGTTCCTGTGGGGTATGCTGATGGCTACAGGCGTTCTCTTACAAATTGCGGGCAGGTTCTTGTCCGTGGTGAGCGGGTTCCGGTTATAGGAACTGTTTGTATGGACTGGATAATGCTGGATGTTACTTCGGTGCCCGGCGTTTCCGTAGGTGATGAGGTTGTGCTGATGGGGAAGGATAGTAAGGGTAATGTTATACATGCTGAGGAGCTGGCGGAGTGGAGCGGGACTATATCTTATGAGATATTCTGCAATGTGAGCAAAAGAGTCCCAAGGGTTCTTATATAAAGTCAGTGTGTAGTGTGAAGAGTGGAGTGTGGAGTTAAATTCGCCAAATAAAAGGCGATAAATTCCCCTCTGTGGAGGGGTGGCCGAAGGCCGGGGTGGTTCGGGCACACTGTGTGCGCCCGCTGGACAACACGGGCGGCAGATTTGTACAGTCTGGTAAGATAGTTTACAAAATGAACGGGGAGATAGTTTACAGTTTTCTGATAAAATGATGGCAAAAACGGAACAGAAAGAAAGGGAAGTTAATGCCGTGGGCGAGGAAAACT
>Ga0123357_10004621_pt1 | contig 16240 bp, 6 predicted proteins | sample TergutEmb28metaG_FD_89873 | JGI IMG/M metagenome (GOLD analysis project Ga0123357, IMG submission 89873) | Embiratermes neotenicus P4 segment gut microbial communities from Petit-Saut dam, French Guiana - Emb289 P4 | ecosystem: Host-associated > Arthropoda: Insects > Digestive system > Gut ... | reverse complement strand
TCTATCTATCTATCTATCTATCTATCTATCTATCTATCTATCTATCTATCTATCTATCTGTCTGTCTATCTGTCTATCTGTCTATCTGTCTGTCTGTCTGTCTATCTATCTATCTCTGTCTGTCTGTCTGTCTGTCTGTGTATCTATCTATCTATCTATGTAATTATCTATTTCTCTCCAAACCTGTCTCTTAATCTATCGATCCATCCATCCATGGTCTTTTTTATTTTTCTGTTTATATATTCTACATATCCTATGCAATCTATCATTCTGCATCCTCAAAATTATCCTTTATCTTTATTGTCATCTTTCTTGCCTGATATTAACAACAGCACAGTGATCCTTACAACGGTTTTTGAATTGAAGACTGCTTTATGCTCCACTGTCAGAATTCATTCGTATTTTTTAATACTATGGCTGTAACTTTGTTTTCGTCAGTGTTCGCCATAAGTAGTCATATTCCGATTGTAGGATTTGTATTATTATATTATGTAGCCCTTGTCATGTATATGCCTGATGTGACAGTGTATTGAGTTCTGAACGTTATTTACATGGTTTAATAAAATTATCCCCATTTTTGCCTCTTGCACGAAATACGAAAGAGAGTTTTGGACACATATCAAGTTGACAGTAACCTACGTCGTTGATGCTTGATTGGGACTTATAAAATATGGTTGGAATATCGTCCACGTATTTAAAGCAGCCAGTTATATTGAAACTTAATGTCCGTGACGTACTTCCTTCAATATACAGTGGATTAGATTGTGTAAATATAGTTGAAGTTGGTTGCTATACGTCCCACCTGCGTTAACGTTCAGGAAGTACATTTTTTTGAGCAGTGAGTGTTTCGTGTGATTCTCGAAACCAGCAACTAGTTCTGTGTGCAACACTGACCGACTGCTTCTTATAATGGCGAATGCGAGTGTTTACTGTGACGTAGGAACTGAAATTTATACGTTTAATTTGGTCCTCAGAGTGTTAAAGAATGTTTATGTTTCTGATTTTTCATCATCCCCACAGTTTCAGTCTTGAATCGGGTTTATTCGCCTATTTGGTTGACATTCCAGAAGTGCATTAGACAACATTATCCCACAGGTAGCCGACAGGCTTAGTGACAATCTTGTTCAGCATAGTTGTATTCAGCTACTGCGTGATTCACACACAACGTTGTGAAGAGTGCTGTGTTGTTGTAAGGGATGGAAGGCTGGTGTTTTGCCTGCTGCACCTGAAGAAGCTTCCCACATCCCGTCTGCTAAAGACGCCACAGTGCATTCCCCACCACGCACGCCATTCACTGCTCCCTTTTCATCTTCCTTGCTTAAGTGTATTCATTCCCTGTACCCTATTATCCCTCTGCCTTCCATCATCACTTTCGAACAGACGACAGAAAGGATTTTTAGAGTTGTGGAGAAGCTGGTACATGAATTGCTTGTTTCCTTTAATTTCTACCATATGGCTGATGGCGATGGTAGAAGGTAACATGAATACGCAGAGTCCTGCCCTCTGAGTTGTGACGCTGTGTTGTGTGCTAGGAATTCACCGACATTTCGGAACTAATTGCTCCAGCTTAAGGTTCTGAAGGTGAAGGCAGTACGTTCCTCCTAAATGTGTGACGTGGAATGTGACACCTTGAGGTATGGTAGATATTTTTCTGCTTTCCGGTGAAACAAACTGCCTCCATCATCAGGATGGTATCTCTTCTATTCATAAGATTTACACGAGAAATTCCTCCACAGAAAATCGTTAAATTTGTAGCAGACTACACGGTATCACATCCCAACAAGACGGAAATTTTCGTATTAACGGTCATCAGAACCCAAAATATGTTATAATATTAAAACACGTTCCAAAGTTCTTCTAGGCGGTGTGATGATTGTCACGGCTCTAATAGACTGGTGCATGAGGGACAAAGATTAAACTCCACCTTTTCTCATTGTCGTTTCAGTGCTGATGTTTGTCGTTGCATATTTGGACGTTTCTAAATCAGATTTCCTTATCAGGCGTCCTATACTATTTCTAAGTGTGTTATTTTAGAACACTGTCAAACTGTTAACTAGCCAGTTTATATCGTATATAGCGTCGGTTGCTGTATTATGAAGTACTGAAAGGGCACCAACCTTTCGCACGGTATCTGGTTACTGTCCTTATGTGTATTACAACTTCAAATATGTATTGATACTTACTTTAAGAAATTAAAGGTTATTCATATAATAAAAAAATGTAGTAGAAATGAGGATTCAAATCACATTCAGAAATTTCGCAGTTCTATTGTTTTACTGTAACCAGCTCGACTGCCGTACGTATAAGCAAGAATGTTTTGCTGATGCACTTTGTGTTTCAATAAAAATGTTCCTTTTAATTTTTCATGTATTTCTCGTAAGAGTCTTGTTTGTTTTGAAGGAATCTTAATGTTATCCATTGAAAGCGCAGCAACATGTATGTTCGTCACCATGTTTGAAAATAAAAAAACTCTGCGTTTTTTCGACACATTTCATTTATGTGCTTTCAGGCACGTTCGCAAACTTGAGAAAAGAGACTATCTATTAGTTTCGTCATGTCTGTTCCTCTGCCTGTCGCTTCCGTCCGCATGAAACAACTCGGCTCCCACGGGACGGGGATTCTTGAAATTTGATATTTGAATATTTTTCAAATACCTGTCGAGAAAAGTCAAATTTCAATCAGATATGACAAGAAAAACGGGTACATTACATGAAGACTAATATACATTTTTTACCTCGCTCAATTCTACTAAGAATGAGAAATACAGCCTGATTAAAAAAGATGGACTCAGTTTTGTACGTTTATATTTCTTGAGCTATATAAGATATGTGAATGATCTACGCAGAATTTGAAAGAGGATATCCTAACTTTCAAAACCACTGCTATAGCGCTCGCCTAGCGTAGAGCCGCGCAGCAGCGTCAGTTGAGAGCAAAATGTCTGTTATGCAGCACAAGATTTTTTGCGTTCGTGAGTTCATTAAAACTGAGTCGGCGACTGCTGTGCAGCGTGCGTTTCCTCTTCGTTTCAACACTAAACCTCCAACGAGGAAGAGCATTTGTGGTTGGAATCACCAATTTGAGCAAATAGGCTGTCTGTGTAAAGGCAAAAACTCCGGCCGACCACGTGTATCAGAGGAGAACATGAAACGAATTCAAAAGAGTTTTGAGCGTAGCCCACGCAAGTCAACCCGTAGAGCGAGCAGAGAACTTGGAATACCACAACCAACTGTCTGGCATGTGTTGAGGCGCCGTTTACTCTTTAATTGAGTCCATCTTTTTTAATCATCCTGTATTTCAGACAAATTGTAGAGAAAAATATTGTAGAGGCGAACAGAACGCAGATGATAATGTGACACATGCGCATTGCATGCTGGATATTTAACTCTACAAAAACACATTGAAAATATGTTACACTTTAAGTTATTAATTTTCCTCTACAGCTGTGGTTATACTAACGTGCCTCCGTGTTAACGTTGTTCGTACATTGCCTGTCCTGTTCATGATTCTCATAGTCTTCTACATTAACTTTTTACGGGCGTTTACCGGTTTGTCTTTCAAATGGAAGCACACGGTCATCAGATTTACAAGTAAAGTAAATGACCTTTACACTTAGGAAGTTTAATTAGGTACGGTATGAAAGTTCTGAGTTGAAATTAGGATGTAATTTATGTCTGACCGCTGTGTCTGTTGTAACAGAAAAAAAGATACACAAGTTGTCACTGGCAAGGTCTACACGTTTTGTTGAGCCGTTCCTGCTCAACACATGTGTCGAAGTTGTGCGCGTCTGTGGCGACACAGCTCGCTCGGTTCTATAAACAACAGTGGAAAGGCGCAGTCAATACCAGAGTAGTGTTTCCACATGCATCCTTTTCACTCCGGCGTTCTGAATACCTGAGCTGCTGCAGACACGTTACGAACCTGTTAATACTTCTCTGACGCTACAGAACATGTTTAATCCAGTGGTACTGATTCTGACTTGCATCCGAGAACTTCCTGACTGAGAATCTGCATGGTTTTCTTCAGTCAATCCAGGCAAATCCCAAATTAGTACCTTGAAACAAACCACTAATGATTCATCCCAAATCCTTTCAAGTACGTAAGACTCAGCAAACTTCCCTATCATTAGACGCTAATTATCTTCTGCGGTTCATGCACTTTCATTACATCCATTCTTAAGTACCGAAATTCAGAATACATGGATCCGTACCGCCATCCCTTCATTCTTTTCCGTATTATGATGTTTAATTTAAAAACCGGAATGTCTTTACTTTACGCGACCAGACAACTTTGTCTCACTTAGAGATTTGGTAATGTTGTGACTTAGATATTTCTTATTTAGTCTTTTATCGTGCTTTCGTTTCCATATTCTTTACTTTCTTCTTTATAAATACAAAACTACGAAAATAAACTAATGTCTCATGTAATATTAGCTTTTGAATGGCATTTTGCATTTCTGGTCACTGTGACACATGAAAATTATTTCGGTACTAATCAGGTTGTCATCACGGCCTTCACGAATTTTCTCTCGTCAGTGAAAGTTAATATCAAGTAGCACAAGCCATAACTATTCGCAGGTGATTAAACGACACTGTATCAATTGTAAAAATGTGAGGTTCATGAAGTACGGTGATTGTGAATACGCCTTAAAGAATCCAAGGAACAGAAGAAGAAATATTTGTTTCTAGTAGATTTTACGGTTTGGTATCCCCGATGTGCTTCTATAATATACACTAAAAGAAGAAATGTAACCCATCCTTGCGCAACCTTCACTGTAGCAGTTATAAATGGCAGCTAAATATTTCGGCTACAAAGTAAAGATTGTTACTAATTTGTAGCCGAAATATAAAGCTGCAATTCGTAATTGCTACAGTAAAACTGTGCATGGATGACTATATTTCTTCTTTTATTGTGGTTTATATTAAATATTAAAATAGTTTTCTTCCAGATAAACAATAACGTTTCAGATCATTGGACAAGTGGGCTAGTTTTCCTTCGTGAAACTGATAAGTGGAACCTCTTGTCTTCAAGCTGCTGGTAGAATAAATAATTTTTCGCTTAGAATACTTGTGGAATTGAGTGATTTTCTTTTCAAAATATTAGTAGAATAATAGTCCTTCAAAGTAAGTGCAATTAGCAACAGTTTTCATCCAGGTTGGCACTAAAACAGAGCAGTCTTCCTCCAGAATACGGATCGGCTGTGTTCAGCCCAATACCATTATATCAATTCGTATCAGTAAAATCATTTGGTATATTGCCTTCTGTTACGGGTAGAAATGAAATACGAGCAAATCATAAAACTGCAAATGACAAGGTTCTGAACTCTTGCAGCAGGTGTCCTGCTAAGCAGCGTGTTGTAGAAAGTTAGACTTTATTGGGAGTTATGTATCTTAAATTCACGACCTGACATTTATGGCTCCGCAATCTTGTCGACACCAACTCTCGTATTAACTCCGGGTTCGAAGTTTATTTGTTCACGTGGTGAGGCGACCACGCATTTAATTTTTATGGGATGGAGCTCATTTTATAATACGTAAGCCCACAGTGAGAAGTCTTGCGGCTTCGTGTGGACCACACTTTTGAAGCGAAACTAAGAGCTGCTCTCTAGAGCGGAAAATTGGTCACTACTTGGTGGTACAAAACAGTGCCATGAACACTGACCAGTAACTTACGGTTTGATATATTGTCGTTATTTAAACATCACCGGATGAAATAAACTTCCATTTTGTCAGATACTAAACGAAAAATTCTTAGTGCTTTTAAACATGTCCGTCGAATTTTTACGGTTTGGTAACATACTACTGTGGATTACTGTAGTGATTTTGCTCTCGAAATCGTCAGTAATTTTAGGAACAATATGACAGAGAACGTGAATATGGACGTCCCGTCTTATGTTCGGTACAGCGAGAAATTAAAGGCATAGAAAAATTAACTTAATATGTAGCGTATGTACGAGGCCTGTCCGGAAAGTATCCAGCCATTTTGAATGTTTCTGATTTGATGTAACTTGGCAACCAGTCAGAGGAGACCTGGCTACGCATCCCTGAACAGTAATATGGAATACTGTACTACTTAAGAAAAGTAACTATTCTGCCAATAAGATTTTTTCGGCTTTCCACATAAATTATGTTGTGTTTGTGCCCTTACTTCACCAGAATTCCAATAAATGTGAGTTACATTTTATCCAAGTGACATTTCTATAAACCGGAATGCTCCATGAGAATGCAGTACATTCAGAATCTCTTATGCTGTAGGAGTTCATTATATACCATTGTAAAACTAGTAATTGGAATTTGACAGACACAATGGAACTTAAAATATTTATACTTGCTGTGGAGATTGTATTTAGAAATATGTTACTTTGCAACCAGTTTGGTATTACCTCTAAGAACCAAGCATCACCCTATCCCGTGAGTAGCGCATTCTCGTTTTTAGAGTTATTTTAAAGTTGACCAGTCATCTGGGTAGTGTCCATACCTTCGTAGCTTGACGCTTAACTAAGCACGGCGACTTCACCAAGTTTTTGTGAAATTTCAACTTTACAAGTCACTGGCGATTGTGTATTGCAGTCAACACGATCGATACTGTGTACGCTATCCATTTTCTCTGCCTAAGACAAAGGACAGTGTAAAAATGTGTCACGTTTTAATTCTGAGTTATTAATTACTTACTTAATAAATTCAATGACTTATAACTTAAGTCATATGCAGTCGGACATGCCATACAAACATATGTTCGATTTTAAAATGTGTAACACGTTCGTTATTATATGAATGCTAAATAGTTAAGAGAAAACGAACAAGCGTTGACCTAAAGCGTCCCTTGTTTAGTTCACCATAAATGATATTAATGAACACCCTTAGCATCACTCCGCCCCAACTGTGCTAACGTTTCGCGATCAACACTCGCTTAGTTGATGGATTGGTCACGGTGGTTCACAAGTTTGTTTACCTAGATCTCTGTACCTCAACGACGTGGAAGATAAAGCGTACAAAAATAACGTGGAGACATAAAATGCATTGATCCGTTACATTATGGACGCTCCAGATCGTCTAAAACAATTTTAGTGATCAAAGTTATTTTAAATAATCATACACATATTTCAAGTCAGCCCACGTTTCAACCGTATATGGTCATCATCAGGTTGGCAACAAGAAAGAAAATAAACCCAAAGTTATGTTTGGGATTGAGGTTTTAATGCTTTACCTTCTTATTGTATAAAATATAGACATGTCAAGTTTAATGACCTTGGGTTCGAAGATAGTAAAAGTTGCAGTCTGTAAGTTTTCTGAAGTTGTAAGAAAATTGGATACAACAGAATTGTATTTTAGATATCAAAATGTTTAAATAGAAAAACAAAATAAAGCAAATATTATTTTATTTTTACCTAATCTTTTTAAAACTCAAAAACTTATAGCTTGCCACTTTTACCAGCTACTTTCCTATGGCTATCCAACCTGATATGCAGGATATATATTTTATACTAATACTTATGTAAAGAGTTTGAGATCTCAGTCACAAGTATAAATGTGTTCTAATTTCCTTTCTTGTAGTCAGTCTGATGATGAGATACGGTTGAAACGCGTAGCTGAATTGAACTACGTATAAGCTGATTCAAAGTAAAAATATATAGTTGTGTTTGACTTATTTTCTGATACACCTTTGATTATTTAGAAACACCACGGGAAGATTTGCCTAAACGTTAACAAAACTTTCATGGAACTATCCGAGCTACAACCTCGATTCATAGAAATGGGTTTGGTCATATTGAACATTATAATTTAATAGAGCAATAAAACCTACAGGCAAGAAATTGCTTAATTGTTATTGTTCAGAATCTAAGCAATGACGAATGCATATTTCGTGATCATTAGATGACGTTGTTAGACGTCTCTGACTGGCAATGGCATGAGGAATATGACACAATATTAAACTGCAACTGTTTAAATAAATATATATATATATATATCAGTTTAACCTGACTTTTTTACACTCTGACTGAAACGCCTTATGTTTTCTCTTTTTCTCTCCTCTACCTCTCCCTTTTTAAAGCAGACATGGGAAACTAAAAGCTCCGTTTGCCTTAATAACGCCAGAAGTTTATCTCCCTTTGGGAGTCATAAACCAAACTTCAGTTCCAGAGCGTAAAGGAGAATCAGAAAATACTGGTATTACTAAGACTAGCCCACTGCAGTTGCGTGTTGAGTAACTGCCTAGGGATTCTCACCCGTCCACCCTCACAACTTCACCTTCTGTCTACCTTTAACCCCGTCACCACTGTAACGTCCAATGCTACCTGACTCCGAGCTCAAGTGTCAGCCAACCAGAAGTAAAGTGAAAACTAAAGGCTTACACGCGCGGATCTCTCACTCTGTCTTGTTTTGGGGCATTATCCCTATACACATTCTGTCAACTGCCTTAAAGTGTATTGAAAGTTCAACATTGCGTTTTGGCCTTTATAATTCCTTTTGAAATATTGCACCTACGTGTGTCGGTTTCACAACTAAAGTTCTCGAGAATGAAGAGGGACAGACGACTCTGCTTTATGTAATTCCATATTAGTGGAATTTATGACAACGTGCAGGGGTTTAGTTGAACAGAATCTTGTAGAAGAGTAATGTAGAATTGCCGTAGCAGTAATTCTCAGCATAATAGCTGCTCGTGAAACAATTTAAATAGGTCCAACACAGCAAAAGCACGTAATATATTGCCAGGGAAATTTCATGAAAGTTATTGGTTTACTACTTTTTAACAAAACATTCATCACGCCATATGAAAGGTAAAATATGCAACTCCGTTCAGAAGTGAGAGAAAAATGGCGCGATTGTGACTAAATTTAATTGAACTTAAACGAGATTAATATTTATATTTATTGTCAGTTTGAACACAACTTTTACACCATTACGCATTCAACTCTCCTCTTGTTCTGCTACATGTTTCGGCCATTTTGCCCTCATCAGATAATATTTACAATAGCATAATGGAAAAGAATACCGAGTTGGAGACATCTCTTTCAGAGTTAATATGTTGAAGAACATAAAATTTAGACTATTATTCCCTGTAAAGGAATAATAGTCCAAATTTATAATTTATTTTAACCTGCAAGGGAATAATAAATTATCGGTAATGATAAAAGTTGGTTAAAAATTAAAATATAACTATTGTTGAATTTTGGACAAAAGAGATTTCGTTAAAGTAATGAATAATATAGTGGACATGGTTAAGTAATTGGCGATGTTATTCGCAATCTCAGTTATTAATACACTGAGTGATTCTTTATGATGTGTGGCACGAGTTAACAACATAGAGAGTTTTTTTAGGAAGTACATGTACAACATTCCTTGTTTTGCAACACCCTGTGCTGGCGTGGGAGGTAATGAACTCCTGTGGCTTGTTTTGTTGTATTAAGGGCTATATAATTTCATCTGCTCCACAGTAACCGTATGCAAATGTCGTCTGCAAAGAGCAAGGAATTTGATTGTTAAAAATAACATATGAGAACTAGTTTGGATTTTAATTATGTTTGTTTTCTGCTGAATTTAAAACTACTAAGATGAATTAACCTTTATTTTTCTTACTTTAGATTTTGAACTATTGTTGTTTAAATGGTCATATCAAGGAATTACAGAAGAATAATGTTATTAAAATACGCACAGTTATTGTGTGTATAACATAACATATTGCTTTGTGTGCTAATGTGTTATAAGTCACATCTTCTGTCCACTACTAACCTTGAAATGGTGGGGAGTAGGTTTGGAAGGACCTGAACGCTATCCAGGGCACTTTTCTTGCATTATAGTTTTAAAAGATTTTGTGAACCTAGGCAGTTTATACAACAAAACAAGCCATAGGAATTCACTACCTCCCACGCCAGCACAGGGTGCTCCAAAACAAGTAATGATGTACACATACGTCCAAAATAAAGCTTTGTATGTGGTTAACTCGTGCCAAACATAATTACTAAATGAGATTGCGACAAATATCGCCAATTACGTGAACCATGTCCACTATAAGCAAATGCTGAGATGGTTCCCAAGATTCCAAGTTGCCCCTACATACTTCTCATGTAGCCCTCCCGACTTAATTTTAGTAGTAACCAATTTCATGTTTTGTTTACATGTAAAATAACCACTGCCACCGGGTAACAACCCAATTGCAGTAAATAAATATTATTGTTATTATTATACTCTACCGTTCCTTACTTAACGAAATCTCTTTTATCCAAAATTCAACAACAGTTATATTTTAATTTTTAACTAATTTTTACCACTAAGGGAATAATAGCCAAAATTTTATGTACTTCAACATATTAACTGTGAAGGGGAGGCCTCCAACTCAGTATTAATTTCCATTATATTGTTGTAAACATTACCTGATGATGGCAAAGTCGGCCGAATTATGTAGTAGGAGAAGAGGACAGTTGAATGTGTAAGGCTGTGAAAGTTGTGTTCGCACTATCAATAAATATAGACATTAATTAACACACAAACGCGTTGACGATACCAAAATTATAAGAGATTGATGTGAAATTGCCTAGTACACTGACATCCTTATGACAAACACATCATGTGAACGTAAATGTATCATGTGTGGTTACTGTAATGTTTCTTTTTCATGTTAGGCTTTTAGTGCAATATAGTAATTCATATATATTTTTTTAAAGTTACACAAAAGTAAGACATTATCTGAAGTATGGGCATCCCTGTTTTCTAGATTGTACTTTGCGATTTTTTTTACCTCATTGGTTTCCAGTTTTGTATACTGTTACTGCAGTCTTACAGAGAAAAATTTTCGATTTAGATGTCGTTCATATTAATCGCCGTGATCTATACAGTACGTAGAATGTCTAGAACAAATAACTCTAACATCCATACTTCAATGATTTTTATGGTATATTTCGCAAATTGTACGGCTTTTCACATTCCTGTGACAGGGTATCTCTGTGCGCATGGTATGTACACTGCATATTATTCACGTTAATTTATTTACGATTAAACTTTAAATTTTGTGGTTTAAGTATTACTTAAATACATAAGTATAGACTTTCCTCTGCAATAGAAATAAAAACAAACAGGGGCACAACCAAGGGTGGATTGCTGGGCTGCAGACCCCCCCCCCAAAAAAAAAGTAAACAAAATTTAAACCACATGGATTTTGTAGACAGGATGCTATCAATGTTTTACGTGATTTACGCTTCAACCAATATCAGTCACTAAAATTGGTTGATGAAAAGTACATTAGAATTTTGAAAACTTAAATTAATAAAATGAAAGAAAACAAGGTTGTTTGACACTGTGATTACGTCATGTAACATTTAGTTATATTTGTGCGTATATAAACGCGGCCGAAAACAGTGTTTTGCTCCATTTATACTTACGAAATGATTTTGGTATCATAATTTTTGAAATCAAACATAAATTATATTTAGCTTCATGGTCAGCCTCTCCCCCCCCCCAGAAAAAATTGTGGGTGCGCACCTGAAAACAAATGATCAATTACATTCACATCATTTGCGCTACAGCAGGTATACAGTACGTACTGTATTGCCCATGAAAAATCTGTTTCCCCTCTGAAGATTAGTGGCTGCGGAGATGTGATGCCTTTAGTTCGGCAGAAATTTACCAATGCTTCATGGGAATCGTCTGGCTGTATATTTGAGGCTAAGAGATTAACTTGTGCCTTCTTCCTCTACCCTGCTTATGAAGAGAAGTGATTTCACTGAAAGGCTGGTAAATTTATACCAGACTACACGGCGTCACATCCCAGAATTTGTAAATAGTTACCGCTGTGAGAACCTCAAATTCATTCACACCTTTTCTTTGTATTTCGTTATATATTTTCCGTATAATGTTCTAAATAAAAGTTAGAGGTCTGAATGAGATGTTTGTTACATAAAAATATCTTTCTTTAACAATTATCAGTTTGTAACAAATCTGTCGACCTAGAGGTCGGTTTGACCGGAAAAAAATCAAAATTATATTTAGTCGATAACGTTAAATGTGGATCTACAACGTAACCTTTTTTAAAGTCTTTATGTATGTATCAAACAGAGGACAAACCTACGGACCGACGGACAAACACACTTCACACATCCGCCGTGAATTTTCGAACTTTATGCAAGCGAGTCGTGATGCAGTAGTCGGTTTCATCAAAGCCGCGTGCCAAAATATTTACACTTCCGTGTAATGTCGCGTTGTGTTGTGTTTTAACCTATGGCTTGACCTAAATTAGGAAGTGCTTAATCTGGCGGCAGCCGCCGTTCGCTACGGCAGAACCAGAAGCAAGTGCAAGAAACGGCTTGGAACTTGAACACGTAAGCGAACGACCCATCCATCAACGTCTTCCACAGTATGCACTTCTCATTTGTCCTGTTCTTTATGAACTTGTCCGCCCTACAGTGTCTGCATTTTTTCTTACTTATCTACCACTATAATAGGAAACAAACGTCTTTAAATTTCGTTTTGTTTTCCTACTCTGCAAAAAAATTAACTAATTATAGCACTTCGGGTTATTTTGTGGAGCTGGGGCTGCTCAATCCATATGGGCACTAGTTACGAGCTAGACAACCGAGGAACTGTGATTCGATTCCCGCCAGCCCTTCAAACTGACTGTTGGTCCCCTCTAGCTTCCTGTCCGGTGGGTACTTCCTAAGACCGCAATATTTATCGTTTAACTCCGCTTGGCGCTGACTAATATAATTCTGCAGTTGACATGTGTTGTTGAACACGTACAGGTAACTTCATAGAACACATCGCGTTGTGTTATAAACTCGTTTAGGGAGACAAGATTTTCGGGTGATCAGATCGAGAAGAATGAGATGGGCAGAGCATGTATCACATATGGAGGAGAGGTGTATACAGGGTATTGATGGGGAAACCTGAGGGAAAGAGACCACTTGGAAGACCCAGGGGGGAGAATAATATTAAGATGTATCTTCAGGAAGTGGGATGGTGGGTCATGGAACGGATTGATCTGAATCCTGATAGGGACAGGTGGCGGGTACTTGTAAATGTGGTAATGAACTTTCGGGTTCCATAAAATGCGGGGAATTTCTTGACTAGTTGAGAAACGGTTAGCTTCTTAAGAAGAACTCTGCTCCATGGAGTAAGTAAGTAAGTAATTGAGTAGGTAAGTAAGTAAGCGAATAAGTAAGTTAAAAAAATAAATCGCAATTCAAAATACAATTCATATTCTCATCCACAGGCCTCAGATTAAAAGAGCCTGATGATGAATTGATTTAATCCGAAACATCTAGCCGAAGCATATGAAAGAGAATATACTTTGAGTTTTGACTGATGCTTTATTCTTTTTCCCTTACATTCGAGCAAGTTACTTCAAGATTCGGTTCACAGTTACCCAGTGCCCGCTTCCGTCGTCCGGCCTGCAATGACGAAGATAGAACACTTCATATATTACCCTGAATTTTTATTCTTTACCTAAAATTAGGTTGTTATAACATTGTCCATTTAATGTAACGTGAGTTGAATGAACGTTAGGAGAAATCTTAGCTGCTCTGGGATGTTACGCAGTATTGGTTGGTAGTTATTTACCAACATTTCGGAACATCCTATCGGTATCTTTGAAGATGGGACTGATAGGTTGTTTCGAAACTTCGATAACCAGCAACTAATCAACATTGCGTAACATCACAGAATAGCGAAGATCTCATTTACACCGCAGCGGAAGCCTGAAATCACGCAACGCTGGGAGAAGTTAATTTGCTTGAATACTAATGATAGAATCAGAACATTTCACTTTGCACCACTTGCGAAACTGTTTTATTTTATCCAAATTAAAACACTTTGAAAAACAGTTCAGTTGCTGTCCGTTATTAATAATTTGCGTACGTAATTTTCAGAAGGATCTTTAAGTTACAAATTTCAGTTATACTCGTAGCGAATCATATTCTGTAGTTATGGAAATTACTGTTAATTACTTGCTTAAAAGCTAATTGTAATGAAATATAGCCCAAGGTTTCATACGGACAAATTAGACTAAACGTAATTACCCCATCAATCCTGCAGATCCGAAATTAATTTATGCACTGAATACCTTGTTTTGTTAAAACATTGATAATGAAATAACGTCGTCTAAAGGCCAACAAGTTGTAGAATACGTACATGTTACTCTAAACCTCTTACTTTATATTGTGGGTCTGAAATGACAGAGTCAGTGACGATACGTAAGGTTTTGCTACTGTCAGCATATTTTGTAAAGAAGAAACTTTAGAATCTGTACTACTTTCTTCTTGTCGGTTGCTCAAGCACATTCCAATTCCTTTCTTCATTCTTTTCTCCAAATCACTCACAGGACAATTCCTGCTTTGAAGAAACAGAGAATCTGATAAAGAAGAAATGCCGTCAACATTTCTCTAGCAAGCCTTGTTGTGACTTGTATTTCAAACGTACCCTGGAAAAGTGTGGAGAGTTCTAAAAGTACAAGGAAATTTTCGTGTGCGTCGTACCATACACTAAGGTTACTCCTTATCCTGGCAGAAGACTTGAAGTCAATCTTAATTGGTATTTCATTAATGGTTAGATATCTTATTTCTTTTACTTATCTCGCAAGCGATGAGATTTAGAATCTATCTTGTGCTATTGGCATGTTTAGATGATCTTTTCTTACATCACAAAGCACACGGTGTTTCTGTCATGAAGATCATTCACGGCGAGATAGATACATTACAAATATAGGGCGGGCTTGTGAAATGTCTGTTAGATTTTGTCCGATTTTCACTGGTATAGGAGTATCTCGACCGGTGTTACTATAAATCCCAAATATGAAATTCTACAAGAATCCGTTCGGTGGGAAGCGGGCTATTCCATGTGGAAGGACGAATGGGCATGACGGGGCTAGTGGTCGCTGCTTGCAACTGCTTTGCGAACGCTCCTAAAGCCATATTAGTCTCACTAATATATATCACTTCTAGATTAATATAATTGCTGTTATTTTCCAGGATACGAGTGGGTGGGCTGGCGGAACGACACGGTCGGTATGGCGGGGCACCCAGTCGAAATAGTCTTCGAGTTTGACCGTGTCCGGAATTTCTCTGCTATGTATCTCCATACGAATAACTTGTTCAGCAAGGATGTCCAGGTGAGTGAAGCCTATTCTGATAGAAACTACAGCATGGGTTCGTGTGCCACAGTCGTAAATATTTGCACATTTCGTGGGACGACCATTATTTGCAAATTAAACATAAGTACTTGACCATTTTCCCCATTTAACCCGATTTAACCATTTGTCCCGTGTGGTATTCCTTTTTCGAAAACTTCAGAATTTTATTGAAAAGCCGCTATTTTAAATCACCTTAAGACGCTCTGATTGACATTTTAATAGTATAGAAGGGATATTTCGGAAAATTTTATACACTAAAATTCATATGCAAAGAAAAGCGACTTGCAATTTCTGTACAATAGCAGAAGCTGATCTCGCCATATAAACGTTAGTGGTCAATCAGAACGATTATGTGATATTGCGGCCTTCTATGCTTAGGAATATAACTGGATATCTTATTTATGTTTTAATGGAGCGAAATCAACTAATTTATTGACTTCCTGTAGTAGTGTGATTTGGTAGTTGAGCTTCAGAATGTAGTGGCAACGCGACCTCACGCATATAAACTTAAAATATGATTGAGCGTTTGGAATGCACTCAGGACATGGATTTATGCCTCCTCTTTTCTATTTATGTTGTCCTATAGAGGTCTAACTACAATCCGATCCCTCGTCTAAGGGAAGCCACCATGTTCTGACCCTCTCTTAATAAAAAGATCTAAGGCGGTCCCTTTCCTTCGTGCTAAGTTAGTATTCATGCCCGAGAGTAAGAGTTGTGTTCGAAAAGAATGGTGTCGTATTGTTACTTAGTTAGACTTCTGAGGAAGACATTGGCTTGGCCTGTCAGGCAATGTAAGTGATGTGTGACTTGTTATGCTGAAAAACTCCTCCTGTATGATGAATGGAGACACGATGCAGTCAAGCTATTGCCTAGAGCAGACAGTGTTTATTGATTGTATGCTCAATTTAAGAGAGTTAATTTGTCATTCGCTGTAATAATGCGTGCATGTCGCGGCAAAACTGAGCATGTGCACATGCGTGCTAAAGTATAAATACAATTTGGCCCTCCCGGTACGCCCGAACAGTGACGCTAACTTCGACCGTCCATCTGTCAGAAGTGGGGTTGAAATACAAGTGCTTCAGAATTTAAAAAAAAAAAAAAAAAAAAAAAAAAAGAAAAGTAATTT
>Ga0123357_10004620_pt1 | contig 16241 bp, 20 predicted proteins | sample TergutEmb28metaG_FD_89873 | JGI IMG/M metagenome (GOLD analysis project Ga0123357, IMG submission 89873) | Embiratermes neotenicus P4 segment gut microbial communities from Petit-Saut dam, French Guiana - Emb289 P4 | ecosystem: Host-associated > Arthropoda: Insects > Digestive system > Gut ... | reverse complement strand
TTTGCAACCGGTTTTGCAACTGGATTGCAAAATCTTATTCCAGGAGGACAACTCGCTACCAATGCTGCGGCGAATTGGGAAGCTGGCAACTACGGTACGGCAGCGGCATTAGGCTTAGGGTCACTTGTTGATGCTGGACTTGCGGTCGCTACCTTCGGGGCGAGCACTCTGGAAACAGCTACTGCACGTGTAGCAACGAGTGAAATTGGGGCTGCGGTTGAGACTACCGCGGACCTACTGACGGCGGCGGCCGGTAGAGCGGTCGAGACTGTGGGCGAGGGCAGCGGCGCTGTGTATGGCACGCAGGTGCATACTGCGTTTGAAGCGGAGGTCACAGCGCTTGGCCGAAGCGATCTTTCAACAGAAGTCTCGTACCTCAATGGAGAGGTTGTACGTCGTGGCACGGCAGGTTCCGTAAGGCTCGATGTTGTCCAAGGATCGGTAACGGCGCCGCAGGCAATCTTCGATCTGAAGACAGGAGGAGCAACACTTACGCCGCAACGGATCAACCAGATACAGGGGCATGTGCCTGGAGGTAGCAATGTCCCTATTTACCTCATTCGTCCTCCAGGAATGTGAGACAATGAAAATTAAAGATGTAAAAAATATCTGCCGGCCACTCTTGCCGCTGCTGCCCGGTTTTGTTCAACAAGGATTTATGCTCTACAACATCCCTTCGGACGGTCTACTGAGAGGCATCTGCTTTGACGACTCTGACTTCGACAAAGATGCCTTTTACGTGTGGGTGTTTTTTCTTCCGCTTTATGTTCCTAGAAGTCATATCAGCTTGACGTTAGGCAAACGTCTTGCTGCGGGCAAACGATGGAACAAGACAGCAGACAACCTCACAGCAGAACTCACGGCTGCCATTCATGATGAGGCGCTGCCGTTTTTAGGACAGGCCGAAACAGCCGAGCGTTTTGCTGATGCGATCACAGAAATATCCAAGGCCCCTCGCAATCCACATGTTCTTCAGGCAAAAGCCTACAGTTTTGCCAAATTGGGGAACAACGAAATGGCGATCAACACTCTGAATGAACTTATCGACGTTCTCGACAGCAACGAGGATGCGAAGTTTGCCTGGGTCAGAGAACTACGCGATAGCGTAGAAAAATTTTTGGCACAGATTAGAAGCAATCCGGCCTCAGCACAGCAGCAACTTGATGAGTGGGAAGCCATCTCACGGAAAAACTTGCGGTTGTCGGATAATTAACCACAAGGTCGTATGTTGGGATTCGCAAGCTCATCCCAACATACGACCTTGTGGGCCGGCTGATTTATGTTCGTTCCCACACTCCAACGGGGGGACGTTTTGATCTTTGACATTGTGTTGCCTATGATGGACTGAACCGGTTGGTGCAGGCCACAAACGGCAACTCCACTGTGCTGAAATATGACGCCAAGGGCAACCTAAATGGCGCTGATCGCAAATAGCAAACCCGTTCAAGCTCATACCCTCGCTTCAACGTGGGTATTTTTGATCTTTCACATTGTTCGAGACATTGTTGTACGAATCGTTTATAAAAAAAGGGTCGAGGATGCGCTAACACCCCCGACCCAGTAGGGCAATCCCTCCTGCGTTTGTTGAACACAAGTTTCATGCCCCGGTATGGACGCGACTCCTACCGGGGCACTCTTATTTTCGACGTTTGAATATTTGCCGAAGAATAAGTGCTACTGCGACGCCCGAAATAACCATCTTCATGACATCAAGCAGGAATTGCGCCATAGGCATCACCTCCTTATAAGACTCGGAGGATTGCCCTTAATTACAAATTACTCATATCATGCGAGAACTACAAGCATCGTTTTGGCGCTTCTTGGCCGTTTTGTGCCTGACCGTCTTTCTCTGCCCCCTGCCCAGCCTGGCGCAGGATGCCGAGGTAGCCTTCTCTCCCTATGGCAAGAGCCTGCAACTCGTTCTCTCCCCCATCAATTCCGCCAAGAAATCAATCCTGGTGGCAGCCTACAGTTTCACCAGCAAACCTATCGCCGCCGCTCTCCTGGATGCGTACAAGCGCGGCGTGGATGTCAAGGTTGTGGCGGATAAGAAGGGCAACAGCGGTCAATACTCCGCCGTTACGTTTCTTGCAAACCAGGGCGTTCCGGTGCGCCTGAACGGGCGCTATGCTATTCTTCACAACAAGTTTATGGTGATCGATGGGCAGCACGTCGAAACCGGCAGCTTCAACTACAGCGCCGCTGCTGCGGATAAGAACGCGGAAAATGTGCTGGTCTTGCGGGATGTGCCGACCCTAGCAGGGCAATACACCAAAGAATGGGAACGACTCTGGGCCGAAGGGGAGGGTGTGGAGAAGAGATATTGATTTGCGCATGCGCAAATTTGTGGGCTACCGCTCAATCTTTGGTTCTTGTGTTTTGCTCTTTTGCAGCCCGGCAATGCGTTCTTTCAACGCGGTCTTTTCCTTTTCTGTATAGGCAAAATTTTTTGTTTCACCGGTGACAAGCCGCTTCGAGATGTGCTGTTTCACCTCACGGCCAAAATCGTTTTGCGCCGCTTGTTTCCCTGGGTAAATTCTTTGGGCACATTCAATGCCTTTGTCTAGTGCCTTGTATGCCTCCACCAATTCGGGATATTCCCTGAGCGCGTCTTCCTTGGGGAGCTTTTCAAATGCCACAACCCGTTCCGGACGGATAGATTGTGGTACAGTTCCATGTTGCGGCCCTTGATTCCTGGCCCGTTGACGCATCTTCTCAATTTGACTTATTTCTTCAAGCGAGGCCGCACGGTCCGGCCTGGTTAACAGATTGGAAAGCTGGTCAAAGCCTTTCAGGTAGTCGTGCTGTTCTTGTGTAGTCAAGGGCTGATCGCGCTCTAACGCCATAACATACCGGGCTTGTGGTTCGTATACCCATTTTCCGTTTTTCAACTCGTTGGAATAAATAATTTGTCCCGATCTTTTATAAATTTTTATTCGGTCGGCCAAGCATTCATGTTCTATGCGCTCAATCGTTGCGGGTACACCTTCATAGCCTGCCCTATGAGCTTCAGGCGTTGTCCAGCGCCCAATTCCTTGATCGTATTTTTGTCCCTCGTAACGCAACAAGATACCCTGCTCGCTCAAACTAAACTTCACAGCCAGCACTCGAACATCAATCTCATATTCCGGGCGCAATTTTTCCACGGACTTCGCTACAACATCACTGCTGCGCATCGTCCCCTCGATGACAATGTTGACGCGCCGTTTTTTAGCCTCTTCTAACGTTTTTTCTACCCAACGCCCCGAATCCCGGTCGGTATAGAATGCAGCGGTTTTGTCGTTGGCAATTTGCAATTCAGCATATTGAGGATGATACTTGCGAAAATTATCGCCTACAATTTGAACGGTGGCGCCTCGCTGTGATAGCTCATAAAAAGCAGCTTGAAGGATACCGCTTTTTCCCGCTCCTGGCTGCCCCCCGAGAATAACCGCAACAGGGTGGGAGGCAGGTTGCATATAATCTTTAAAAATTTCAGGCTTAATGCGCTGGTCAAATATCCTTTGATGCTCTTCTTGTTTGAGACTGTATTGTTCTGGGTCAAGTTCCATGCGGTCTTTTGTTTATTTTTGTTTACCGCTGGACTTCAGGCAAGTTGGCATCTTTTGTTTTTTGATCCTTTTCGTGATACGATTTTTTTTGATGATTGGCGGCCCATAATAACGTACGATTTTTTCCGTTTCGTGAGCTGACCCCCATAAGAAAGAATCGGCGTCCCAAAGATTCGAACCTTTACCTTATTGCCCTCAACCCGGTATTCTCGGACAACTCTCCCATACTGAGTGCGAATCCGTTCAATTTCCGCACGATCTTCAATACGCAACCTTTGGCTCTCGTCAGAAAGTCGATTGAACTCGGCGTTCATCAAAGCTAAAAGGCTTTTGTCCGGCTTCCGCTTGTTCTCTTCTTTCCAAATTTTAGCTGTATAAATGGCTGACAGATTGTTAATTGTCTCAATTGCACATTCATAATTTAGAACGTCTTGATATTCTAAATCTTCTCGATGGGGTTCTGTCGAGGGGTCCATTGTTTTCATTCCTTATGAATAATCCTGATTGATACTGAGCTGTCACTGGCGGCATCTGCCTGACAAAATCGACGATGGAAAGGGCAAGTCGTTTTATCTTCTGACACTCCCTACCAAGCCTTTTTGGTTACTTCCTTCCTGTACTCCTCGTCCATGCTCATCCTGTTGTGTGCTGCCGCTATCCTGTCGAGCCATGCTGTTGTCTCTGGAGATAACTCGCGGGTCTTTTCCGTATCTGGCCATCTATTACCTTTCCGGATAATGTCTATGGTTCTGTCTGGATTTTTCCGAACCCAATCCCCATTTTCATCTTTGTACTCGATAGGAAATCCAGCATCCAATTGCTCCTCAAGATGCCTTTTTAGCCCTTTCCTGGCACATTCAAACACCCTATCGACAAGATATTCTTTTTTAATTTTCTGCTGTTTCATGGTCTACATTCTGCATATTTTTTGAAATCTGTTGCTACAATATTTTTGATATTCCAATGAATATAAATAATGTGAAACTTAATGAAAAAATAATTAGAAGGCACACAACTAGGACTTTAAACATTTCTATAAAATTTTGAGACTTTCCACAATGAGAAATAACCTCATTTAAAAGGAATTCACTAAAAGAGAAAACCTTCGGTACAGCAAGGGCAGGCAAGCGTAGTCGCTCTTGTTCTCGTATAGCTTCAGACTTGAGCTTCCTGGTGAACCCAGGCGTGTACCATCGACAAAGGGCACACGAAGGTAGTGACTCCTCATTCATGACGAAAGGCCAAGCTTCGCATTTACCCTCTCGCTCATACATACAGTAATCATCTCCAAAGTCATCGGAACAAACAGTGTCGCACCAGTCGTTGCAAATGTTCACAAGATCACCACAAGATAACCTTCGATTCTCGAAAGGGAAAAACAGAACTATCTGCTCTTATCTTCGTAAAGATAAACAGTTCTTCCCTGTTTTTCCATCTGCTTTTTCAACTCCGTAACCCGCTGCTGGTGCTGCGTTGTCACTGGTGGCATCTGCTTGACAAAATCGACGATGGAAAGAGCCAGCCGTTTATCTTCAGTGCTGGCCGACTTTGCAAGCGCCCGTGCAACATCGCCATAATCCCGTTGTATCTGCTTGCGTCGCTCGACAATCTTGCTCTGTGCCGGGTTGGAATGTTTTTTTGTCCCCGCCGCTTCCCATTCGGCCTCTTCCCGCTGCGCCACGGTCACTTTTGCTGGTGCCTTCCGTTTACCCTGAGCGTGTTCCTTGTTTATATGCCGCACGACCTGCCTTTCTGCTTTCTTAATCACTCCACGCGCCATCCTGGGTGTCGCGTTCGCCTCGATTCCCTGCTCCCGCAGTTCGCTGGCGAATACCTCACGCCATTGTTGCAGATCAGCCTTGCGTGGATTCATCCGGATTCCATCAAGATCAACGGCCTTCACCGCAATATGCACATGAGGGTGCTTTTCGTCGTTATGCGCCACAAACACATATTGGTGATTCTCAAACACTTCGCTGGCAAAATTCCGAGCCGCCTTTTTCACAGCTTCGCGGTCTGTCCCTGGCGGCATTGACACCATTACATTGAACACCTCGCGGCGCACACCTTTCTCGCTTGGTATTCCCGTTCCTTTCCAGGAGTCCCGCAGTTCCAGAACGTCTTCTTTACCGTGATAGACAAGTCCTCTCTCGTCCTCAACTTCCAGCTTGCCGTGCCTGGAAATATAATCAAGGTGCCCTTTTATCCCGCGCATATCTTTTCCGCTGCCGGTGATCTTCACCATCACCTCCGGTGCCCGTTTCGTGGTCGCTGAGAGTTTTTGACGGCCAGGTAACTTTGGCTCTTTCGCTGATTTAGAATATCGGCCTCCGAATATGTTTCTTCCTTTTCGCCCCTTGACCGTCCCATAGCTTGTCCGCTCGCCCCAATCCCTAAGCACTCCATCAACAATCATCGTTTTAGCCTCCATCGGCTTAGGCTGGCGTCCAGCACCTGGTCAACTTTTTTGGTATGTTTCGAGATTGCGGCATTCAGCTTTGTTACCATGGCCTCAATCTCCCTGGCGGCGACATACCCGCCCTCATTCAATCGATGGGCAATCTGATTCAGGTTTCTACCGATTGCCCGGAGTTGATACGACGAGTCCCATAGCGCCTTGACCGCTTCCCCCGTGAATTGAGGTTCATTTGTCAGGTTGCCTCGAACACAGTTGATAATCCATCGTTGAGGGGAGATGTCTTCCGCTACTGCTCGTTCCTGGATAGTCCGATATTCGCTTGGTGTAAATCGCACCTCAAGGCGTTCTTTCTGCCCTCGATCCGGACCGTCAGAGATCAAGGAAAGCTCCGGCTGCATTTCATCTTTGATGACATAACGCATAACTGTCCGGAGCAATTCAGCCTGGCCTTTGCCATTCTTGTCGCAATGCGCATCCCACTCCGATTTCAGTGTGGATGGGATGCGTAAGCAGAAAATATGGCTATTGCGGGTCGTTCCTTTTTCCGATGGGCGCGGCATTTGTCCCTCCCTCTTTGGCGATAAAATTTGCGCATGCGCAAATTTATGAAACGTAGTGTAATACAATTACCGGCGATAGCCTATCCTGCCTTAAATAATACGGCAATAAAAAATTTGCGCATGCGCAAATTTCTAAAATTGTGACATCCCCTTAAAAAACGGCTATAGGAAAAAAAAGTTGTTGGTGACGGTGCGATATAGTAACACGTTGCCAAATGGGAGTAGAGTGAACACGCTCCTTTTCACATGTTTTAAACCAACAATCTTCAAGAAACCCATCGCGCGAGCAGACTTCATGGATTTTTTACAACAACACCCATATCTGACCGTCGGCATCTTGCTCCTGGTCGTGGCTTTGGCCTACTGCGTATTGAAGATTATGAAAAGGGGGCAGTATTTGTCCCTCTCTCTTTGGCGCAAGAGCAAGAATGAGTGGGGGTTGGGTCTCAACTCCACGGCTACAGCTACACCAGCACTTAGCCCTGAAGGAGAATCTGCGCAGGTAATCGAACGTGCACCTTCGATTCGTGGGTGCCGCGATTTCTTCCCACAAAGTACAAACTATTTAGAGATGCTCATCTTTGCCATGACTGGGCAACAGTTTCTGGAGGAAATTAAACATAGTAAAATTTACGTTCGATCAATACGCATTATTGCGCCAAGTCAGCAGGCTGTGAAAGAATATTTCAACACGAAAAACATCGCGAACAAAGAATCTGCCATCAAGTCTGTAGAAGACACCATTATGGCCAATGAAGCGCGTCGTTATATGGGGGAACTGGTTCAGCGTATCGCTCTCAAACGAATAAATGCATTTCCATTGTCGTTCTATGCAGTTTTTCTACAGGGGAGTTCTCCGCCGCTTGCCATGACAGGCGTGTATACTGATTCTAGCTTGCGCGAACATACTATTGGACTGGAGAGTCATGCGTGGATTGATAGCAACTCGACATCAATCCAAGAAAAAATTTCGCAATTTGACGCGATTTGGAACTCCTTATAACATGACGACTCTACCAGACAAACACATAGACAATACTAGCGTGCTGGTTGTAACTCTGGATAGCTGCCGGTGGGACACCTTCTTATCGGCAAAAACGCCGTGTTTAGATTCAATAGGTCCTTTTGTCCGCGCCTATTCGCAAGGGACATATACGTACCCGTCGCACATGTCCATGTATAGCGGAATTTTCCCCGATACACGAGAGTCACTTCCTCTTTTTAATAGATTCAAAAAAAATTTATTCCGAATTGGTGCCCGCCTCACAACAACACCTGTTCAATCCTATATGGAATTTCCCGTAGGGACTGCAAACATTATAAGGGGTTTTTATGATTTAGGTTATTCGACATTCGGTTGCGGTGCATTAGATTGGTTCAAACATCCCAATCTATATTCGCCCTTTCAGGAGTTCGTGTACACAGGTATCGATATATTATCACAAGTACGCTTCATGGAATCAAGGCTTCAAGGCATTGATTCCAGCTTCTTTGCCTTTGTGAATATAGGGGAGACCCACGAACCGTATGAGTTTGGTGGACTTGTCGTCCCGCCATTGTTGTCCAGAACCGTCATGCGCTCATTCAAAGACTTGGGTTTCCTTCAAGACGAATTCGACAAACAGGTAGCTGCAATAGAGCATGTGGATGTTCAATTTGGCAAGCTGCTTGAGTTGGTGGCAAAAGCCAGTGAAAAAACCCTGGTGATCGTGTGCGGTGATCATGGCGACTGCTTTGGCGAAGACGGACTGTATGGTCACGGCTTTTATCATCCCAAAGTCATGGAGGTTCCCCTTGGCATCTCTATTGTTTAAAACTAGAGACGCCCGGTTCACTGTGCAAAAAGAAATTTGTTCGATTTGCAGCAGCGCGGGTTTAACTGTCTATGGTTCTTTTGCCAAAGGAACATTTCATCTGGATTCGGAAGCCTGGAACACCTATTCAGACCTTGATCTAACTTCTCAAAATGCTGTACATATTCGATTGCCCGAGCAAATTACGGCAGAAATTGAAAGGCGGCTTGGGCTTTTGATTAAAACGAAAATCCGCCAAAACATTAATCATGTTGACAAGTTGCCGCTCGTTGTGTCCCAACAGTTATCTTTTATTGATACCGCTATCATGTTGATGCGGGGTGTCGAAACACGCAGTTTGTATCATTACTTGATCGTTAAATATCTGCTTCGAACCGTCTATTTAAATAGATATGTTCAACATGAAGCAGCAATAGCCGAGGAGCATGACGATGCGCTGTTCTCCTCACTGATGCAATATAAAACGGGCAACATTACAAATCTATCTATTCAAGACTTGCATGACATTACGTTTAGATTGAAAGTGGTTCATGCAGCACAATTCTGTCGCCTGCTGTCACTGCTTTCCTTGCGGAAGGTCAACGAACTTGCGCCATATTGGTTCTCGTTTTGTAACTGTGTAAAAAGATTCGGTTTAAGTGATCTACTGGAAGATATTTCACAAAAGATGGAAATGGCAAAATGTGCCGTTGGGGATGGTGGCTTTTTTGCTACTACAAGCGAAATACAGGAAGAGGTCATAAATTCCGTCTTTTAAGGTGTCTCTGGAACAGCCCCGCCGTTTTTTTCGGCTACCCAAAAAAAATGTTTTTTATCATGGGCTAAGACAATCTTTGGCAACCAAAACTCATTTGCTCATTAACTCATTTCTTCTCTTGGGGCAGAACAAGCAGTCGAGTCACCAGGGGCTACTTCAATCAATCAAACGACTGCCAGCGTCATGTGTCCCGCCGGCTCGACAGCGGGTTTCACCTTGATTTCGATGTCGTAGCCGAGACGATTCAGGCAATCCATCAGCTTGCGCTCGGAGATATTCGAGAAATCGCCGCGCATCATGTCCGATACCTTCGGTTGCGTGATACCCATCCGCCGTGCGGCCTCCTGTTGCGTCAGATTGAGGCGGCGAATGGCTTTCCTGATTTCTATCACCAAACCCGTCTTGATCTTGAGTTTTTCTGCATTGGGTAGCCCCAGGTCGGCAAACACATTGCCAGAGCTTTCCCAAACCTCAACGCCGTTGATGACGCTCTTTTTCATTCGCAACTCCTTCGCCTTTTCCTCTGCCACCTTGAGCCGGTCGCGGATAATCTTCCTCTTTAGAGGTTTCGATACCACGCTTGCTCTTCTTCTGGAAGCAATGCAGCACGAATTCAGCCTCCTCGAATCTTACGGTGTAGACCGCACGGTATGTACCGCCTACATCATTCTCGATCACCTCCAACACACCTGCACCACCAAATCCCTTGAGCACTTTCGTTGCATCGTGTCGGTCGCCTGCTTGTGCCAAGGACAGCGCATACCCAAACAGACGCTGTACACCGCGAGGTAAAGCCATGAGGTCTTTGTAGCTACTGGCAATCCATTTGAGGGGTTTTTCATCCATGTTCAAATTATACATGAAAAAGGATATTATTCAACCTCAATCACCTGTGCCGCTACCTGCACAATGAGCCATTGACACCGGGAAATCAATGAAGGTTAAGGTCAGTATATTTCTCCTGTTAACTCTATAATTTTGCAATCTCCTGCCTGAATCTCGGTTATCTCTTCGGTTTCTCTGTACCTGATAACTATCCGTCCGGTTGAGCTTGGTTGCCGGTTGAGCAAGACGATTGCCCCATGTCCGTTATGTTCAACTATCAATATTGGCTTTTTCAAACTCGATGGGTCCTGGGCAACCTTGCCCTTGGGCCAACTCGTTTCTTTTGTTTCTGTGGGAGTTGTATTTTGTGCCGCCGCTGCGGTAGACTTATTCTCTGGTTTTTCTTGCTTTTTATCGTTACTTGTTGGTGCTCCTGTACCCCTCTTAAGGGTTGTCGCTAATTCAGTCACCGCCTTCCTGGTGATCTCGTCTCCCGATTTCGAGGTACACCAGGCTTCAACTTGTTCGGGATTGTTTTCCCAAGCTCGACGCAATTCATAGACGGCAGTTGCATCGCCACACCCGTCTCTGTATATTTTTTCAATACAAGGCGGCGGGTTGATTAGCGCCAGATGCCTTGTAATAATCGACCGGTTTTTTCCAAGTCTCTTCGCTATTTCTCCCTTGCTCGCCCCTTCATCGAGTTTGCGCTGAATAAACAGGGCAAGTTCCATCGGACTCAAATTTGCCCGCTGCTCATTTTCTATGACTTGATCGTAATCACCTCCGTCGTTTGTTTCGTCAACGAAAGCCGGAATGCTTGTCTTCCTGGCCATGATTGATCCTCTCAACCTCCGGGCACCGAAATTGAGAATCCATTTCCAGGGCTTGTCTGGATGTGGTCGAACAGAAACGGGCTGCAACACCCCCCGCTCCGAGATACTGGCCGCAATTTCAAGCATTGATTCCTGATGAAATTCTTTCCTGGGCTGTTGTGGATCTTCCTCTATATCCTCAATGAGGATTTCCAGAGGTTTCCCTGCTGCCACCCCTGTTGGTTTCGGTTCTTCCAGTGCCGACAAGTCTAACATTGTGTCACCTCCATCAATTCCGCTATTTTTTCAAAAACCGGCTTGATCTGTTGCGCCCATGCTTCCCTGGCCGATGTCTTGCCGATTTTCCAGACCGGCAAACCAGCAGCCTGGGCCTCTGGAATAGCAGTGGTCTTCTTGATCGCGGCGAACCCGCCTTTGTCCATCGGGATCAACAAAGCCGAAAAACTGGCGGCAAGAGCGCTAAAATTTTCTCTTTGAAACGGTGTTGGCTCAACGAGGTTGGGTATGATGCCCAACAAATTGAGCTTTTTATTGATTGTGGCTTGTATCTTCCTGACCCCCATTGAATCATGGTTGAGCAGGTCGCCAATACCGTCAATGGCTTCCTGGTTCAACTGTATCGGTGATAACACATAATCCGAAACCACCAGAGCGGCCAACTGCCGTATATCCGGATTTGGGTTGGTATCGATAATGCAAACATCGTAGTTTACCGCTTTGAGGAATGCCAAAAGATTCGTCGCAAAACGGTTATGTTCGCTTGCCTGTTTTTCCTTTTTTATAAGCTCGGTACTTCCTGGCACGAGTACAAAATCGCCCTCAATGCCCAACTTGGCCCCTTCCAGAATGTCGTTGCTTGTGATAGGGGAAATGATGGCTAGCCCACTTTCCTTTATGGCTTTTGATGTGTTTCGCTGATGGTCCAGATCAATAACCAAAACACGTTTTTTCAAAAGCTCGTGCAGAAAAAAAGCGAATTGTACGGCCACCGCCGACTTGCCGACGCCGCCTTTCTGGTTTGCCAAAGTTAATGTTTTCAAATCAGTCCTCCCAAGGATTGACGACATTCACGCCCGCGGCTTGAAAAGGGGCCATATCACGAGATGCCACCATAAAATGATGCGCTACAGCAATTGCTGCTATATATCCGTCTGGCAGAGGAAAACCTTTTCCTGCTGATTTTGCTTTAATAGCCAGTTCAGCGTAACATCGGGCGGCGGTATCATCGAAAGAGAGAATCCGGCCTTCAAAAATTTTGAGCAGCCCTTTCAATGGCCCAAGCAACATATTTTTTCGCTTTCCCGTGGGAAGGATGGCTATACCAAACAGTATTTCCGCCAGGGTGACGCTGGTAATGTAAAGAGTTTCGGAATGTTGCTGATTCATCCAATTTTGCACCATCACATCCGGCATAATCCTCATCACTTCAGACAGGACATTTGTATCTAAGACAATCATTTTTTGAACCTCATTGGCTCCGCCGGTTTTCTTTTACGATTACGATTTATTTCCTCCCAATCTTCGCTGGTAATTTCTAATTCTCTGCCTAATTCAGCCAAAGCATCACCCATCAGGATAGGTTTCTTTGGCTGTATCACTTCCTCAAGAATTGCCCGCACTTCAGCTTCAGCGCTCCGCTTGTTTTGTTTGGCGCGTATCCGTAAGCCATCATGAATTTCGTCCGGAATATTTCGTATTGTCATCATTCCCATATATCGATCCTCTTTTTTAGTTTCATAGTGCATTCATTATATTAATATATGAAATCAAAAAACAATCTATTTTTCCAAGGGCTAAAAGGGTCGCTTAAAAATAAACTCCCCTGAAATCGGTCCGCAAGTATGTTAACTTTGCGGGAGATAATTCAAGGGGCTGTTCATGGGCCAGAAACGTTTCAAATTTGAAGAACGCAACTGGGGAGGTCTGGAGTTATATGCAAGTTTTAACAATCATATTAGCTGGAGGGTTTGCGCTTATTCTCTGTTTGATGTGCATCATTATTTTTATGTTGCCCCGGTTCAGAATATCAGTGTTGAAAAAGACATTTGTTTCACTTGTCATAACAGCTCTTGGTTTCTGGAGTTCTGAAAGGGCAATATCAAAAAATATTTTCAATTTCGATTTTTTGACACAACCACCACAGGCTCTTGTTGCGCCGCCATCAACAACAATCGCTCCTACTATCACAAACTCGCCCACGACCACGGTTTCCCCTACAATAGTTGTCAACAATATACCGCCTGAAGGCCAATCTTCCAAACAGCAACAGCCTCAAATAGACGCCGGACAGGGCACCTCCAAAGCCCAATCCAATCAAGGCGAAACGTCCACAGGTCTGGACCTGGACAGTGATGGCAAAAAATCCGACAAAAAAAGAAGTGATACAGTAAAACTCAAACCCTCGATAAAGGAAAAAATACCCAAAGAACGGGCGCAAGAAGGAAAAATGCGCGGTCAGCTTGTGAGGGACGAAGGACAGCATCATTCTGGTTGTTACGACACTGAAAGGACTTCTAAAATGCTTGATAGTGATAGCCAGGAAAAAGCCGCAGATCAATTTAGACTAGGTTGGATGTATGCCAACGGTTGCAACAGTGTGGGTCAAAATGACTACCAAGCTGTGGAATGGTATAAAATGGCCGCAGCCCAAGGCTATGTCCCGGCTCAAATAAATCTGGGCTGGATGCTATCAAATGGTCGCGGTGTAGAGAAAGATGACCGGCAGGCGCTAGAATGGTATCGAAAGGCCGCTAAATTGGGCGATCCGGTTGCTCAATTCAATATGGGTGTTATGTGCGACGAAGGGCGCGGCCTCTCTTCGGCAGACCCTCACCAGGCAGCGGAATGGTATAAAAAAGCCGCCAAACAAGACTATGACCCGGCGAAAAATAATCTAGGTTGGATGTATGAAAACGGTCGTGGCGTTGATAAGGATTTTGAACAGGCACGATACTGGTATAAAAAGGCCGCCGATCACAAAGAAAGCTCGGGGCAATACAATTTAGAACGCATCGATAACTTAGTGAAAAATGGGCATTAAATTACTTTAAATAAAAAATATTGGAAATGGTCCTGTCATAAAAAAACAGCGCAACCAAAAATTTGGATATGTCCAAATTTAGACTCGTGATTGACGAGGTTTGATAACGCCTACGCGATTGTAAAGAGTTGTCCGGGAAACACCATAACGGCGGGCAACATCGGCCACCTGAATATTTGGATCACTCAACAGGATTTTGATTTCGCGCACCTGTTGCTCATCTAATTTCGGCTTGCGTCCTCCAGAGCGACCACGGGCACGGGCTGCCGCCAATCCAGCCTTCGTTCGCTCTCGGATAAGGCCGCGCTCGAACTCGGCCAGGGCAGCAAAGACATGGAAAACCAATTTGCCTGCTGCGCTGCCTGTCTCGATTTTCTCTGTCAAACTCTCAAAACCAATGCTGCGTTGTTCAAGGTCGGCCACGATCTGCACCAAGTCGGCCAAGCTGCGCCCGAGCCGATCCAGCCGCCAGACAACAAGGGTATCACCAGGCCGTAGTGCCTTGCGGCACTGCTCAAGCTCCGGACGTGCAGCTTTATTGCCACTGGCCGCTTCCTCATAGAGCACACTGCACCCGGCCTGCCTGAGCGCATCGCGTTGCAGGTCTAAATGTTGATCATCCGTTGAAACGCGAGCATATCCAATACGTTGATTCATTTACAATATATAAACATTGAAAATTTAACGAGTAAATTTACACTTCTTTTTACCATAAACCATTGTAAAAAGACTATAAACAAACTGTTCAAAAAACCACCGTTTTTTGAACAGTAATAAAAATTTGAGAAAGGCATGGAATTTGATTTTTTTCCTATTGCCAGAAACTGGGGAGATGTGTCTGCGAATTTTGAAATTTTGAATTTTGGGTGCGGATATTTTGTTGTTAGTTATGCGGGCGTTGCCCGCCACAGCAAGGGTGAAGGCCGAAGGCCGAGGGCGTAGCCCTGGGGGGATGGGTGGGATGCCGCGAAGCGGCGGGATTGAGAAGGGGGGGTACCCCCCTTCGGGGGCGCGAAGCGTTGGGCTGTTGATAGATTTTTTGCCCTTATATTTAGGAAAACTTGGTTAAATATAAAGGTTAAAAAGATTAAAGAAAGGGCTACTCGCCATTTTTCCAATTCTTTGTTGCTGTAATTATTGATATTTTTTATTGTGAGCCGTGGGCTGAAACTCCATGTTTCCGTGGACTGAAACTCCATGTTTGGCTGTTTTTTCCCTCTTTTTGAGATGTAATTTTATATGCCGTGGACTGAAACTCCATGTTTTGAGGGCTGCCGTGGGCTGAAACTCCATGTTTTGAGGGCTGCCGTGGACTGAAACTCCATGTTTGAGGGCTGCCGTGGGCTGAAACTCCATGTTTCCGTGGACTGAAACTCCATGTTTGAAGGCTGCCGTGGGCTGAAACTCCATGTTTCCGTGGACTGAAACTCCATGTTTTGAGGGCTGCCGTGGGCTGAAACTCCATGTTTCCGTGGACTGAAACTCCATGTTTTGCGGTGAGAAGAAATAGGGTTGGTTGCGACTTTTGATTGCACCCATAGACAAAAACGACTATGCTGCTGCTGGCAATATAGACAGTCTTGTCTGTGCTGGCCATAATAGTCAACTTTGTCTATGGTGGATCTGATTGGGTTACTTGGGATCAAAAGAGGCCAGTGGCGTTTTCCAGGCCATCATCAGCCAAATGCCTCCCCATGATGTTTATATTGAGTCGCACCTTGGCGGGGGCGCTGTCATGCGCCGCAAAACTCCGGCAACACACAGGTCCATAGGTATTGACGCCGATCAGCAAGTTCTCGATAGCTTTCAATGTCCGTATCCGGTCGAGTTAGTCTGTACCGATGCGCAGTCCTTCATAGACGGTTTCAGCTATGAGCTTGGACTGCGAGTCTTGCTGTATGTGGACCCTCCATATCTGCACTGCACCCGTACCAGCCGCTCCAGGTACCGGCATGAATACACAACCCAGGATCATATTCGCCTGATTGAATCTTTGCGAACCGTGCCCGCTTTTGTGATCCTTAGTGGGTATCCTTCGCCTCTGTATGATTCACTCTTACCGGAATGGCGAACCATTGAGTTGCAAGCCATGACACGCGGCGGGCCGCGTACTGAAAAACTCTGGATGAATTATGATCTTGATGCCGTCCACTGGCATACGTATGCCGGTAGAAATTTCACAGATCGGCAAAGAATTAAACGTAAGGCAATCCGCTGGGCGGCAAAGTTCAAAGCGCTCCCCCCTGGAGAGCGGGCAGCAATCCTGCAAGCCCTGCTCAATACTTCAACGTCAGCTCACGAAACGGAAAAAATCGTACGTTAGTGCGCCGGGAGACCGGCAAGGAGTAAAGGGTGCAAGTCCCACACAGTGAAGACATAGCGAGTCACGCTGTCCCCGAGTCATGCGTGGTGTACCGCGAGGTGCAGCGCGAAGCGTTG
>Ga0123357_10004619_pt1 | contig 16244 bp, 11 predicted proteins | sample TergutEmb28metaG_FD_89873 | JGI IMG/M metagenome (GOLD analysis project Ga0123357, IMG submission 89873) | Embiratermes neotenicus P4 segment gut microbial communities from Petit-Saut dam, French Guiana - Emb289 P4 | ecosystem: Host-associated > Arthropoda: Insects > Digestive system > Gut ... | reverse complement strand
TGGCCGACGCCCGCTTCAGCGCGTCCACCATGATCAGTTGCTCCATGACCCACTCGTTGACGGGCGCCGGGTGTGACTGGATGACGAACGCGTCGCAGCCGCGCACCGACTCCTCATAGCGCACATACACCTCGGAATTGGCGTAGGAAATCAGCCGGGACGGCGTCAGTTCGACGTCCAACAGCGCCGCCACGTCGGCCGCCAGTTGCGGGTGAGCCCGCCCCGAGAACAGCATCATGTGCTTGTTCGGGGCTGTGATCGATCCGGTCACTTTTCCTCCATCCCGCGCTTGGCGATGTCTTCATCGGCGCTGAACCGTTTGGCGTCGGCGCTGTCGGGGGCATGCTCCAACTGCGTGCCTTCGGCGACGGTGACATTCTTGGTCTCGACAAATGATCCGACGACGGCTTCAGCCCCGATTTGCGAACCGGGCCGCAGCCGCGAGTAGGGCCCGACCCGGGCGCCGGCGCCCACCACCGACAGTTCGACGGTGCTGCGTGTGATGACGGCCTGCTCGCCGATTTCCGAATCCTTTATGGTGGTCTCCGGACCGATCGAAGCTCCACACGCCACCGACGTGGCCCCTACCAGCATGGTGCCGGGCAGCAGCGTCACGTCGTTATCGAGGTCGACGTCCGTCTCGATCCAAGTGGTGGCCGGATCCATCACCGTCACGCCGGCCTGCATCCAGCGGTCGACGACGCGGCGGTTGTATTCGGCGCTGACGGCGGCCAGTTGCGACCGGTCGTCGACGCCGCGAGCCACCCATTCGTCCTGTGCGTCATGAATGCCGATCTGGCCTCCGGCCAGGCGCACCGACGAGACCACATCGCCCAACGAGTTTTCGGCGTTGTCAACCGTCGCGTCCAAGGCGGCACGCAGACTGACGTATTCGAACACATAGGCGCCGTCGTCGCCGCCGTCCGGGGTGCCCAACACCGTCACGGCGTCGCGGTCGTTGCGGTGGGTGCTCATCATGGCGCGCATGGTGACGCCGTCCAGCATCGGCAAATCGGCGCACATCACCACCACAGCCGTGTCATCACTGGGGGCCGCCACCGACGCCAAGCCCACCCGCACCGCGTCGACGGTGCCCTTCGGCTCGTCCTGGACGGCGATGATGGCGCCGGGTGCGATCTCGGCCAGATGATCCCGCACCAACTCGCGCTGATAGCTGACGACGACTATCAGTTCGGCCGGCCCCAGGGCCTCGGCGGCATCCAGCGCGTGACGCAGCAACGTGTGACCGCCGACGGTGTGCAGCACCTTCGTGCGGGCCGAATTCATACGCTGGCCAACGCCGCCCGCAAGCACCACAACAACCGGCTGAGTCCCACTCATTTGACTCCCATTTTCAAGGCGCTGATGCTGTTTTCAGCAACGCTCCCCGGGCAGGAATCGAACCTGCATCGCTAATCCTGATTCAAAGTCAGGCGGGCCCTACCAGTAGACCAACCGGGGATCGAACCCCTCTATTCTAGTGGACGATGCCGACGCCTACCCAACGCCCGAGGCCTCGTTGTGCACACTACCGAGCTTGGTAAGCGTCAGCACCAACGCCAGCAGCGCCACAAAGGCGTTGACCGCGAAGATCCAGCCGAAGGTGATGGCCAGGCCGCGCGTCAACGGCAGTGCCGCCATTATCGTGCCGCCGATGCCGGCCACAAAGGCACTGCCGACGCCATCCGCCACCTGCAGGCTGGACGTGTTACGGCCGATCGATTCAGGTGGCGACAAGGTCATAAGCGCCAGCGACGTCGACGCGACACCCAAGCCCATGCCGAACCCGGCCACCACCAGCGCGACTATCGCCACCCCCACCGGTACCGCCGCCCAGCCGGCAAACACCGCCATCGTTGCAATCGCCGCCGTCGTCGTCGCGGCGCCGATGACGATGATGCGGTCACGGCGAATCTTCACCCACGACCGCGACTGCAGCAGCGTGCCAAGTGTCCAACCCAGCGCGCCGAAAGCCAGCGCCCAGCCGGCCCGCTCGGTGCCGATGCCGCGGTCCTTCGTCAGCATCAGCGTCAAGAATGACGACGACGCGAAGAACGCCCCGGCCAACGTCAGCCGCACCCACATCAGCGACGCCATGCCGGCCCGGAAACGCCAGAACCCGGCCGGCATCAGGCGCGGCATCGCCAACCCCACACACGCCACGCCGACGACAGCCAAAACGATCACACGCCAATCGAGGGCCCTGCCGATTTCGCCGCCCAGGGTTTGCGAAACCCCCTGGATGATCGCCAATCCGACGATGCCCGCGGCGGCCGCCCAGACCGGCGCGTCGTCTTTGCTCGGCGCCTGGGTGATCCGTCCGCGGTAAAGCTGCAACACCGGCCAAAAGCCCACCACCGCCGCCACCGCCATCACCGGGATGATCAGCCAAAAGACCAGCCGCCACCCCAGATGGACGGCGATCGAAACAGCGATACCGGGCCCGATGAAGGCCGGCAGCAGGAAACAGAAGGCAAACACCGTCATCATGTTGGCGCGCTGATGACGCGGATAGACCTCGGCGACAACCACCATCAGGGCGATGTTGAGGGCGCCCCCGCCCAACCCCTGGACGGCCCGCGCCGCCAGGAAAGTGAACATGAAATGCGCCGAGCCGGCCAGCGTCAGGCCGATCATGAACAAGGCAACCCCGGTGGCCAGGGGCTTGAACGCGCCGAAGCGGTCGACCAGGCGCCCCACCACAATGATGGAGAACACCTGACCCAGCGCGAACATCGTGAAAGCCCAGGCATACCGTGACATGCCGTTGAGCGCCGGGACGATGAGTATCGCCGTCGAGTTGATCGAATACATCTCGAAAGCCACCGCCAGCACCCCGACACACATCGACACCATCAGACCGGCGCGCGACAGCGGGCTCAACGCTGCGACCATCAGGTGACCGTCCGCCGGCACCTCATCAGGTGCGGGCGTTTCGGCCATTGGCGGGCTAGTCACCCCGCCAGTCTTGCACGGACGTCTGTCGGATTCCAATGACACGCCTAGGGCGTGACGACGACAACCTGGCCCAAGCCAACCCAGGCGGCCAGGCGGAGTGCGTCTGCCCAGGCCACATCGACGTCGAAACTGTGGCGGGCCGAGTCGGGCAACAATTCGGGCTCGCTGGCCATAACGCCGGCGACGGCGGCGCCGTCCGGGCCCATGAGCGTGATGGCGTCACCGACGTGCAGCGAAGCGATGGGCGCCCGTCCCACGTCCACCACCACCCCGACGCGGGCCAGGGCGCTGGTCGGCGCCGGGTGGCCAATATTCGCCGGCGTCAACAGCGCCCCGCCGTCGATGTCGTCCAGCGCCACCTGGCCGACCACCGGTTCGTCGACAGGCCAGACGGCCACATTCGCGCCGACGACCACGTGGGCCGATCGGACGTCGGCCTGCTGGATAACCTGGCCTTGGGCCAACGGACGGGCCGCCACCCACACGTCACGCCCGTCATTCACAGCGCGCCACGCGAGGAAGATGCCCGCCGCCCCGAGGGCGACACACAACAAGCCAACAAGAACCAATTGAAAAGAACGCCTCATCCAACAAGCCTAATGGGCGCCAAACACCCTCAGACGGGGTTATCCCCAGGCAATTTCACCGATTATGCGGCCTCAGGCTGCAAGTCCACGTCGTTCTGCACGTCCGCCGCGGGATCCGCCTCAGCCGCCCTCGACTTCTTCGACTTTGGTTCGGGCTCGGGGTCTTCGACCAGGTCTTCCACCCAGGGCACCGTCGAATCATCGGCGTAAATGGCGTCGATCTGCGATGCAAAATGGCGCATGACCACGGGGCGGCGCACCTTCAGGCTGGGCGTCACCTCGCCCAGATCGAGCGACAGATCGCGGTCCAGGATGATGAACTTTCGCACGGCCTCCCAGTGTTGCAGACGCTGATTGGCGCGCTGGATGAAGCGCATGACGGATGCCTGGATCTCCGGCCGCTGGCTGAGTTCGGCATAGGACGCACCCTCCAGCCCGTGGTGTTTGCCCCAACTTTCCAGGGCGTCGGCGTCCATGACGATCAGCGCCGCGACATGCTTTTGCCCCTCGCCCAGCACGATCGCCTGGGCGGCATAGGGGGTGTTGGCCATGATGGCGTTTTCGACCACCTGTGGCGCCACATACTTGCCATTCGACGTCTTCATCAGGTCTTTGCGACGATCAGTGATGACGATGTTGCCGGCGTCATCGATGTAACCGATGTCGCCGGTGTGCAGCCAACCATCGGGCGTCAATGCCTCAGCCGTCGCCTCCGGCTGGTTATGGTAACCGCGCATGACGATGGGGCCGCGCAGCATCAATTCGCCGTCATCCGCAATTTCGGCCTCGATGCCGGGCAGCGGCTCGCCGACCGTGCCGAACTTCAGGCGGGACGGGTGATTGATCGACGCGATCGCCGCCGTCTCGGTCATGCCAAAGCCCTCGACCAGCACCAGGCCGGCGGAATACAGCCACTCTTGCACCTGGGGCGACAGCTTGGCCGACCCGGAAACCATCAGCCGCATGCGGCCGCCAAGCTTTTCACGCAGCTTGGAAAAGACCAGCGAATCAGCCAGCTTGTAACGGGCCGCCAGCCCGGCCGGCATGGGCTTGTTCTCGACGCGGTAGGGGCGGCTCTGGGCGCCCACGCTGAAGGCCCAGTGGCTGAGTTTGCCCTTGATGCCCGACTTCGGGTACATCGTGATGACGGCGGCACGTACCTTCTCGAAGATTCGGGGGACGCCCACCAGCAGGGTCGGGCCGGTTTCGCCGACGCCCTGCATAAGGCGGTTGATACGGCCGTCGACTATGCACTCGAAGCCGACCTGGATTTGCGCGGCCAACAGGTCGCGCCCGAACACGTGCGACAGTGGCAGCCAAAGATAAAGCGAATCCTCGGGGTAGCAGATGTCGTAGGCCACCACGGCGGCGCCTTCGTACGTCCAAGCGCCATGCAACAGCTCGACGCCCTTGGGGCGCCCCGTCGTGCCGGACGTGTAGATGATGGTCGAAACCTTGTCGGGCGTGATGGCGGCCACCGTCTGATCGACCAGGTCGGGGTTGTCGGCCAGGAAGACCTTGCCGATCTCGCGCAGCTTGGCCATCGTCAACACACGTGGGTCGTCGCCGTAGCCCTCGTCGCGGTCGTCGTCGATGAGGATGATGTGGCGCAACTGCTTGTCCAAGTCGTCATTGCCCAGCACCTTGACGAGTTGGGCGGCGTTCTCGGCAATCAGCATGACCGAGTTGGAGTCAAGCAGTATGTAGGCCTCTTCCTCGGCATGCGTGTTCGGGTAAACGGTGGTGGTAACGCCGCCGGCGCACGCGATGGCCAGGTCGAGCAGCACCCATTCGATGCGCGTCGAGCAAGCGATGGCCACGCACTCTTCCCACTGCAGGCCCAGCGACAAAAAGCCGGAGGCCAACTCGTCGACCTGCTCTTTCGACTGAGCCCAGGTCAGCGACGTCCACTTTTCCGGCTCGGTGTAGGCCGGGTATTGGAACGCAACTTTCTTCGGCGATTGGGCGACGCGGCGCCGGAACATGTCCGGGTAACTGCTGGCGCACTCGGCCAGTACTTCAGCTCTGGTTTCAAGCGTGGTCATTTGGAGCTCCTTTTGTTGCAGTCACAACAGCCGATATGAGATTAGTAGAAAAGGCACAAAACCACCGCATCGAAACCTACAAAAAACCGTGAGGTGGCATGGACAATTGTCCAAGAACATCAATCAATACTGCATCTTTCAACAGATGCCCGTACACTAGGCATTATGGATAGCGATGACACGCTCACACCTGGCCAATACAACACCTATCGGCACTGGCGCATGGCGGCGGAAAATGTCGACGCCTGCTTGAACAGGATGCTCGCGAAAGACGAGTTGTCGATGGCCGAGTTGCGAGTGCTCATCATTCTCAACGACGCCCCCGAAATGCGGCTGCGAATGTCCGATTTGGCGTCGGACGCCAACCATTCACCGTCGCGGTCGTCCCACACCATTACCCGCATGGAGGCCCGCGGCTGGGTCAAGCGCCTGCCCCACGAAACCGACCGCCGCGTCATCTATGTGACGTTGACGACGGCCGGCAAGGCGCTGTATGACAAGGTTTCGCCGCGCTACCGGGCGTCCGTAAAACGCTGGTTCGTCGAAGCCATCGGCGCCGAACATGTCGAAGCATTCGACCAGGACATGATGCGGGTCATCGCCGCCACGAACTATTCGTTGACGCCCGGTTTGTAGCGGGCATGGAAGAATAGTGGCGTGACTATGCAGGAAGCGCCCACCCTGACCAGCCCCCTCGAATACGACGACCATGATGACCTGTTGAGTCGTTTCCGCGCCGAATTGGGTGACGACACGCTGCTCGACTGGTCGAACGGCACTCTGGGTGATTACTCGTCCGACGCGTCCATCTATCGGGTCGTGCCAACCGTGGTGGCCCGGCCGTTCAGCAAGGGTGACGTCATCCGGCTGGTGCGCGCGGCAGTGACGGTCGGCATGCCCGTGACGGCCCGCGGCGCCGGCACCGGAATTTCCGGCGCGGCCTTGGGCGAGGGCCTGATCATCGACATGGGCCGGTACATGAACCACATCATCGACATCGACGAGCAGGCGCAAACCGCCACCGTCGAACCGGGCGTGGTGCAGTCGGTGCTGCAGGCGGCCGTGCTGCCGCTGGGTCTGCGGTTCGGCCCCGACCCGGGTTCGGCCGACCGTTGCACGATCGGCGGCATGATCGCCAACAACGCCTGCGGCGCCCGGGCGCTGGGCTATGGCCGCACGTCCGACAACATCGTCCGCCTTGAGGTCATAACCGGCGACGGTGACCTTGTCCTGCTGGGCGAGGGCGCCGATGCCGTCAACAGCAATTCGGACGCGCTGGACAACACCCGGCAGGTGGGCTTGGACAATCTGGCGATGATCCGCACCGAATTCGGCCGGTTCTCGCGACAGTCGTCGGGCTACGCGCTGGAACATCTGCTGCCCGAGAAGGGCTGCGTCTTCGAGAAATTCTTCGCCGGCACCGAGGGCACGCTGGGTATCGTCCTTGAGGCGACCGTCAAGCTGGTGCGCGACGCGCCGGTCCAGGCGACCATCGCGCTGGGCTACCCGACGATGGCCGACGCCGCCGACGATGTCGTCAACTTGCTGGGCTTCCACCCGACGGCCGCCGAGGGCCTGGACGCCCGCATCATCGACCTGGTGCGGCGCAACAAGGGCGAGGCAGCCGTCCCCCGCCTGCCCCAGGGCGAGGGCTTCATGTTCGTCGAGCTGGTGGGTGACGACGCGGCGGAGGTGGATGCCCGAGCCGAAGCCCTGGTGGCAGCGGCGCACGGCACGGACGGGTACGTCGAGCGGGATGCCGCGACGGCCAAGGCCCTGTGGCGGGTGCGGACGGACGCCGCCGGATATGCCAGCGTCGCCCTGGACAAGCCGGCCTACGCGTCGTGGGAAGACTCGGCCGTGCCGCCCGCGAAACTGGGTGACTACCTGCGCGGCCTTGACGAGTTGCTGGCAAAGCACGGCCTGCACGCCCTGCCCTATGGGCATTTCGGCGAGGGTTGCGTGCACGCCCGCATCGACTTCCCTTTCGACGAGGCTGGCGGGGTGACGCGTTACCGGGCCTTCATGGAGGACGCCGCGGCATTGGTGACAAGCTTCGGTGGCTCGATGTCGGGTGAGCACGGCGACGGCCGGGCCCGTTCGGAGTTCCTGCCGAAGATGTACAGCCCGGCAGCACGGCAGGCGTTCCGCGACATCAAAGAGGCCTGGGATTCGCAAGGCCTGATGAACCCCGGCACCATCGTCGACCCGGTGCCCACTGACGCGAACATTCGGGTGGCCCAAACCGTCGGTTCAGCGCTGCGACGCCGCGACCCCGACTTCGTCAACGCCGTCCATCAATGCGTCGGCAACGGCAAATGTCTGGCCGACACGACGGCAGCGGGCGGCGTCATGTGCCCCAGCTACCAGGCCACGGGCGACCCGTTCTATTCGACCCGCGGGCGTGCCCGCATGCTGCAGGAGATGGTCAACGGGTCGTTGGTTCGCGGCTGGCGGGCCCCCGAACTGATGGACGCACTGGACCTGTGCCTGGCCTGCAAGGGCTGCCGGCGCGACTGCCCGACTGGCGTCGACATGGCGTCCTACAAGTCGCATGTGCTGAGCCGGGCCTACCGGCACCGCATCCGCCCCATCAGCCACTACACGCTGGGGTTCCTGCCGCAATGGGGACGCCTGGTGATGGGTGTGATGGGGCTGGGCCGCGTCGCCAACCTGGCGTTCAAGATTCCCGGGCTGAGTGGCGTGCTGAAATCGGCCGCCGGCATGGATCCGCGTCGTTCGGTGCCGAAATTCCGCCACCGCGGGTCGGCCGTCAAGGGCGGAACGGCGGCGGTTCAGTTGTTCGGCGACCGACTTGAGGGGCGTCCCGAAGTGGCGGTCTGGGTCGACTCGTTCTCCGAGGCGTTCAGCGACCAGAGCCTGCCAGCCTTGGTGAAAGTGCTTGTGGCAGCCGGTTTTGCGCCACGCATCATCACCGATGACGCCTGCTGCGGCCTGACCTGGATCACCACCGGCCAGCACGGCATCGCCCGGCGCAAGCTGCGCGGCGCGCTGGACATCTTGGCGCCGATAGCCGAGGCCAGCACCCCCATTGTCGGCATGGAGCCGTCCTGCATGACGGTGTGGAAGACGGATGCCGCCGAACTGTTGCCGAACGACGAACGGGTGGCGGCGGTCGCCGGCGCGATGCACACCCTGGCCCAACTGTTGGCCACCACAAACTGGCAACCGCCCAACCTGGACGGGGTGACTGTGGTGGCGCAGCCCCACTGCCACCAGGCGTCGGTGCTGGGTTGGAGCGCCGAGGACGCGCTGCTGAAAAGCACCGGCGCCAAGGTCGCAACCGTCGGCGGCTGCTGCGGAATGGCCGGCAATTTCGGTGTCGAAAAGGGTCATTACGGGGTGTCCGTCAAGGTATTCCAGCATGACCTGGGGCCAGCCATCGAGGCCGCCGGGGCGGACGCCGTCATACTGGCCGACGGGTTCAGTTGCCGCACGCAGGTGGCCGATTTGGCCGGGCGCCAAGGCGTCACGCTGGCCGAACTGTTGGCGTCGAAGATCTAGTCGGCGATGCGACGGGGCGCCGCCGCAGGGCGCAGTGTGGGCCAGGCGCCGGCGAGGTCTTGCGGCGCGTAGGGCGCCTGCTCGACGGGGACACCCAATATGTGCGCGGCCCGTTGCGGCCAATGGGGCTCGCGCAGCGCGGCACGTCCGATAAGGACGGCATCCGCCTGGTCGGCTGCCAGCATGTTTTCGGCCTGCTCGGCATCGGTGATCAGCCCGGATGTGGCCACCGGCACGCCCCCGAAATGCCGGATCCGTTCGGCAAAAGGCGTCTGATAACCCGGCTGCATCGGAATCTCCGTGACCGCGTTGCCACCAGTCGAGATGTCGAGCAGGTCTACCTGGTCGGAGTTCAGCAAAACGGCCAGTGCCACGGAATCGTTTCCGTCCCACCCGCCGGCCAACCAATCGGTGGCGGCAATGCGCACGAACAAAGGCCCCTGCCACACCTGGCGAACAGCCACTATGACCTCGCGCAGCATCCGGACGCGGTTGTTGTAGCCGCCGCCATATTGATCGGTTCGCTGGTTTGACAAGGGCGAATAGAACTCGTGCAAAAGCCCGCCGTCAGCAGCGTTGATCTCCAGAACATCGAACCCGGCAAGCAACGCACGGCGAGCCGCCGCCGTGAAGTCGTCCACAGCTTGCCTGATGTCGAGCGTGCCCATTTCGGTCGGCACCGGGTAACCGGGGAACGGCACAGGGCTTGGGCCCATCGCCTGCCATCCGCCGTCGACGGGGTCTAGGGGGCCGGGCGTCTCCCCCGGAAACGCCCGCCGTGACGACGCCCGTCGCCCGGCATGCGCCAATTGGGCACCGATCTTGACCGACACGGTCGAACCGTCGGGTGCCGGAAGCCGCTGGGCGTGAACGAAATCGGTCACACGGCGCCACTGCTCGGTTTGATGATCAGCCCAAAGGCCGACGTCATGAGGTGTCGCCCGTCCGACCGGGCACACCGCCAAGGCCTCCGTCATGATCAGGCCGAAACCGCCTTGGGCGAAGGCGCCGTAATGCACCAAATGCCAGTCGGTGGCCTCGCCTTCCTGGAAGCGCGCCGAATACTGAGCCATCGGTGCCACCCAGGCACGGTTCGCGACACGCGTGCCACGCAGCTCCATCGGCGTCAGTAATTTGGGCGTCATCCCTAGCCTCTGGTCAATCGGCGGTATTTGCTGGCGTGGGGACGCGCCGCCTCCTCGCCCAGGCGGGCGATCTTGTTGGCCTCGTAATCGGCATAGTTGCCCTCGAACCAGAACCAGGCGGGCTCGCCGTCATCGTCGCCCTCCCACGCCAGGATGTGCGTGGCGATGCGGTCAAGGAACCAGCGGTCGTGGCTGACGACCACCGCGCAGCCGGGGAAGTCGAGCAGCGCGTCCTCCAGCGATTGCAGCGTCTCGACGTCCAGATCGTTCGTCGGCTCGTCCAGCAGCAGCAGGTTGCCGCCCTGCTTCAGCGTCAGCGCCAGGTTGAGACGGTTGCGTTCGCCGCCGCTCAGCACGCCGGCCGGTTTCTGCTGGTCGGGGCCCTTGAAACCGAAGGACGCCACATAGGCCCGGCTGGGCACCTCGAAGTTGGCCACCTTGATGAAATCGAGCCCGTCGCTGACGACCTGCCAGACGTTCTTGGCGGGGTCGAGCCCGGCACGCGACTGGTCGACGTACGACAGCTTGACGGTCTCCCCCAGCTTGACGGAGCCGGAATCGGGCGTCTCGTCACCGACAATCATCTTGAACAGCGTCGACTTGCCCACGCCGTTCGGGCCGATGACGCCGATGATGCCGGCCTTGGGCAGGTCGAAGCTCAGTTTGTCGAACAGCAGACGGTCGTCGAAGCCTTTGACCAGCTTGTCCACATCCAACACGACGTTGCCCAACCGCGGCCCGGGCGGAATGTTGATCTCCGCGGTGTCGAGCTTGCGCGAACGCTCGGCCTCGGCCGCCAGTTCGTCGTAGCGGGCCAGTCGGGCCTTGTTCTTGGCCTGGCGGGCCTTGGGCGAACTGCGCACCCATTCGAGTTCGCGCTCGAGAATCTTGGCGCGCTTGGCGTCCTTCAGACCCTCGATTTGCAGACGGGCCCGCTTGGTTTCCAGGTACGTCGAATAGTTGCCCTCGTAAGGGTAGAGACGGCCGCGGTCAACCTCACAGATCCAACCCACGACGTTGTCCAGGAAGTAGCGGTCGTGGGTGACGCACAAGACGGCACCCGGATAGGCCTTCAGGTGGCCTTCCAGCCAGTTGACCGATTCGGCGTCCAGGTGGTTGGTCGGTTCGTCGAGCAGCAGCAGGTCGGGTTGTTCGAGCAGCAGCTTGCAGAGCGCGACGCGGCGACGCTCGCCACCGCTCAACACGTCGACGATTTGATCGGGCGGCGGACACTGCAAAGCGTCCATCGCCTGTTCGAGTTGCGAATCGATATCCCAGGCTTGGCGGGCATCCAACTCGGCCTGCAACTCGCCCATCTCGGCCAGAAGCGTGTCATAGTCGGCGTCCGGATCTGCCAACTCTTCGCTGATGGCATTGAACCTTGACAGCATGGCCTTGACGTCGGCCACCGCCTCTTCGACGTTTTCCAGCACCGTCTTGCCGGGCGTCAACGGCGGCTCCTGTTGCAGGATGCCGACCGTTGCGCCCTTGGCCAGTTGGGCCTCACCGTTGTTGATGGTTTCCAGCCCGGCCATAACCTTCAGCAGCGTCGACTTGCCGGCCCCATTGGGGCCGACGACGCCGATCTTGGCGCCGGGCAGGAAAGCCAGCGTCACGTCGTCGAGAATGAGTTTGTCGCCCACCGTCTTGCGGACGTTGCGCATCGTGTAAATGAACTCGGCCAACCCGATCCCTTTCGTAGGTCAAGGCGCCGCGGCGACACCGATCTCAATTATGCCAGGTTGCCCGCAGGCGATCCACGACTTTTCGTCAGACCAGCGACGTGTCCTCCAAACCGTCGGCCACATCATCCGCATCCAAATCGGAAGGCTCGACATCATGGGATGCCTCACAAGGCTCGACAGATATGTCGTCTGGAACCAGCGGCTCGTCGTCGAAACTGAAGGGCGCCCTGTCGGGCCTGACAAACGTCGACACGCCACGCGCCATGTCGTGGCCCAATGCCGCCGCCTCGATCTGGTCGGCCTCTTTGCGCTGGCCGTCCGTACCCTGCCAAACGCGGTGTCGCAGTCGCCCGACGACCACCAGTGGATCGCCTTTGTGGACGGAGTCGCGAACATTCACAGCCGTCTGGCCAGATGCCCGAACCGACATCCAAAGCGTCTCGCCGCTGACCCATTCACCCCCCTTGCGCCAACCTGGCGTCGTGGCGATTCTGAACCTGGCCAGGTTCCAACCCGGCCCGGACGAGAACTCCACGTCCGTGCCCACATTGCCCGCCAATGATATTTGTGTTTCCATTTCTGCCTTTCGTAGTGGTTGTGGAAGGTTGCTGGTGCCTTTCGAGAAGGGGAGTCCACACACGACACCAGCAACCTCGCCATCACTATGGCAATGGACTTGGCAAATTCGCCAAACAATTTCCTGCCTGTGGATGACGCTGCGTGATGTGCCGAACCTGTGGATAACTGGTGCGGTCTTCAGCGCAGCGGCGCCACCTGCCCGGCCGATCGCGCGGACCGCCGCTGCCCACGCAGACGGAGCAGACGCTGCACCAATGCCGGGGCGTAGGCCAATGCCTCGGGGCGGTCGATCAGGGCATTGAGCACCTGATAATAACGTGGCGTCGACAAGCCAAAACGATCTCTGATCTGGTCGCTCTTGGGGCCGCGCGAATCGTCCCATGTAGCCTCGAAATCAAGCATCGCCCGGTCACGTTCACCCAGCCCACAACCGGGCTGTCGGCTCTCGGCGTCACTCACAGACCCGATCCTAGCGCACCCGCGCCATGCGGCCCGGCCACACCGTCCAGCGGTTGTTGCCGCTTGCATCGAAGGGCGGCGATATGGTTGGCTGTAGGCATAAACAAGACCTTCAAGGAGCGCCGATGCAGACGCTGACGGGCACCGTCAAGCACTACGACTGGGGTTCGACCAAAGCCATACCCAAGCTACTGCGCCTTGCCGAAGACGGGCGTCCGTGGGCCGAGTATTGGCTGGGCACACACCCCGCCGGCTGCGCCCTGGTGGACGCCGAACCGGACGTCCCGGACGCCGAATCGGACGTCCCGCTGGATGATTGGCTGGCCACCCACGACGGAGCCCTCAGCGCACCCGAGGTGACGGATTTCGGTACGCACCTGCCCTACTTGATGAAGGTTTTGGCCGCCGACCAACCGCTCAGCTTGCAGGCGCACCCGTCCCGCGTCGACGCACAGCGGGGTTTTGCCGACGAACAGGCCCGTGGCCTGGCGCCGGACGACCCCGACCGCAACTTCAAGGACGACTGGCCCAAACCCGAAATGATCGTCGCCCTGACGCCTTTCGAGGCACTCAGCGGCTTCCGCGACCCGGCCGCGACCCTGGCGTTGTTCGACGCCCTGGGTGTGGACGACGAGATCATGCGTCCGACGTTCGGGCCGCTGCAATACCGTCAGGGGGCGGCCGCGCTGGCCGAGGTGTTCCTTGACTGCCTGACGCTGGACGACACCCGTCGCGCAATCTTGAACGAGGTGCTGGCGGCGGCCGTCCGCCATGGGCAAGACGAGGGCGAGGTCGGGCAGTTTGCCCGCCTGGCCATCACGCTGGACGAGTACTACCCCGACGACCCGTCGCTGCTGGCCGCCCTGTTGCTGAACCATGTGACGCTGGCCCCGGGCCAGGGGTTGCATAATTCGGCGGGCGTGGTGCACAGCTATCTTCAAGGTGTTGGCATCGAAATCATGGCGTCCAGCGACAATGTGTTGCGGGCCGGGTTGACGTCCAAACACGTCGATCACGCCGCGCTGATATCGATCGTCGACTTCGACCCGGCGCCGCCCGACGTCTGCGACCCCACCCCGGACGGGGCGGGTGTTTGGCGCTACCCCACAACCGACCAGGAGTTCGCCCTGTGGCGCCTGAACCCAACCGAGGACGACGCACCAAGCCCGCTGCCCGACGACGGGCGCGCCCGCATCGTCCTGGTGACGGACGGGTATGTCAACATCACCAGCGACGGGGCGACAACTGAACTCGTGCAGGGCGAGGCGGGCTTCGTCGCGGCGGACGAAGCGGCCAGTTTCACAGGCGACGCGACGGCCTATCTGGCCGGCCCTGGTGTGTAGTCGCTGGGAGGTTCATTTCGCCAAAACAGCCTGAACCAGGCAAAATGGATGCCTGTACGCCGCGCCTCGGTAGCTCAGCGGCCAGAGCTCCCGCCTTGTAAGCGGGAGGTCGTGAGTTCGACTCTCACCCGGGGCTCTCCACGTCGTCACGCCTCCACTCATGCCGACTGGCGGCCAGGCAGATCAGACCCAGCAGAGCCAAACCGCCTACCCATAACCACTGGCCACCCATGCCGCCGGGAGCCATTAATCCACCAGTGTCCACAGTGACGTTGGTCGGAGGTGTAGGCGGCGTTGGCGGAGTTGGCGGAGTTGGCGGAGTTGGCGGAGTTGGCGGCGTTGGCGGCGTCGGTGGCGTCGGAGGTGTTGGCGGTGTCGGAGGTGTTGGCGGTGTCTCGTATGTGTTTACCACCGTTATGGTCTGACCGCCGCCGGCTTTGAACAGCAGCCCGCTGGTCGAGTACGTGGTCGTAAAGCTCTGATCAGTCGTCACTTCAACCACCGCGTAAACGTGGCCGGCCCAGAGGTTGCTTATCTCCAGGGGCTGATCCGCCGTCACGGTCAAGTCCTGGATAGCCACGCCCGTGTATGGTTCGCTCAAACCGTCCACGTCATTGCCGATGCAGCGGAACGATCCGTCCGCCCCGGCAGCCGATTGAAACAGCAGATAATTGTGGTAAGTGAGGTCCTCGATCTCGACGTTGAATGGCGTCGACGTGTTGACGCCCCACCCGCCCGGATCCCCGGCCAGCGACTTCACGACCGACAAACTGCCCGTCTGCTGGGTATTGGTCACCGCCACCAAGGCGAGACCCGTGTCACCGCCGTTGTTCAACTGGAAGGGCCCGATCGGGTTCGCGGTGGACATGCCGACGTCAGCGGTGCCACCCGTCAAAGCCAGGCTCGGAGGGTCGAAGCCGACGGTGGGGGCGCCGACCTCTTCAACCCAGTAGTGGTAGGAATACCCGGGTGAGCCGCTGACGTCCATGGGCAGGCCCGTGATGCTGGCCAGGCCACCGTTGCTCAGCGAGAACGTGTTGCTGGTGGTGTCAACCACAGCCCCGCGAACCGGGAAGTCCGTCAGATTCAGGGTCTGGGCGGTGTTCCAGTCGGTGCTGTTGTTGTAGTACACCTTGAAGTTGAAGGCATTACCGACGTCTTCAGGCGAGGCGTTTTGCACCGTCTTGGAGATTTGCAGGGTGCCCTCGCTGGTGCCGCCGCTGTACCAGTTGGCTTCGGCATACAGATTCACCGGCTGGTTAGCCGAGACGCCGCCGATGAAAGCTTGGATGGTGTCCCAATTCTGAACCCCGGTGTTCGGGTCGGCGAAGGCGAAGACAACGGGCGTGCCATCCACAACCGGCACGTCGGGTGCCATCGCCATGGCATTCACCGTCAGCGCGTCGCCGCGGGCCGGCGTCCGGTCTTTCGGAATGGCCAGGTAGAACTCATTGCTTGTCCAGGCGTCGCCCGACCCACTTCCGGTCACCATCTGGGCAGGTTGGGCCGTCCCCGGCACCGTCCCGGTCGGCAGCAGATCAGTCGCCGACATGGACGCCAGGAACTTCACGCCGCTGGATTCCAACCCGCTGGCCGTCAGGGCGACGCTGGTCAGGCCGCTCAGATCACCGCCGGCAGCCGGATCGCTCAATGTTCCCGTCACCGTCATCGGACCGAAAAAGTTGTAGTTGGGGTCACTGGTGTCATCGTAGGTGGGCGTAGGTGTGGCCGGACCGACCTGCAGATTGAAGGAACTGGTGGCCACCTGGCCCGGTATCGCAACACCCGCGGCCGCGCTGTTGGCCGCATTGACCAAACCCGACACCAAAGCGTCGAAGGTCGCCTTCCTGGCCGGGTTGCCGTCCAGGGTGGTGCTTTGAACCGTCACACTGTCGCCGGCGACCAACTTCCAGATCGC
>Ga0123357_10004616_pt1 | contig 16246 bp, 7 predicted proteins | sample TergutEmb28metaG_FD_89873 | JGI IMG/M metagenome (GOLD analysis project Ga0123357, IMG submission 89873) | Embiratermes neotenicus P4 segment gut microbial communities from Petit-Saut dam, French Guiana - Emb289 P4 | ecosystem: Host-associated > Arthropoda: Insects > Digestive system > Gut ... | reverse complement strand
TAATAGTTTTTTGTTAATTTTTTGCCCCCCCCGGTTGGCTTGACCAACCCAAAAGCGATAATTTTAAAAGAAAGGAAGGGGGGAAAGGGGACAAACCCCCCCCCCCCCCCACACACACACACACACACACACACACACACACACACCATTCCTAATTGGAAATTTGTCATGGCAAACATGTGTCTATGTGGACTTCACTGCAGGTTTTATTTAAACACATTTCTGTTTGCCTAACAGGTTTCATTGGGATACCAAACTCGATTAGAATATTATGCAAAACCTCTTTCTTAACTAAATCATAGGCTTTCTTGAAGTGCAGTAGTAGTTGATGCATTGGCCCCATTGTATCCTCCCCCCCTTTTTTTCCCCCCCAAAATATTTGATGAATGCAGAGCCTGATCTGTTACTTTGAAATCCACGCTGTTGATGTCCAGTATTGCAAAATACATATTGAGCTAGCCTGGACAGATGGATAAAATTTTGTGTGTAGTTAATAACAGCGTTGTGCGTCGATAATTACTACAGACTCTTTTATCACCCTTCTTATAAATGTGTACAGTTCGTGACACCTTCAACTGTAAAGGCAATTATTCATTATTCTAAACAGAATTAGTAAGTTTATGTCACAGAATATACTGCTTTACATAATGCTTGAAACAGTGCTGCAGGAGTTTGATTCATCCCTTGTGATTTATATCTTTTCAGCCTTTCAATACCCATGTCAACCTCGAAGGCACTAGGCTTAGACACTTGTGGCCCAGCTGTGTGTATTTCAGTCTGACTAACATCATTAACTCCATATACATTCAATAACTGACGTAAATTATGCTGCCATATATTGAAGATGCTGTAGGATGTGCAAGATCACCTTCTTATCCTTACTATGTTAGCTTTGAGCTTGTGACCATTTTAAATTTGTCTCTACCTCTATACATGTCTCAGGTATTCCTGTTCTTTCTGTTTGTTGCAAGTTCATTAGTTCTGTGTTTCAAACATGTTCTCTTTTTGTTCCTGCATTGTTCAGATCATCTGCATTAATTTGGCTTGGATCTTTAAACCACTGTAATTTACCTTGCTTTCTTCGATCTATGAATTTTTAACAATCTACTTAAAACCAGGCTTCTGTTCATGCTGACATAGACTCTGTTTAGCTGAAATTTTGATATTCTGTCTGGTATTTTCCCAAGCTCTGTTTATGTCCCCACTGTCATCTGGGTTGCAGACCTGTTTTAAATTTGAAATTGATACCATAGCTTCTAACGTGTAGCCCTCCCGACTTAAATTTATTAGTAACCAATTTCATATTTTGTATACATGTAAAATAACTACTGCCACTGAGTGACAACCCAAATGCAATAAATTATTATTATTATTATTATTATTGTTGTTATTATTAAGCTTCCAGATGTTGACTCTCTTTGTGCCAAACTACTGTGCTACCCTTTTGTGTGCTGACAGTGCCTCCCGAACTTTTGCAACCGCCAGGTAGTGATCAATAGCACAGTCAGTATCCCTGAAAGTTGTACATCAGGTATACTTGAATGTCATTTCCTGTTTAGCAAGTGGTAATCAATGTGACTGTAAGTCTGTTGGGAGAGGACTAAGTATACTTATGAATATTTCAGTGTGGGAACATGCATCTTTCGACAATTAGATTTTCTGATGTGGTGAAGTTGACAGCTGTAACACCACTGTTGTTACTATTTTTTTGTGAACTCAACATTCAATTGTTGCCCTGAAATGTCTTCCTCCCCAGTTTTGCATTACAATCTTCTAGCATAATTTTCTTTCAGTAGTTAGGAACTGATCAAGTACTTTTTCTAATTCCCCATAGAAACTCATTTGAATCATCACTTTTTTACTGAGGTGAGACATGGGCATTCAGAACGAAAATATCACACCACTAACCTCTTAACACTATATGTGATGTCCTGTCACACACAAATTTTGCTGTCTTAACTGCTGTTATGATTCCTTTATGCACAGAAAATTCTATCTCTAACCGATTTTCATTCCCTTTTTCATAGAGAAAGTAAAACCTTTTGCTCCATCAATGCCTTCTCTGTCCCAGCTGACCTTCTGTACTCCCTCTAAAATAATCTATAAGTTGCTAATTCTGTGGCCACTGTCTTCATTGACAGTGGCCTATACAGGCTCTTCGTGTTCAGCAGTTCTAATCTTATTGTAATACTAATTTGTACATCAGCACAACTACATATTACCTTGTGTAATAAAAACAGTTGTGCTGACGTACAAATTAGTATTACAATACGTATCCAAGCACTTCGTGATGTCTTCATTCAAGTTCTAATCTTGTCCATTTTCTGTTGCTCACAGTTTTAGCGGATCAGTCTAGGTCTGAAGCTTTAGCTTTATGAAGTGTTGTGTAGGTTAATATGACAAGGAGCTGTTATCACCTGGTCCATACCAAAAGCCAGATCATCACCACTTTTTGGCCATTCTTGATGCTCATTCAATAGGTGTGATGCTCTAGCACAGAAATAACTGTACCTTGTATTCAGTCATTAAAGTAAAGATAATCAAGTATAATAATATTTTTGCCTTTACGTGCAGAATAATGTAGTTTATGAATGTTTCTAACAACCGGTGAATGATGCAGAACTTATTAAATTCTTAATGCCAGAATGCATATGTGTATGGGGATAGCACCAGAGCCTGTTTGGCTTGTAATTTGTACCAGAATGTTCCAATTTGAAGAATTAGTTACAAGTTTTGCATATGACTAGGCAGCACATTTCACAAAAAGAATATGCCTTTAATTCAGAACCCAGGTGTAGTGGAATTTGCCCTCATTAGTTAGAATGCAGACGTCTCTTAACATGACATTGATGTTGAAAGGCATGTTCTTTGATAGCTGGGCCATCATTCAACAGAACAGGAAAGCATGTCATCAAGAATAGCATGTACAAAGACATTTTCCACTGTTTGTTGGACGATATCCACTGCATCTGGGGTCTGTAAACTATTGATCCACCTTGACAATGCACTGACTACTTAATCTCTTCTGGTACTGGAATGTGTAAGAATTGTGTCATTGTGCTTCCACAGTCTTACTTATCTTGTGAACCAGTACTGTTAACAGGAGCCTTTTAAAGGTGTTCGTATTTCATTGAGCAGAAAGGAGTGAGACAGGCTATGACATCAGAAAGGAACTGTGCACTCTGAGAGTGGAGTATAGGAATGCATCTGCAAATGATATGGCCGTTGATAGCAATGTATGACAGTGGAAAGAAACTGCATATATTTAAATTGGTGTGTGGGAATGTATGTGGCACTGGTATGGACACAGGACTGTATGACAGCTGAAGGGAACTGTGTACTTAGAGAGTGGTATGCTGGAATGCATTTGACACTGTTATGGCCACTGAAGGGAATGGGGTGTTTTGAGAATAATGTGCGGGATCGCTTTTAGTAGTCGAAATGTTCACTGGTACAAATGTGTGACAGTTGAAGGGAATGAAGTACTTTGAGAGTAGAGTGCGGGAAGGCATGTGACAGTGGTATGCCGCTGGTAGGAATATGCGACAGTTAAAGGGAAATTAGTGCTGTTAGAGTGGTGTGCAAGAAAGTGTCTAGCAATAGTATGGCCAATGGTTGAAATGTTTGACAGCTAAAGTGAATTGGTTACTTTGAAAGCAGTGAGCAGTGAAACTAGCCATGATAGGTCAGTCCACATGGGCAAAATTCATGAGCATTTCATCCTTACTGTGTATGTATAAATGTTTTTAGTATTATTTAAACCAATGTCTTTACATGTTATAAAACATGATTGTTCTTGCTATATTTGACATTTGTAGATATCATGTGTATGCCTTTCTTATTTAATATATTTTGTCCCTTAAGGTTTTGTTTCGTGAAGATTGCACCGCTGATGAATTGATTGATGTAATTTCTGCAAATCGTGTTTACCTCCCATGCGTTTATGTATACAACAAAATTGACCAAATATCAATAGAAGAAGTAGACAGAATTGCTCGTCAGTCAAATAGTGTAGTAGTAAGGTAAGTAGCATTAACTGCAGTCTTCTGCTGCTGGATGTCTACAAAATTGGTGCATAGATTTGAATATTTTACTTTGGTGTTACCACAGATGCTTTTGATGTATGTGTTCTGCTTAACAGATGAAAAGAATTAAGTTCAATTGGAATAAAAATTTAAACCCCTAGAATCTTGTGCATTCTTTGCACAAAGTGAAGTGAATGCTTATAGGGGCAGTGTTATTTTTGTTGTATCTCCAAAATTACTGAGTGGATTTTGATGAAATATAGTGTTACAGTCTATACATGTATCAGTTGGAGAACTTGATCTTGATTTGTCAGTCAAATATAACCCTGGCTTGCACAGACCTGCAGCTGAGTTTTATTGAAATCCTCGTGATAGTTCATTATAAAGAAAATAATGAAATGACAGGTAATGTAAAGTTTTATTTCATACATATTTTACATTAAATATTTAGAAAAGGGTAATGGAAATGAACTCTTTGGAGATGGAGTGTGTAAAGTTCCATTGGACTGACTTAATTTCAGACTTTTCAAAAATACTCTAAGTTTTTTGGAACATTACCTGAGGAAATACTCAAAAGAATATGATAAAACAAGAATAATGTCATATAAGAAAGACTGGAGAATTTAACAAAGCACGTCCTATTTTGTAATGTCTTAATAGTTGCAACAAAAACTAAAACTTTAATTTATAAAAATAAAGGCATGTGGCATATATTTTTTACTTGTGTTCACTGTAAAACTTGCCAGATTTGTATCTGTATTGCTTATGCTCTGAAGTGTTCACAGTATGGTATTCTTGAGCATATAGAACACATAATCCAACATCACATTAACACATACAGTGTCCATGTATACATTCCTTGAGTAGAACACACAAGACAGCTTGAACTGTTGCTCTACACAAGCCAGTGATCGTTTTTCATTAGTACTAGGCAATGTACATTATTACATGCTTCATCTCTAACATTGCTCACTAAGTGTACACTGAAAAATCTATGGGAAATCTTAGCCCCTTAAAATGACAACAGAATCTAGCTGTTATAGAATGGATAAGTTCAGCATGTGAAGAAACAATGCTTTCATCCATGTGTAAGCACACTGATTCATTGAACAGCTGTTTGCTATTCTGTTTTCTGTGTCAGTGTTTTGTAACTTCCAACAATGGCTGGATGGATGGTGTTGCGATGTTCGTCCTTGAAGTTGCCTACTTCTAGCAGTTGGTGTTCATTATTTTGTGTACATTTCTCATGGCATTTTATACCAGTAAAGTCAAGTTTCCTGTGAATTAGGGTTGTGTGTTACTCCATTTCACTTTTAGTATTTTATGTCCAGAGTCATGTGACATGCTGTTGCGGTTTGGATGGACTGCGCCCCAATATTTTATTTCTAGATTAGTTAGATATTCAAATAAAGAAGGATAAGAGAAGAAATTGTCCATAAGCAACTTATGTTCAACCCTTCCAGCCTACTGGTTGTGTGTTCTGGTGTCATTTCCTCAATTCCAGTTTCTTTACCAAAATTAACCCTCATGTTATGTGTGTAGCATATCATGTCAGTAAGTTTGCAGATTTTATGCCAAACAGTTATGTTCCTTAGTGCTGTAGTGTCTGAAAATTACCTGACCATCAAATTTGACAGTAACTTCACTCACTGCCCAAACATCTGGACTTAGCAACTAAATCATTCAGCATTGCATGAAGTGTTCTTAGCTTTCATAGTCTCTCATAGATTTTACCAGTGATGTCAGAATTCTTGGTATTATCAGGGAAATGTGAGAAGCACATTATGTGAAGGTACTTGTCCCCGATAATTCATGATGTTACTGTAAAATGGTGTGTAGTTTTCAATGCATAACTCGATCTACTACATAAATATTACATAGTAAGGAGTTTTTGGCAGCTACATGCAGAAAAATTAGGCAACTGTTGCCTACAATTGTGTGCTCCCTGAGGATGGGCCATTGATACCTGAAACATGTAGGAGCTGGTGTGTTGTAATATTGTGACTTTAATAAAATTGTGTGCATTCATTGGTTTGAGTAATAATAAATGAACACTGTGAGGATTGTCATATGGACTGAAACATGTATGAGCAACATACTGTTACAGATAGGTCTGTGGGTTGAACAAATAAGAACGTTTATTGACACTACAGTTACAACAATTGAAACAGTAATTAAAACAACACTCACAAGAATTTCAAGAATCATTCACATGAGATTACCTTGCACTGAAACATTCAGTACTCCAGGCTCATAGCTGTATCTACGGTTTGCTTAATTCTTTTTACTGATGCTCACAGCACTGACACCAGTCTTGAACACAGTACTTCACAAATTCGCTTCTCCACTATGCAACGCATTATGCAGTTCTGCAGTTACGATCTCCCTTGACTCTGTTGTCCACACTCCTTGCTTTGCTATGTGCAACACACTTCCTCATCATGACACAACTGAATTCAGTCTTCTGGAAGCATATGGCACTCTGTTTCTTTCTCTCAAAGGCACTGACATATTGGCAGCCTTGATGTCAGGCTTTGCAGATCACCGCATCACTAGACACTGTTGCCTTCTGTTACATTATGATAAATACAACATACAACACAAATAATTTGTGTACTCCGCTATTGGTGTAAACAAATTGTGTGAAATTGAACGCTAGTACGTTGCATGGAAGTGAACAGTTTTTAGAAGTTTTTACATTAATATAGTTTGTTCTGTGTATGTTAACCAACTTGTGAAACATTTTAATGGGGAATGCAAATATGTCATTGAGTTCCAAACTATTTGATTGTCTTCCAGTTACAATGTAAATGCATAGTTTAACTATAAACTGTACAGTTTTGATTGTCTGTTCATAGTTGTAACATGAAGCTGAATTTGGACTACTTACTGGAACAACTCTGGGAGTACCTGTCTCTTATTAGAGTATACACTAAGAAACCAGGCCAGCCCCCAGATTTTGAAGATGGCCTCATTTTGCGTCGTGGTGTAACAGTAGAACATGTATGTCATGCTATCCATCGCACACTTGCTGCTGCATTTAAGTATGCACTTGTATGGGTGAGTTTTTAAGAGTGGTTGAATTAGCAAATATTTGAGGATAATTTCTAGAATAATGTGTGTACCTTTTCTTGTGCTTTAGCAACTGGAGAATATTTGCATGCTGATAATGTACTCCTATATGGTGAGAAGATTTTTCAGAACTTGGGAGAATTATTTGGAGGGTTCAACAAAGGTTCTGTTAACTTCTGAGTAATGTTAAGTCCAAAGACTATTTTATTTTCATAATTATACCGTACATACACACCAGACTTTTAAAACACTGGATGAGAATAGGCAGTTTATTTGTATTGTGTAATTTTGCTGCTTAACATTTTGCTACAGAAAATAATAATAACAAGAAATGACCAATCAATAATGACCTTAGTATATGCAGAGATGTTCTGCAATTTCTGTGGCAGACCAGTGAGGAAACACTGGGAAATATGGTATGTGTGTTGCCTTCAGAGTTTAGAAAAGTCAGACTTACAAATAGGTTTGGATAAAAGTTTATGACTGCAAATTTGACTTCAATTTGAATTGAATAATTCGATTTAGAATGTAAGTTACATCATCATACATTAATGCAATTTGTAATTTAGGTTTGTTTGAGTATTTAATAACTCAGTTGTTGTATTACATATATAGTATTATAAAGTAGTACAGTACTTGATTATCATCAACACAACTATTTTTTTTTATATTTCTGTCAGATCAAACATATTATAGGACAACATGTTTGAACCAGGATCTGTTCATCATGAGACCATATTTTAACATGTACTGATATGGTCTAATGACCAGATGTCCAAAACACGTTGCTCTGTAATTGGATCTGATAGAAATACCAATAAATGGTTGCATTTATGGCGATTAAGTAGTAATTTGTGATATTACATTTAACAGAATGGGATGTCTAAGGTAGAAAAAGAAAAGAATGTGTGGTAGTTGTTGTCAAGTGCAAGTGCATAAGTGTGCTGCACCATTAAGGAATAAGCACATTGTAGAACATTCAAGCAGGCAAAGCTAGTATCTGAGAAATGACATTTTAGTACTAGGGGAGAATTATAGATAGGGAATGAAGTCTGGGGAGAATTTCTTTGGTCAATAAAATTTGAGCTAGTTGGCAGTAAGCCACATTACTGTGATGGAACCATTGAGGATTATTCTTGTGTGCATGGAATTGATAGATTCTTTAAACAACAGAAAATGGTAAAATGGAGAGTGAAAAGACTGATGGATGTTTGTATGAAGTGAAATAGGCGTCATCGGAATTCTGTAAATTATTAACAAAATGGTGACATTGGTGGGCAGTACAAAATAAAGTGCTAGTCTAATGAAGAAAAATATCAGGGTATAAAGATAAGGTAAATTACATCACAGATGTGACTTAGATTCGGTTGTGCATGTTCTTTAACCTCCATTGACTGAAATACATGTGCACCAATTCTGCAACGACATGAACGGTATGTGTGTATATCACATCACTTTATATTGATTAATGATCATGCACATTAGTTGACTGAGTATAAGGAATGACTGACATCACTCTGTGTTGTTTCAGAAAGTTAATAAATAATATCAGATGTTACAAAGGGGAAATCATCTGTGTACTGTATAAATATAAATAACTGATCCACAAGAAGTTTGGATGGCATATCACCGTATAGTCTTTGATATCATGGCTCTATTGCCATTCATTTTCTCTCTGTACACTGCACTGTTGAAGGGAAGAACTGAAGAACTCATGTTAGCTGGGCAAGTTTTGCTGAACTGATATAAAATTCATTCTTAAAGTAAATGAACATTAGATAGCAAAAGTAGATGAGCTGCTTAGAAGTGTAATCTTGAAAACTGGTGGAATAGGTAGGGGCATGAAAATTATTCATTGTAATAGGTCTTTGAAGGAGGTGAAAGTTTTCCATGTTCTAGTAATAATATTGCACCTAATAGAAAATCTTGGAAGAAATTACAAAGGGAATGTTTAAGATCGGAAAGGTATGTTAGATTGTTAATTAATATCATTTGGGAAAGAAGAATTTTAATGTTGTTTCATACATAAATTATGTATTACTTGCCTCTTGTGTTCTAAGGAGCAGAAGGATACATGTGGATTAACGTTTTTGCATAAACGTTGTGTGTGTGTGCGTGTATACACACACACACATATATATGGAACATGCAGTGTGATGTTCAAAATGATGAATGTCATATAAATATGTCTGCTGTTATGCAGCCCCCATTTCAGTTATGGTTCTCTGCAGATCAGTGTGGGCATTTATTTCTGGCACCAAAGGCTTACAAGAGATGTAAGGAAATTTCAAGCAGAAGAGATAAACTCTTTAAGTATTTTCAGGATCACGATATGAATGGGGAGAGATAAAATCAAACACCTGGACACAAAGAATGTCTGGAAGTAGGAAGTAGGAAGTTGGTGAAATAATGTAACAAATACATGTTGACCAACTGTAGCCTTTATTAAATTTATTATACATTTATAGCAGACATGTTTTAGCTCAACTAAGCCATCCTCATTTTCATCAAATTATAGGTACATGAAAAACATTAATGGGTGTGATATTAAATGGTTAAAATAATATAATATAATATAAAGTTGCATAATTAACACTTGTTGATTAAGTAGGTGTAATTAACGACAGGTTCTTCCAGCAGTCTTGCTGAAGGTTCCGTACAAATTTCATTTCTCTTGGGTTTTGACAAAGACTGAATCTCAAAAGGCTATTTAACACAAAACTAATGAAGCTTATAGTTGTGTGCTACAATATGCTAGCTTACCTATATTGCCAGTTGCTGCACAAGAACATTTAATTTAGTAGTTCTAATTGTAGTGGTTATGGTGTATCATTAAGTAGAGGAATTTCACAGTGGATGTTTTGAAAATAGATTTTTTCACAGTTATTTTTATACTTTCTTTCCTTGTGCAGGGAACTAGTACCAAGTACTCACCACAGCGAGTGGGTGTACATCATGTTATGCATGATGAAGATGTAATTCAGATCGTGAAGAAGTGAAGCTGTAGTCACAACTCCATTGTTGCAGTGTAGTCTTCCATGATACAAAGTGTGGGGAAGAAGGCAATAATACTGAATTCTAAATCTGCACAGGTGCAGGGAAATTGTATCTTTAAAAGGTCCTGGTGTACAAAATAACTAATTCCATGGTAGAGTGATGTTTGTGAGAATCTAGTTGTTCCTCATCTAGTCAAGAAATTCTTGGTATGGTATGGAATCGGAAGGTTCTTTACTGTGTTCACAGAAGCCCACCTGTCCTGAGCCAGATTAATTCAGCACACAGTCTCCCATCCATTTCTTTAAGATCCATTTCATGCACAACATAAGCTTATTAAGGTTAACATTCTGTTTATCATTGTGTTTAGTGACGTATATCGTATGTATCCTTGGTGTAATGCTAATACAATACTTGTTACAATAGGTACTCATAATATCAGAAAGGAAATATGTAGCCATGTCTGTCCCCTAACTAATAATTATGCAAATTATGTTGGGGGGAACTTGGCCAAACTCTATCACACAGTCTTATTTTGAGTTTTATAAAACAAGTCAAGAATAACACCCACTTTACTAGAAGGCTCACATACATTTCTGTGCACATCTTGAACATAAGTGGGGCTTAACTTGCTAAGTACTGGAGTGAAAATGAAAGTTGCAGATGAGAATAAAATACACACTCTGTGCCCATGATGGTTATCATGTAAGTATGAAAGTAACAAATAATAATAAAATTATCAGCATTTGTAGCATTGTTTTAACCAATAAGTTAAACATTTTTTCGTACTTGTGTAACTTCCTTTACTTGCCTGCAACTATATATATCATGGATGTACAAAGAAGACCAACTAAGTCCTCCTTGGTTGAAAAGTGAGATTTTTAAACTATCAAGTCTCTATCTGTCCCTCCTTGATCGAAAATATCCTCTAATTGCATTTATGAATTATTAACAATGATACATACAGCTTAGTTTTTGCTGTGTACAGGAAAGCTAGCTTGCTGATGAAACTTTTATATTCATTTTTTGTGGAACTGCTTGCTGGACTTTGTGGAGTTCCCTTATATGTCCATATCATCATCCATACTTTACTACTCTTATCTCATCCTGTATTTGCTGCACACCAGCAGTTGCCACATCTGAAGTGGGAATAATTTATACATTATGTTACAAACAAGTTCTAAGTGCAATGGAGTTGCCTGACACTATGTGCATAGTGGTGACTTTCATTGCTTTGAAATGGTGAGAAGTCCCTTTGGGACACTAGCAGTCTCAATCCCTAGGCATGGCACAATGGTGTTCCAACATCCTACAACTGTTATGTTGCATTAAATGACAAATTCATTTTGATGCTACAGCTTTGTCAAGTGTTTCCTAATCTAGTGATGTATATGGTTTATACCATGGTCTTTTCTGTGTATTGTAAGGGTCCCTGTCTTGGTTTATTGCAGTGGATATACTGATGGTTCCTTTTATTGTTTTCTTTCACCACCTGCACATACAGTTTTATGATTTTGCTGCACTTATTTGTCCTGTCAGGTTTTGATTAACTCTTTCCTGTGTGGTTGCTACCTTATTCTGTTGAGGTCACCTGTATACTGTCTATGTTGTTGTTCTGATGTATTGTTTACTCCCAGCATTCCCTTCTTCTAGCAATAAATCAAAAGGTCATTTGGATTTTAGAGTATTTTGCTGCTTTAGGATACTGCCTTATTCTTGTGTGTGTATATGTGGAATTTTTCATAGATACTGAGCAGGCAGCCTTTGGTTTGCAGTGGTATGATTCTGATATGTGTCACATGTTTCCACATTTGTATGTTATTCTCAGAATGGAGTTTCTGAATATTTTTTTCAATATTGTTACATGGTTACAGACATAAGTAATTTTGCAAAGTGTATATTACTCATCCCTGCACTTAAGTGCACTTATTGGTTGATGTATTACTACATGAACATTGCTTGTATCTGTCTGTGTGTTTATTTTCACTGTGTTGCCTTGGCATGTTGTTTTCCTCATGGTTGTTTTCATAGGTCACATCCATTTTTCCTTTTTCTTAGTGCTGTCTTCTTGTATTCTTTATGCCCTGCCTCAGCTGTGATGAGCAGCTGTGTTGTTCTGTTGATCATGTCAGATGATGGTCTTGTTTTGGGCTTTTTTTCAATGTAGTTGCCAAATGTTGTGATATTTAGGAGAAGTATTTAACCACTACATGATGAAAACCCCCAAATACAGTCATCTTATCAACACCTGCTGTGAAAGCAGAAAAATGTAGGTCATGTGCCTGAATTCTGCCCTTTTATGTTTAGTGAAGTGGTTAGATGTACTTTGTATTATGATGTCCTATTCATGTTTTATGGATGTTTAAAATGACACAAAGTAGCTGGCTTTTGGCTATACCAGTGTTTTCCTTACTTTTCTTGTGTTATGTTTTTCACACCTAGAACCTGGGATGTCAGAGTTGTGTTGAACAGCATGAAAATCTATTGTACTAAAGCTTGGTTACATTTAATTCATGTCCTGAATATGTATTCTGTAACTTCTCACAGACCTCTACAGTCCAGTCCTGAGTATTGTCATCCCTGAGTTATGTATTTCCTACTTTAGAATGTCTTGAATTTCAAACACACCTGATGTGGTAATTAATGTCATGCAAATGGTCTTTCACCAGTCAGTATTTGGTTTTCTGGCTACTTGTGGTCCAGGATTCCATCTGGCTATACTACACATATGTCTGACCCAATGAGTCACCTTGTGTGGAGGAGTCCTGAGTGCTCTGTTCAAAACATCTCTTGGCACTTCTAGTGCCAGTGGTCACCTCATGGCCTCAGAACATGTATTTCCCTTGAAAGAGGACATACGTCATTCAGAATTGTTGCAAGAGATCTATTATATTGCTGTCAAAGTTATCTGTATGGTGTCTTTTTCCATGAACTGTGGTAAATATGAATACCACACTGAGAGTGAACGATGTATGAGGAGCATGTAGATGGAATGTCTGTAATCTTGGATTGAATAATATGTTTTATATATTTCAATAGTTCCAATGGTAGTTCATCACTCAGGTGAGGTAATTACAAGGGTGTAGGTTGGTGAGTCATTGCAACTGACTTCTTTTTGTGGATCCATGACACCCTGTATAAACTTTCAGGGCAGCAACAATAACATCATCTATTCTGTTTGGCAGCAATTTCTGCTATTCCTGATCTTTTTGTGATGGTTACAGTTTTTTTTCCATTTTGCTTGTTATATCTTTGTGAAGCAGCTTGTAGGCTGTGTTACTGAGTAGTGTGTCACATTTGTTGCTGAAGAGCATGTGTGACACTGAACTTCTTCACACACTCCTCCACTCATGATCTGCACATATGTTGCATGCCCTCCTCATAGACCAGGCCCATTCAACCTGTTACATGGTGTGGGCTACTTCAGCAAAATTTGGACTGCATGTGGGCAATATGAAATTTAATGCACAGAATAAGGAATGATTAAGTTTAAATATAATTATACAAATAATTTTACATATGCATTTTTATATACATCATGTGCAATAAAAATATAATAATAATAATAATAATAATAATAATAATAATAGGAAAACTAATAAAACTAATAACACCTCACACCATAGCAAGCCTGATGCTATTTTCAGTACATGTTTATTAAGTGAACTGTTAATGTAATGCATGTCCCAATAAATAAACAGCTCATGAGTTTTGAAATTTGCTTCAGCATTCAACCTTGGCTTTTCCAGGGAAAGGGTTAACAGGCATTTTCTCTCAAAGTTTTTTATTCACCAACGAATGCACAAGTGATTGTCTTAAAAACAATATTAAAAGTTGCATTAAAATAGCTCCAACATGTTTAGGTGCAGTCACACTATCCTCATGGAGCGCATATTCATGCTTGCTAAAGTTACACCTTGTTAAAATAGTCAGTTATGGTTCATCAGTGTTTGATTAAATCGGTGGTGATGTGGCTGTGTATAGTGATAGTGTCTGTAATGAATAATAGTGTATCAGATACTGTATTAATATAATTCTCAAATTAAATTTTGATACAGTTTAATTTGAAAATTATATTACTACAGTACCAGATACACTGTTATTCATTACAGACACTACCAATATATGCAACCACATCACCACCATTTTAATCATATACTGATGTGCCATAATTGGCTACTTGAACAAGTGTAATTTTAGCAAGCATGAATAATGCGCTCCCTGAGGATGGTGTGACTGCACCGAAACGTGTTTTTAGCTATTTTAATGTAACTTTCAATATTGTTTTTAAGACAATCAGTTGTACATTCATTGGTGAATAAAAAACTTTGATAGTTTCAAGATGCACAGTACAAATATTAAAAAAAAAAAAAGACATTTTCTCATTTCAAATGTCTCAGCAGGTAACGTACTGGTCAGGCTGGCCTGTCATAGACCGTCCAGGTGGTCATGTCTGGGCCTAACCAGCTGAGAATTTATGTGATCTGACTTGGCATGAACTCATTCTGGGCTATTTGAAAATCCATTATTTTGTCAGTAACTCACTCCCTACTGGCTATCTCTTCTCTCTTGTCTCCCTTTGACACAACTGGTTTATGCCCCCCTTTCCACAAAAAAATATGGGAAAGGAAGAATGCTTTGTTATGAGTTTTTTACAATTTGATGCATGTTTCAGTCACTTCAGATTGTTATGCACTGTTACAGTGGAACATCTGACATTAGTTGAACCCTTCACAATTCTGGAAATGTTACGTGACATAGTATGGTAGTTGGTTACTGATGTTTTAGGTCAACCTATTGATCCCACCTTCAGGGGGTGAAGCTGTCATGTTATGATGAAGAGCAGGTTAACTCTCCTGAACATAGTATGTTCTAATGCACTTGCATCGGTGGACTGCTGAACACAAAATGATGCCATGATAACCAGTTTCTGGACTGTGATTTAACCCTGGGACCTTCCACATTTAAAACACGAGCCATAAGCACAGCTCCCAATCATTCCTTATGACTGATGTACTCCTTTTCAGTTTTGGTTTCATGTCATCATACTGAGGTATCAAGCAGGTTGAGTCTGTGCCATGGCTTGGGTATGTAGTGGTCACTCTGTTGCTACAGAGACCTAGGTTCAATACCAGCCCATTCCATGTGAGATTTTTGGTGGACAAACAATCAGTGTTCTTGTCAGTATCATTCCACCAATGCTCCAGATTCGTCTGCCACCGACACTATACAATATTAGGAATCAATGGCACTGTTGAACAACATGCTTAAAAAACCAGGCAGTGTGGTGTAGAGTTCATGTTCTACTCGTACTCAGGATGTACAAGGATCAAGCACTGGCTGTGAGAGTGGTTATACTGGCTTGAGATTTTTCATGGCTTTTCTCAGACTGTCCATGGAAGTAACACTCTAGTGCTTATATTAGGTAGTGACAGCTTAGTTCCAAATCATTTCCATTTCACCAGTTAATCTATCCTTGATGCTGTACAGCCTTGGATACTTGCAGCATCATTAAATAAACAAAAGAAACGTACCTTGGCACTTCTGTGCATATCTCTTGTGTATTTCTGTGTAAATGCTGTAAAAGGAAGCAGCTGCAATGTGTTTCAAATGATGCAGTTTGGATGTTGCTTCTGACAAATAATCAGATTTGGAGCAAATCTTCAGACATCTTCAAAATCTGATTCACATGTGAAAATATTAAAAACCTATTGCAATTATTTAAGTTCATAATTTTGTTTATCACATGTCACAGTTCAGCTGAATCATCATACTTCAATGTCAACAGTGTCTTGGCTGCAGTTTGTTTAAGATTAATCTTATTTTCTGAGCCTTCACCTTTACCTCTGGACCATGGGATTCTGATTTTAACACACAATTCAGTGGCATTGATATAATCTGTGAAAAGGCAGCTGGGGTAAAAAGGTCAGTTCTTAAAAACCATTCTAACATTAACAGTGCTCGTATCAGGGATGTGTTGGAGACTCTGTCAGGAGGCTGGAGCAGTATGTCACCAATGGCTTGTAGAACATCACCACAGTTTAGAGTTGCACAGCTAAAGAACAAAACAACTCTTTTAACATCTACACCTTGTCTAAATCTTTAGTTTCCTATATAATTGGAATAACAAGCAAGGCATGTTACAGAAACCTTGT
>Ga0123357_10004615_pt1 | contig 16246 bp, 10 predicted proteins | sample TergutEmb28metaG_FD_89873 | JGI IMG/M metagenome (GOLD analysis project Ga0123357, IMG submission 89873) | Embiratermes neotenicus P4 segment gut microbial communities from Petit-Saut dam, French Guiana - Emb289 P4 | ecosystem: Host-associated > Arthropoda: Insects > Digestive system > Gut ... | reverse complement strand
GATTTTTTACATTTTGGGGAAGAAATAATGAACTTGCAAAATAAAAAAATTTTTTAAAAAAAAAAAAAAAGGAGTGTTGCAGATGGTGTTCATCAATAAGACTACAAAGTTTCTTGATTCATAAGACAATAATCTCAACTTTAAACTTTGTTTCTTCTTTGTAACATGTATAATTTCATAATCAATATTCTAAGTAACTCTAAATTAGGAACAATATATATGTATATATTGATAGTGTTGTAGAATGACAGAAATATGTAGTGTGAACTCGAAATTAGGCTGGTTTTGTTACTGTTGTTTGTAAGTAAATAAATTGATGTGAAGTGAAGTGCAGTTATCTTGTGTTGTATCTTTCAAGCCTAGTACAAAACCAAAGAAGAGTGAAGTAAAGAAAGCAGGAAAGGAGGACAATAATAAAACCTCAGAAGAATCTGACAGTGATGAAGCTGAGGATGACTCAACTGATGAGGAAGAAAGTGACTCATCAGAATCATCTTCAGCCAATAAGAAGAAGCCAGTAGCAAAGGAAGGTCCTTCTGAAAATGCTGATGATGACAAGACTGCTCCGGTAGTGAACCCCAAGAGTAATCTTGACCTTCTGTTAGAACTGGATGATGGTACGTATAAAGTAAAGTGTCCACAGTAATAAGGGAGTGTATTTAGATATATGGAGAAGTGTTACATATATCTTGATTATGTTCATATAATTGGTTTTGTACATCACATGCTCTATTTTTTATTCAAATGGGTGTGTGTGTATATGAAAGTTAATGAGCTCCAGGGATATAAAGGGCATTTCTAAAAGTATCCTTAAATAGTGGATTTAAATATTAAATTTTATTTTAAAATGTTTTGTGTAGCAACATTATTCCATTATACTGGAAACTGGTAGGTACCTCCAGCTGACCATACACATTCTGTAAAGTATACTGTGTTTCCAGAATTAAAAAAAAAGATTTTAAATGACGTTTGCTTGTTTATGCCTCCAAATATTCCTCCTTCAGCTTGTTACAAGCACTGTTTATTTTGTTTGGTGAAAAATAGGGTGCTTATATGCAGTAACTTTGTGTTCTGTTAGGAAGAAGCAGGGGATGAAGATTCAACTGTACTGGGATGCTGCACCATGTTGATTAATAAACAGTTACTCAGATTTTGAAGGATTGCGGTGCCTTCGTCCCTGGGGTCAAGAAGTCCAAGAAGAGTGGACTGCTTGAACCTGACTCTCTCATGTCTTGAACTGCTTGACTGTGGAGATGAAGGCACTTTTTTCTCTTGAAATATCAGTACTTACCATTCAGCACAGTGTAACATCTAGAAGACTTGAACATTCAGCAATACCACTTTGGAAATCTCAAATCTTGTGACGCATGGGATGCATATAGAAATATCTTCCATCATGCTGCTTGTACCAGTAACTTAGTTGCCTATGTAATAGTGTGCCAGTGAACAAGGACATTTTGAGTGCTTTTTAGTCATATGTGTCATTTTCTGGTTTTGCCTCATGGAAAATAGCCTAGCATACATAAGGAAATTTGAACTCTTGAAGGTGCTAAAATAGGGAACACACATACAATTTAAGGCATGTTCTTAACACGCTGCAGGAAAAATTTAAAAGTGAGGCTCTGCTACCTTGACAATATGTTGAATAGTACACCGATACATTATCTTGATTGACACGTCCTCTGTGACCTGGAAGCCTACAGTTCAAATGGCAGAATACATGAAGTTGAGGTTGTGTACACTAGACACTTTAGAACAAAATGTTTGGTTGTTTGTTACATGTGCCCCTCATATTTTGAGTGTACTATTTAACAGATTTTGAATAAAATTTTGTAATTGGAAGTTTTTGCCGATAATCACTTATAAATATTCTCACCTTTTTTGTTCGAATGAAGTCTAGTTTAATTGAAGCCCAAGGGCCATTATCAGACTCTATGACACAATTTTCTTTTTCCGCAGTGCCGCCAGCTATAACACCTGTACTGACACCATCTTTAGGTGGTTTCCTCACACCTCTTTCAGCACCTGTAATGCCCGTTACCTCAGCTTCTGTTCAGGTATGTGATGTGGTTGTAATGCATTCCATTCCAACATCAGTTGTTTTTGAGGATCTCTTGATATCCCAGGAATTTAAAACTCATATATTTCTCTTGCAGTTACAGTCACATTATTTAATTGATATAATAGAAGAGATAACAGTTACAGTTTTGTGTGTGTGCGTGGACGCATGCTTTCTGTTTTGTAAATATGTCAGTTTGTTTTCACCCTCTACATAATCCATCATGTGGGAGTGGTAGCTGAGGCCTGTAACAGGCAATGCAGTCCATATTTGCCAATAGTATTTTTCATCCCTTAGTTTTTGATTAACTGTAGCATTTATTTTTACATGTCATTTACAGATGGCAGTGAGGTAGCCTTGCTGTAACATTAATTTACTTGAGGCAACTGTTTACTATCAGTACATGAAGACTTGGTGAAAAGTAATGCTTCATTTTTCCCAAGAAACATACCCATGTAACATTGTCAACTAAACTGCATTGATTGAGACATTGCAGTTTCATAGCTCTGCCACTGCATTGATTGAGACATTGCAGTTTCATAGCTCTGCCACTAGATGTTTGTGAATCATGGCCATGAAAATGGCACAGTGCAACAGGATTATGGCAGTGTATAATAAACAGTGTGCAGTGATCTAGTACTCAGTGTCAATGATTTCCATTTATTAGAGAATGCAAGATGTTCATGGAGATGATTCCATAGGCACCAATACTGGTCACTGTAGGATTTTACATGGCTGTGATGCAGACTTCAAACATACCAGCATGGACAAGCTGCATACTGACAGGTCTCAAACTGCACCTAATAGGGCTGACCAAAATTAAGTTAATGAAGTTGTCAAGGAGTGTAGCATGGAGGGAGACCTGAAGCTGCAGCTTCCAGTGTCCACCAATATTCTGTTCATGAGATGATAAAGTAGTGTAGCACAGTGGGAGACCTGGAACAGCAACCAATGTGGCCAATTGAACTCATGTTTTGATGAAATTGTTGAAGAGAACTATATACATGCACACACACCAACATTGATCTGTGAATATTTATGTAACATTGACCTACTACAGGTGTGGAAACACAAAGTGAACAAGTTCCCAAAATTATTAAAACAAAGCCCCAGTGTCCAAAATAAAATACTAGGAAGAGGATAGTTTTAATATTCATTCTGTAATTTTACACAGCTTTAATGTATTTTAACATAAGTTTTTATGATGCATGTTGTAAGGGAATGAGATCTCAATCCTGCATGCAAGTATTAAATTTTTTGTATAGCTTGTGATAATGAATAGGTCTGATGATGGCTTGCTTGAAAAGCCAGGACTAATAATCCAAAGAGCTGTAAATTGTGTTATGCATGATGGTATTTTGAGTATATATGTTTGACGGAAGCACAACAAGGATGTCTTAGAGTTTTGTACCCTGTGTAATATAGCATAGACCTTACTCCATGTGACTTCCATGTCTTCCCAAAACGGAAGGAACATCTGATACATCACTTCTTGCCAGATTGTGAAGCAATTTGTGACTGTACTTGAACACTGGTGGAAGTGCATGGACCTCAGGAGTACTATGTTCAGGAATGTTTGTGTAAAATTACAGAACAAAGTTCAAGAAAAGTGTCCATTTTTGTTTCAGTTCCCATTGTAGAAGAAAAAACTAGGAAGCATGATGTTGAATTTCTTTGTGTTTGGATTCTTTGATTTCCACGAAAATATGTAGCCAAAAGAGCCATAATTTTTATTTGAATGGCCACTCCATGCACATCTGCAGGCCACTTAAATTCCTACAAAAAGAGTTAATCTTGTTGTGTGCAAAATTTTATTGTTGCTGTGTTGAATTCTCAAATCCCCTGATAGCTCAAAGTTAGTGTAATTATCCTTAGTTGCTTACCTAGTTTCATAATATAGTACGACTTGAAATAAAACAAAAACTTTGGCCACTTATACTAGTGCAGAATTTGATACTTTTAAAAGTATAAATGATTTTAAAATAACAGTTTTGCTGATATACGTTTTCACGTTATGCATTTATTTCATTGCAGCCTGCAAGTCCAAGTTTCATTCCTATGAAAACAACAGAGTTGCTGAACAAAATCAGTGGCAGAGGACTTAATGTGCTTTACCGTTTTACTCGTTCACCACACCTTTTCTCTCCAGCTATGGTGTCTGTTGAGCTCACATTCACAAATTTGGGTTCTGAAGAGTTGATGGACATCAGAGTGGGTCAGAAAGTAAGTCTGTTAATGCTGCATATCATATCTATGTTCATTATATATACATCGGGTATCAGCATATGACATAACACAATGTGTAGATTATTAATATATGGGGTTAACATTTTATTTAATTAGAAAAATCTGGTAAGCTAAAATTAACAATAATTATTTGACATATAATTACAAAATTGTGTAGCCATATGATCCAGCACATTCTGGCTCATGCATATTATAAGTTGCTGCTGAGTAGTGTTAGTTTAGTTAATTGTCAGGCTTCATGTATCTGTCTAAAATCTTACGGACATGCAGATTCTTAAGAGCCTGTGTACAGGTGCTGATGGAGATACTCAAAATATAAAATGTGTAATTCTGATGGAGGAGTGTAAATAACTGGAATTTGTTATAAACATGGAAATGTACAGGTTTTATATGTAACTTTTTTCTCCTTATTATTACAGACTCTTCCCCCTGGCATGTCTATGCATGACTTCGCAGCAATCTCAGTGCTGCCAGTAAATGCTGCTCTTCCTGGCACAATTGGAGTGGATTTCAATGATTCCACACAGCCAGTGAGCTTTACCATTTCTGTTGGGGGAGCACAGAGTAATCAAGTCACTCTCAAAGCACCAGTAGGCGAGTTGATTCGAGCAGTCACCATGCCAGAATCTCTTTTTATCTCTGAACAGAGTGAGTATTGTAATAGAGGGTATGTCATGGCCTTTGATTGTAAATTACTTTTGATGTTAACATTGAAATGATGTGAAACCTTATATAGTCATAAATTTCAGAAATGCTGTATAATTCCAGTGTAATGATCACGCCATAATGAAAATTTCCTTACAAACTGTCCGTTTATTTATGTAAGGCAGCAGTAGTTTTCTCTTTGTACAGAAGTACATTTTTCAGAATTTCCATTGCAGTGAATGTTCTAACAGTTCTGGATTTATGTCAATACGTTTGGCATTGTGGCTTATCCAGCTTATCCTGTAGTTCGTATTCTTCATGAGTCAAATGTGCAAAACTGCCAGCACATTCTTCAGTTGGGATATGTGTTTTTCACAAGACTGAAATCTTATGGGTGTGACGCTGTGTTGTTGGGTGGGTAGTTTCCAATGTTTCAAGGAATCATAGTGCCTTCATTTTCAGAATCAGATGGGCCAAGACGAATGCTTGACTCTGAAGGTGATGGCACTGTGATCATTCAAAATATCTGTAACTACTCACTCAGTGACACAGCATTTATCCCAGAAGACTTTAACCATCGTGTCTTGATTCATTAGAAACCTGGATGGAAAAAGTTAAAAAAAAAATTATATGTCTCATATTATTAAATACTACAATTTATTTTTAGTGAGTATAAACTTAATTTCATCATGTAAAGGTGCAATGTTTGTATTTCTCATTATTCTTAGGTAAACTCAGAGGTATGAATGAACACAGTGCTGTAGTGAATTTGCTTCCGTCTTGTAATGATCAAAGGACAATTTGTCAGCGAGTCTTTGAGGTGTCGAATGTAACATCTATTCCTAGCAATGATTCAAAATATCTCAGGTAAGACAGATGTAGCATCAGTGCCATTATCCTCTGATACAGTACACTTATTTTTTGTTCCCATGTCTATGGTGTATTAAAGCACAATTCCAACCTTGCGGCATGTGGCAGCAGCCAATTGTAATTGACTGGGATTTTTCTAGGGGCCGCACATACGCACGCACAGTAGTAGTAATATCTGTGAACACTTTGTGGGCAGGTGGTTGGGATTAATTGGTGACATACCCTAAGAAACGAAATTATTGAGTATTTTAAAGTAGCTGAATCAGACATGCTGTAATATGACACTGATGTTTATGTTAATTCAGAGTAAGAGCTACCAGCACATCACCCTTGTCAGCACCATTACTAAGTTTCCCCTCTTATGGTGGATTCTTACCATAAGCAGTTTAGAGTGCGGTTTTGATTTACCCATCTGACCAAGTACCCTGTGCAATGTTTTCAAGAACTTCATACAACTGCAAGAGTGCTGCTTTGCTTCTTCCAGAATTCTGTCCTTCTTACTTTTCTTGTACTTGCAGCCAAAGTGTTCCAGTGCCATTAAAGCAGAAGTAACTAAGCCTGTATAGGATATTTTTTCTTATAGAGAAAGTGTTATTTTTTCCAATGTTGGAAATTTGCCTGTGTTATAAAATCCAAACATGGTTCTGCACAGAACATTGTTTTCAAAATTGTCTTCATTTGTCTCCATCTTTGAAGGTTTTCTGTTCTTCCTTGGTGACATGAAAACTGCAGCACTCAGATCTTTTGAGGTCTCTGTTTCCTTACATATTCTAGACACAATTGATTTACTAATGCCACAAACTTCAGCTTTTAGGCCTTGGCCCTATGATAAGTCCAGTTTCATTTTTCTACAGGCATACAATTTTTAAAGAACTTGTACACATGCAATATTATGCTGTGGGTTCACTGTGGATGACACACCCATCACTGCCATCATAAATATTTCTTCCACTTGATATACAGCAAGCATATAATTTTTATACATATATCAGCAAGCATAAACCAAAATATTGCTGTAAGAATTAATCTTTCACAGCAGCCGCTTTCTCATCTTTTGAACACAAGACTCAATGAAGATTCTACTTCACTTTTGGTGACATCACTGTTTACACTAACCTATGAATAAGTAATGCCTATGCAAGAATGTTTCATGGATGATAATATTTTCTTTCACTGTTAAACTGGACTTCATGGCAAACATTATTTGGAGTGACAGATGAAGCGCACATGCACGCACACACACACACACACGCACGCGCGCACACATGAGACAGGTATTTTTAAGGAGCCAAAAACACAGGACTGAAAACAGGGCTTCTCTACCAATGGTTTTGTAATTGTATTTGTTTTGTTTTCAGGTTTGCAGGTCAGACCTTGTCTTCCAAGTCACTTGTGCTGGTGACAATTATGACAATTGAGAATGAACAAGTGAATATTTCTGTTAACTGCGAAAAAATGGTTATAGGTTCTATGTTGCTGAATGAAATTAAGAGTCACATAAGAAACTAAACAATTTATGAACTTGTTGCATAAATGAATTTTTTTCTATTATGTTAGAATATATACTGACTTTGTTTCCTCATGCATTTAATTGACTTGTGAGTGAAGAAAGATCATTCCAAAATAGGTATGATCCAGCATATATGATATGTAATTTTAATATATCAGTGTGAACAAACCGTGCTTAACTTTGCAGGAGTTAACAACAAATATTTTTATTGATCTTTTCAGTCTTTGCTTGTTGGATGTCCTGTGGGAACACTGTGTTGGGATTTTGTTCCATCTTGAATATTTAAGTTCATATCCTTTGTCCTTCCTGGCTTTCCCTCATATCACTGATAAAGAACAGGTTTGTCTTTGTAGAAATCCAACCTTTATGTATGGTATAGAATGGTTGTAGAAAGGGGAAATTTAGTGTTGGGGAAAATGTTTCTGTATGTATTGTAAAAAGTATTTAAACCATGTGCTAGAATCTTTTAAAGACCACAGTACACTCTAGGCTAGGTTCTAGATGCCATTGCCCAGTGTGCTTGCATGTGCATGCAGTTCTGTGTGCTGCCTGTCATTTCATTAGTGTGTGCCTCCTATGGCAACAGTGTACCAGCCATGTTTTTGGTTGAGTCTAAATAACAGTCTGAGAAAGCATAAGCATAAGGTATTTCAAAGTAAATGTCACGATCTCAGAACTTCAATGATTGCAGGGTATATCTGAATACATACTTTGTAATTTATTTATTTATTTATTTATTTTTTTTTAAGTTTGGATATCCTGTTGTGACATGTAAAATTCGACATGTGGATAGGGCTGTCAATGACAAGGCTAGTTTAGACAATATTTTATTGTCGATTGACAGTAAAAAAACTATCAATCACAACAGTAGTTGAGATAATAATTTATTGTTGATTGATAATAAAACCATCAGCCACAACAAAGTTTAGGCTGTAAAATATTGTCGTTCTACTGATGCGATTGACAGTCCTCTCCATCTGTCCATTTTTCATAAATGAATAACCACCGTTGCAGTAGCATGAAGATTGCAGTGCATGGAAGCACAAATTAACATATGCCCAGAAATGTATAGGACTATGATGACTGACATATCGAAGGGTGCCTCTGGAATTGTGTATATACATGCATGCTGGCCCCTAGCTAATGTCCATAACAGAACACATTGTAAGGAACAACCCTAATAAATTTCTTGTGAAAGAAAGAGACTGTCAAAGTGTGTGACCATTACACATGACAGTATTGCAATTTATGGCATCTTTATGAGTTATGATTCTACGTGTATTCATTTATATTGCAAAGTGTATATAAAACAGGGTCCCGTTTATTGCGAAACCCACCAGAACAGCATACCATAGACTGCAGTTATTTTGTAATATGTATTCTGTGATACAACTCATTGTATATTATAGTAGGTGTTGGGAAGGACCTCATTTAGTTGTGAGGCATATATGTATGGTGAATACGTCATTGAAAACATTTTGAAGTTTGTGTCATGAAATCTGATGATACTGCATGCACAGTACTTTTCTTTGAGTTCATTTTATGTCTGTAATTGTTCTAATAAAGCCTACCCTTCAGACTTCTCTATAAACAGTAACTGCTTGGAGTCAGAGTAGGTGAATAAGCACTTAACTGAAGGTGACATGATTATTCATGTGTCATGTGGTGGTCTCAGTAAGGTTTGTATGAGGGCAGTCATTTTCTATTTTTGGAAAAATGCTTATTCTTTCTTGTCACGAGTTACACCTTGAAAAAGTAGCATGAGAAATTGTTTCATATATCTTTCTGAATTTCTGAAATTTCATACACTGAATATGTATAATTATGTGTATAATTTTATGTCTGTATATGTGTACATAATGTGCAATAAAAATGCACTGACAACAATAGGAAAAATTTATAAAAACACAGTTCACAACCAAGGCTAGGGTTGTTACTATTATTAGTACATGTTTATAAAATGAATTAGTAATGTAAGATATTTCCCCATAATAAACAAATTTATAACAAACTACAGTGCATAACGAGGCTAGGGTGTCACTCTTATTAGCACATTTTAACAAGATGAATTAGTAATGTATGTCTCCATGAATAAAGAGCTCATAAGATTTGAAAATTACTTTGGCATTCTATCTCAGCTTCGCCAGGGAAAGGGTTAAAAGGCATCATCTCATTTCATATGTCTCCAGAAACAACATAACACTTTGTTGCGGACAACATGCTGCCTGCAAGGTGGTGGGAGTGGGACTGTTTGAAATGAAGCCACCACTGTGTGGCTTAGTGCAGAGATGACTGACATACTAGTCTGTTGAGATGCCCGTCTTCATATGTTTCATAGGGATGCTTCTGAATGAGCTCCAGTATTATCTGATGTTCTTTCTGTAAGGATATATTGCATTCAGTTCTGTTGTGTATCTAAAATGGAAGCTGTTTTTCAAAATCAGTGCAGTACTTGAGATATCACTGGTTTTGAAGGAACTGACATATTGCTTTAACTGAAGTTTTCATGACACTTTTTCAAAAGATTTCTGACCAGTACGGTTTTTAACAACAAACATATAATGTGTTGTGCTGCCCTTTACCTTACATTTTTCTGTTATGCAGCAGCATGAGACTGATGAATGGCAAGTGGCACGTCTTGTTGGAGGGCAAGTCAGTGACAAAGTGATAACACTGCCAGATGTATTCCTACATATATGGGACTCCCCATTCAATAAAGCTTGTGCATTTAGGGCACTTCACATGAAGACCAATGTACATTTTAGCTCCTGTTGTAGGGATTTTCCTCAGGATTCATACCTGGGACACCTCACGCGTTCGCTACAAACTTTATAAGTTTTGTTGCACTCAGTATATAATAAAGGACACTGCATGTAAAGACCATTGTACTTACGTGTATCTTGGCTATCATTTGGGGATTGTGCTGAAAAATTGTATCTGGGACACAGTCACATTTTTGTTACAAATGATGTAAGTTTTATTGTGATCCATCAAATTAAGGGCGCGTTACTCGAAGACCACTATATATTTCGCCCATATCTCCTCTGCCATTGGAGCGATTTTCAAGATTCAAGCCTGGGAAACTACACAGATTTGCTGCAAACTTCATAAGCTGGATTGCAATCTGTTGATAATTAAGGACACTTTACATGAAGAATGGTGTATGTCCTGTCCTGTATCTCAACTCCTATTGAAGGCATTTTCCTGAAAATTCATATCTGGAACACCACACACGTGTGCTACACACTGTAATTTTGTTGTGATTGGTCTATAATTGAAGGCATTTTGCATGAAGACTGATATATGTTTTTGCCTGTATCTCAGCTCCCATTGGAGGGATTTAAAAAGGGTGGGAATTGTTAAATGAAGACAGCACAGGATAGGGATGGATGGTGGAGAGCAACTAGGGAGGCAGCCTTGGGTAATGGGGCCACAGAAGAAAATGAAGTTTGGAGGGACTTTCCTGAGAGTCCATATCTTGGATGCCACATGCATTCACTACAAACATGTAATTTTAAGAGACAACAACCTATGGTATATCAGTAACTCAGTATATTAAAGTGGTACATAACACAACTATTCTTTATTATAAAATCATTTGTTTTAGAATAGTTGTTTCAACCCAAAATATCATCAGGCAAGCAATATGGATATATAGTACGGTCAATTGTTACAACAGTTCTCACAAGAAATTATGATGCATAATTACATATTTGCTTTCAATGGTACCATTACTTTATGAAGTTCTGTGTATAAATGGTAAATTAATTAAAAATGCAAAGAAATTAAATATTTCTGTGCATACTTCTGCCTTAGTAAAGTCATTCAACCTGAAACTGTTGACATGCCATAGTCTTGTACAATATCTTTACCTTTGGCATTGTTCATTGATATCACAAACTGTGTGGGCTTTTAGGCTTTTGCAGCATTGTTGGTGAGGTAACATTTCTTCAAGGTTGTGGTACTGCATCAATGGGTGATGGATTCCTCACATTTTGAGACAACATAATGGTCTTACCTTCAAGGGTTGAAGTGTTTGGGAAGACATTTTTTGCAGAAAACAAACTGTGTCTCCATTATAAAGCCTTACCAGTTAATGCCGTTTATGGAAATAATCACTGTTTGTTCCAAAAACTGTAAGAAAAACATACATACACTCTTGTCAAAATGCAAGTTTTTGATCCTACAACAAGTGGTAAATATAGTAACCACTGTTCTTTAAATGGGTTAAGGTGATGTGCAAGTACTGTGGTAGTAGTTTTTGGAGTTTCTTCATTTCCATTTTCAATTATGTGACTGCAAACCCTGCCCATCTCTGAATAACCCACTGTTTTAAATTGTAAATTACTGGAATAAATTTTAATTCAGTCCAAATGTAAACTTTCTCAACTCAGTTTTGCTATTAGTTTTACTAGGATTAGTTACTTCATATTCTCTCCTGTTGACTGAAAAATATATTTTGGGCAGTAGGGGTTTAAATGTTTCACCACATATGAAACCCACACTATCATTTCACCATCTGGGATGAAGACATATCAACAAAATCATTAAACGTTTTATATAGATGTACTGGTCCCTTGCAATGACAATAAATATGAGACTTTACTTAACACCGTCATTTCACCATCTGGGATGAAGGCATCAACAAAAACATTGTTTTATGTACAGTACATTCACTGGTCCCTGGCAATGACAATAAATTTGAGATATTGCTTAGAGACATGGGTGGCATTACATTTTACATTACAAGCAGAATTAAGAAATATTCCCATTATTTTTTAGAACTGTTAACAACAAAAATTTGAACGTGGGCAAGGTGATTTCAGTTGTACCTCACATGGAGCACTATTTTGGCTACCGCTTATTTTGTGTAACGCTAAGTACGTGCCAATATGAACGTATTCCAAAATGTTCTGAAGTTACTTTTAATCGTAATGCAATTACGAATCGATAAAAATCTGGATCCAGACCCATCCAACAAACTTTTCTGAAGTACGGTATTCAATTAATGTAAGTTTTACGGATCTCATTATCACTTTACACGTTTAAAAGTGGCACACCAGCGTCCCTGGTCTTCAGCATCAGCTGGCTATTTTGGAAGAAATTTTGGTTACCCGGACATTTACACTGACTTGCGCATATGATACACCGGTCACACCGCGACCTGTGTTTTGGACGGCGCAGTACTTCAACTGTAGTGTACTCATGAATCCTAAAAGGTGTCCGAAATGCTAGATGGTTTGCGTCCACAATCATAAATGCGACCAACGTGTTTGGTTAGCTGTAGCACTTTGGATTATAGACTTGCATACAATTCTCACAAATTATTTAAGCTGAATGACATTGCATCTTTTAAATAAATCTGAATGTATATATTTGTTCTATAATTAGACACACGTAAGAAATAGTAAATCTCAATTCTGGAAATCCTGGTTTTGATATAATTTTCATCTATGGTATTCAGTTAACTAATTGTAACTCTTTAAAGTTGCATTAATCTAAACTATAATTATTAGATTAAATTTTAAACGATTAGGTACTATGTAATGATGATTCCCAATCTCATGGTATCTGTTTTGACTTTGTAATCGGATGTGTGAAATGTAAGATGGCTGCTTGTGAGACGTGACGTACAATTTGTGATTGTTCGAGAATTTTTTGTTATGCAAACTGTTTGCTGCATTTATTTGTGACGTTCTTAATATGGATATGCTTATAACTTTTGGTATGTGTTTAGAATAATATATAAGGTAGGTTAATAAAGTAAAACATCTGCTAGTGAGGATGTCCAACAAGTTGTCATATGTCTAGTTCAGTGGTAGGATGTGTGCAGTACATAAGCATGCTATATCAAAATCATGGGATGTACGTTGAAGCAAGTATGTCATACATTTCATCGCATTGTTATGTAATTTTATTGGCTCTGTCATAACCTCTTGCGCACTGCGTGATTGGTGATGGTCTGTTATACATCGTACAGTAACATTTTTTTTAGGAAACAGGATATTACAATCCATGAATAGCATTACTTTTTAAATTCTACTGTTTTTCCTCCACGTTCAGTGGTAAAGTGCGTTCACAAGTGGTTATCTCTAAGACAACGATGGAATGATCATTGTAAGGAGCTTTGCAGTGGTGGTCATTCATGACATTGACTATTCATGTCAAGAATTGTGTACTGCTGAGTCAGTGTGAAGGTATCTGTAATTTAAACCTATGCCAGTTACACATTGTCACATTTGTTTGGAAGGGTATATATTTTGAAAACCTATTTAGCCCGTTATAGTTGAATGGTAATCCGTGCTTCATGTGTTGGCATGTTGCTTGCCATATTTTTTTATATTAGTTTGGCACATCACATTGATGCTATTGTTAAAGACTGAATCTTGGTAGACCACAAACAGTGAAGTATTGTACACCTTTTCTCACATACACTTGTCCAATTTAGCTAAATACACCTAGGTGTGAAATTAAAAAGAGTGGACATAACATTTACGATGGCATTGATGACCATATCTAGCATCTTCTTTGCCATTCAGGACACTGCATTTCTATGTTAGCCAACCCACTGTGTACATATAATCATGTAAACAAGTGTACTTTGATCAGACTCAACCATTTATTTTTTTTAAAACACAACATTTTGGCATATTGCCACGTAGTGTGTAGAAATGTTGTGTATGATTCTGGCCATAAACACTGACTGTTTTTGTAAACAATATTAACTGATTGGTTTTTATGATGGATGTATACTTATGTTCTCTGTGAGCTGGAAGCTCACTTTTTGTGTGTATTTTAGCTTAAAATCAGTCTTCAAAGGGTTATCACAGCCTTTTCCAAACTTGTCTAATCTGCTACTAAATGTGTATTTTTCATACATGTTCTGCGCAAAACCGTATTCTACTCATGTTATAATGTAACACTAATCTTTTCTGTCTATTTTTGGTTATAAGACCTGTCATTTGGATCATAAAGGAAATAAAGGATCGAGCAGCCAGAAGTTGACTGCTAGTCAAATTCACTATAGCATTTTCAAACTATCCTACATCACTGCGTGATACATTGTTGTTTAGAGTAGGGTCCAGATACTTTTTTGTTGTTTGACTCTGTAGGGGCTCAGATTACTCTGCACCTTCAAGTTTCTGCATCAGCTAAACTTTATGCCACCTAATAACATTGTAGATGAAAATGTCCTTTCAACCATTGGAAAATGGGAACCACAAACTTTGATGTTCTGATTGCCCAATATTTAATGTTAAAAGGTAGGGTGGTTAGTGAATGATGAATGTAAAGGGATGTGGAAGAAAGTGGAGATGGCTTAAATTGAACTATTATTCTATTCTGAGGGTACCAGGGACTCTTTACCCATGGCTAAAGTGACCAATACATGTAGCTGACAGCTTGTCTCAGTGTAGTGCTAGTAATTTACGCTGTGTACTAGGAGACCTTATTCTGTTAGCGTCCATTAGATTGAGTTAATTTGTATCTTAGAGAACAACAATAGTTGTGGCCAGGGTGTATAAAGTGTACATATCAGATGCCCAATGTGGGACGTCTGGCACAACCAGCTCTTTATAATTGTGAAATTAATTATGCTTCCTCAGCACATTCCACATGAAGCAGAAACCTTAATTATAGGTGGGGATAGTAATGTCACCTGATATTGGAAGTGGGATTGGTTTTTGAAATGTTGCATATGTCAAATTTTCATCAGACTATGGTCAGTCAATTAATGTATTGTTACAATGACTCAGCAATTGTCGGGATTAATTGGGGGAAAGCTTTCTGTGAACACATCGAGAACCACAGACTTATGCATTTTATTTCAAAGATGGAAACATTGCCACATTAGCGGATTATGGTATTATTTTACATGTTTATAGAAGTATGATAATACTGGTAAGGGTAATTGTTGGCCCTGTTGCTCTTATCAATTATTACAAAATTTTATCTGAAAACTAGCACAACAGTTCAATAGTATTAGATGATTTAACTACAGACATTAAGAAAACTTGACACTGGGTAGAAGAGAGTAATGTACAACATTCAAATTGAATTTGAAATATATTCGTAGTGAGGAGAACACGTAGATTTGCTAATGTGGCTAAGTTCAAGCACTTGGGAGTAAAAGTAACAAATTTATACTATATTTGTAATTAAATTAAGAGCAGAATGAATTTAGGAAATGCCTGCTAACTATTCAGTTCAGAGTGGCTTATTTTTGTCATGCCTTTCTACAAACTAAAGGACAGGGGTGCATGAATTTTCCAGAATTTAGAAGCCACCTTAAAATTGTAGGTGCCAGAAGGGTGGCATGGAGCCAGTTCATACCAGGGACCCACAAATATTAGGCACCACCCTACAAAAATTTAATCACCTGGCAACTTGGCACCTGAGATGTGCGCGTCTGCTAGAGGATTAAAATGTATGTGGAACTGTAATGTTACCTGCCGTGTCATTGTCAATTTTTCTGCCGCTGTGAAAATATGATGTAGGTTACGATTGTGTGACCTAGTACCAGGGAGAATATTTGTACACAAGAGGTATGACAAAACAAGAGAATTGTAAAAGTCAGATGAGGAATTTTGTGATTCGTGCCCTTTACCATGTAACACATGAGCATGAGGGTGATCAGATTGATAAGGGTGAGGTTTGGATACACATAGCACGTGTGAGGGTAATATGATACACATGCAAAATTGCTTAGCAAAATTCAAGACAAGACCATTTGGGAAGAACTAGCTGTGGATGGAATGATAATGTTATATAAGTGTTAAAAATGAACTGTGATTAATAGTGTTTTTTTTTGGGAGGGGGGGGGGGGGTTTGTTTTTTTTTGTGTGGTTGTGGTTTGGTTTGTAGTGTCACAATAGATACTTTTTAAATTTTAATATTTTTGTAAGATATCTGCCCTT
>Ga0123357_10004613_pt1 | contig 16246 bp, 8 predicted proteins | sample TergutEmb28metaG_FD_89873 | JGI IMG/M metagenome (GOLD analysis project Ga0123357, IMG submission 89873) | Embiratermes neotenicus P4 segment gut microbial communities from Petit-Saut dam, French Guiana - Emb289 P4 | ecosystem: Host-associated > Arthropoda: Insects > Digestive system > Gut ... | reverse complement strand
TACGTCTTCCAAGTGTTCTCTTTCATTTAATTTTCCCCACCTCAATACTGTACGAATTTCTGTTTTTTTTTTTTTATGTGGTGAATTTCTTTTTTCCCATTTAACCATTTTCGATTTGATCAAAAAGATATCGAGTGATCAAACAATGTTGTTTTCCTTGGAGTCATTCAAGTAGTTTAAGTAACATAATGTATTGATGGTAAGCTGGATATGCTGACTGAGGCTTATTTTCATATAAAAGTAAACACGGAATTATGCAAAGAAAGGAAACTTCAAGTACACAAATAGGTTTTCTTGTTACGCGTACATTAAAATCGCTAGGAAAAATAAACTATTCCTAAATGTATTAATGAAATAAGTGAATCCAAACAATTCCCGACAAATTTCTTGCTAGAAAGTACTGAAGATTATAAAGCCCTCTTTCCTACAAAATGAGCCCTTATATTGGAAAACACTAAACATTTTGGAGTAATCTAAGGCACAGTATTATTGCAGAAAATACCTGTATTTAACACACACTAACTAACAGAAAAATATTAGAAGCCTCGTTGTTAGTAGCAGTGCAGGACCTTTGGGGTATACAAAGAGAAAGTTTAGTTATTTAGTGAAGAGTAAATAATCCTTTGAAATTTCAACGTAAAATTTAGGCAAATTCCCATCTCTGTTTGTGATTTCCACAGACAACACTTCGACTGATATATACCTCAGTTTTATAATCACAGAGTGATATATGATGCGACAAATTCACTTAATGTTTAGTTTGTGAATTTAGAATCTTTCTTAGAATCAGTTTGGCAGGATTTGTCTTCAAAATTTGACACTGCAATTCCGACCGACGCAGAGGCATATTTGACTGCTTCAACCATAAATTATTTTCGTAAAATACTGCCATTTGTCGTAAGTGCGGAAGCCATGAACTAGAATAATAACCCGTGTGTCAGAACGCGTCTCGTAAACCAAAATGTCATTTATTATTAAGATTTTTCTTGTTTCTTCTTCACTTTTGGCTCTGTAAACAGTTTCTAACCTTTGCATTAGGATAATTTTATTGGTGGATTAGATCATCGCCTGAAATTCTAGAGCACAAGCACATTATAAGTAGAAAACTTCAAGAAAAGTGCCTATGCCCGGATGAGAATTCGGACCCTTTGTTTCGGTGTTGGAGAGCGCGAAGACGGCGCGACCGTGGGGAGCAACGTGAGTCATTTCACGCAAATAAGTCTTGTTTGACCGAACGGCTTGTCGTTCAGCTTTGTACTCCTCATGGTATAAAATTTAGAAAGAGGTTGTCACCGCGGCTATTCAAGTCATGAAATGTTGTTCGCTCTGTTCTAACTTCCAGCACTGAACCCTATATCAGTGTAACCGCCTGAGTTGAATTTTCTCTCCCTGGCATCACAAATTCCAAGTTCAAACAAGTTAAAATTACTTAGACATCTTGATATAACAGTCATCTAGGATGGGACTGCGGATACTTGAATATATACAGTGTCATTTCCCAGACACATAAGCCTTGAGAGTCTTGAATTCTACTAGAATCCTGTATCTTGATCTGTGACGAGGGCTCCATAAAGGAACATATGATGTTTCACTCGAAGGGGAGACTTAGCAACAAATTTTCACAGTAACAATTAAATTTAATTTTGAAATACTGTTTACAAAATTTTACCTGCTAATTATTTTTGTTGTCCCTCTCCTTAATTTTAACATTTGTGTCGTCATCATCATCATCATCATCATCATCATATCCTCAACATACTATTATTATTATTATTATTATTATTATTTTGTTTTGTTTTATTATATTGTTTGTACTTGTACTAATTAAACTGAATTAAAAACATTCTTTGTAACACCCTGAATAATAAAATTTATCTGCTATTCTTGAGATTTTCATGGCGGTGTGGTTGAGGATTACATTCTTGTAGGATACGACAGTCTAATATTCCAGAAGAACAAAGCCCTTTACATGAGTCTCTGTTATATACAAAGATACACCCTGTGGGTCAAGGGGAACACAGCGTGCTTCCATTGGAAATTCCAATCGGTTAATTCTGTTTAGGGAAATAAAGGCCCTTTATTTCAAGAATCATTAGAAATATATATATATATATATATATATATATATATAGTATGTGGGCAGAATTCCGAGTCCTTAACGTTCAAATTGCGCTACGTATGATGACCGCGAGAATTCAGGAGCTTGTATTTCATTTCTCTTTATTTTCCTGGCCTTATACTGACGCATATATGTATTCGTATATTTAAACAGGCCACTAGAAATAATAGTATTTTTGTATACACATAAATACTGAAAATATAGGAGATTTAGTGGAGTCGTAGGAATGAATATCGTGCATAAGAAGGGAATGTGAGTACGGAGAAGCACGTCAAACATGTGTGCCTTCAGTTCATTATGACAAAAGTGAAGTGGGACTCTTAGAACTAAGGGTGCCAAACAGGATACACCAGCAAGTACAGTAAGGGCTCTTGATGCAGTTGTGAAGCAGGAACAGCCCTATTCGAGCATAAGATTCTTCTGTCGAAGATAAAAGCAAAATTGTCGCTGTGTTTAGCAGCGCGAAATCGGAGCCTCATAGACTGGTGCGTCTGAAGTCCCTAGACGCTTAATTCTTGCGTTAGTTTCAGTTGAATAGAGCCTCACGCTCTATCCGATTTATCCGTGGGGAAATTGCCTAATATAACAGGGTGGGAAACAGAGCGACTGTGGAGATTTTTGTTTAACGAAGTCGTACTGAGGGTCGAATCACAAACTCCGATTTCATAATGTGCCTATCAATCCCTCCATTTCTGTTGCTGATCATGGCATCATTACGTTTGTACCATTACAACGTAACACAGAAGAAGGTGGGTTATCATCCATGCTGCGAGAGGGAGTAAATTGACGTTCTCAGGGAGAACGCATTCAAAGATCGTAGAAACTTTGAATATTCCGCCAGGCCTAATATTTTTGGGTCCTTCATTACGGATCTTGGTTCATGTCAACCCACTGGCCCCTAGCATTCTGAAAGTTTATGCACGTCTGTCCTACTGTTCGACGCTGCAGATGCACAGTTCGAGACGCTGACAGCGTCGTAAAAAAATAGACGTCCTCACTAAAGGTATTAAAACGACCAATAATATGAATGCCGGTCCCAGTGGCCGCGCGGTATAAGGCGTGGGGTCTGCGGCCCCTCGCTTGCTGGGATTGTGGGTTCGAATCCCACCGGGGCATGGATATCTGTCTCTTGTGAGTGCTGTGTGTTGTCAGGAAGAGACCTCTGCGCCGGGCTGACTTAAAGAATAACAAAAATTATTATTATTATTATTAATTTTAATTACACTGCTACGTTTGAAGTAATTAGCTGGGTTTAAATGAAGGGAGTCTGAGATAAAATCAAGGAGCTCTTGACAATGTCCCCCTGTCACGGTCCCAGTAAAATATCATATTTGCAATTGCCAATCGCCATGATTTTGTTTCGCAGTTCATGTAATACGTGTATGAAGATGACTGGCAGCATGTTTCTATATTATTAACGAAGACGGCGGGTTGTGTCGCTTGGTCTAAGATCAAAGGCTGGCTACTCTGATTGTAATATAAGTGGCATGGTTTCTTAATGGAACATTTCGATTTATATAAACAATAATTATTTCAAACTAAACGGATTGCAGTGACAGTCAATTTAAATATCCATGAGTTTGCAACTTAGAATAATTGGCTAAAATATATCTCTTCAGTTTCTTGGGGAAACACCCGCCTCTCATATACGATCTGATATTTTGTTGCTGGATATGCGAATACGACGATCTAACCAAAAAATGGTCAGATGTTTATAGATATGAGGATGTTACCAATGGAGTTCAGAAAGATTTGGACTATTCCGTTTCATTGTTGCATGCGGAAGTTTGGAAGTGCTGTGAGTTAGCTTCTAACAAGACAGAGAAAACCCCTTATTCTGATTTCAAGTAAAATAGAAAACCTTTCTTAATCTAAGTGATAGAGCAATGGGGCCCCTTCAGAGGGCATAATGGAGCCGTCAACATCTCGAGACAGACGGTGCTTAAAATTCCGCCATCAAGGTTTGCTAGAGATAAGGACATTGCTGCGCTCATGATGAAATACTGTTTTATTTATTCCTAACACTTGTGAAACGTCTTACACAGAATATTGCACAATCTATTTTCTTAAAACTTTAGACTCTCTTTTCGAAGAAAGTAAAACCTTGAACACATTTTGAGGAAAGGCTGGATGTTCTACAGGTGTGCATATCACAAAAGGCCTTGGTATAACATTTAAAATGTCATCTCTGAAGTAAAGAAACACCCTCTTTCAAGGTACCATGTGACTGCAATTGCCAGAAAGTCACAAACGTTTGGTTTTAAGTGTTTGAAATGTGAACAGGGTCTTAAAGTGGTCCAAATTTATGAAGTTCCCCCCCAATGCCCCCACATGTCCTTGTGGACTTCGTGGTCTTCCCTCCTGGGCATGGCAGAAGCGTAACCGACTTCTGAGGTTGGGACGCCCATGAGGCGCGGTTACGTTGTCCCGATGATTTGAGTGGTGATATAGGAGGATGTAGTGCCAGGAGGGCCTTTAAACCTAAATTCTACTAACCTACCCAGACCATGGTCACCGCGGAAATCCTCGCCTTCAGGGAAAATTCCCACGGTAGAACCAGGAGTCGAACCCGGGACCTCATGATTAATAGGCAGAGACTCTGACCACTAGACTACGAGGCTGGTCGTTTATGAAGTAAATACAGGCCAAAATGTCTGGTGTCCCAAACGATGACGTGACTGTCTCATGACTTTGAATAACTGGTTTTCAGATTGGAAAAAAAAAACTCTGGGAAATCGTAAGATGAAGAGGGTGTTTTGGATCAGAATTAAACTGCGGACAGCTGAAGAGTTTGGAAGGTGAAAATATGTGAAAAAATACCCCCCCCTCTCTAAAGATTTCAGTTGCCTCAAAAAAATGAAGTCACCCTGAAGAAAAAAGAATTTTTTTTTATCTGGAACAAACATTGTAATCTACACGCCAAAAAAATACAAACTCGTAATTCGCTTAACTCCAGCAATTAAGGCCTAAACACTTACAATTTACAGAATTTAGTATTAAATTCAAGCCGATTTAAGTTGTGCAATTTTGTAAATAATTTAATGATCCAGGTCATAAAGTATGACAGGATATTACATAAAACCGGTTTCGACAACTTTGTTACCGTGAGTAGGAGGGGAATCCAGGTTATAAGATGCTTCCTCCCTTGTAAGCCGGGGCCGACATCCAGTTTTCCGGTATCAGCAGTTGAACCGTATTCTTTGAAATTAACTGAGATCGCCACAGTGTGAGTCACATACTGCAGTCAACACGAGCCATGGACCGGAAGAGAAAAACATTTATGAAAATTATATGACAAAGTTGTGGGTTTATATAAGTAATTTAATGTCCAATATACGTGCATATCTCGCAGTTACATTAACTCTTTGACGCCTAACGCCCCCTATAGGGGTCGTACCGCACCGCTAACCTCTAAACGTTGCATTTTATACATTTATTCAACAAATATAAGTACTGAATACTTTAAACACGGTATATACTCTCCGTTTTTTTTTCTGTTCAAAATGCAGTTTGTTTCATAATTCTAACGTATTTGGTTCCTGTATTATTCACATTTTAATACACAGGGTGTGCTAAAATAAAAAAAATAATTACGGCGCCAAAAGGTTAAACGTCTAACATTCCGATAATATGATTAGTTAAGTTGTGATCTAGGTCTTCTAGGATATGACGCCACGTGGTCTGTTAGGCAGGTACCAAAGTTTTGAGATAAAGTCCTGCGTTCAACTCCTTTCATGATGAGGGAGGCAGCATGGTCACTTGAAACGTTTGTAGATCTCTACTAAAATACACGCGGTTCCGCTTCCAAAAATAACTTAATTATAAAATTCGTCGCCCCGATCGGATTATTGTGGCGGAGAAGTGGCCGGTGCGAAATTTGGCGTCAGCTCCCTTCTGTTGACTAAGGGTTACATAGTATGACTCAGTTAAGCCATAATACTCCTGAATATTACTTCAGCTGGACCATGACGGATTCGTTCTGCACCGTTGAACATCTAAGATAATTTTAAATTATATCAGACATCCTTAAAATTCGACAATTTATGGTCGAATATGATGATTGTCGCAAAAAAAAGGCATTCGGAGCTGAAAACTTCCAGTTAACGAGAATTTCGTGAGCTGTTTCCAGCATCTAAGGAGATTCACGAAGAAGAATTTCTATCAAAATACCCAAAAAATGTGATTAAATTTTCCCTGACACTGAACTAAACTTACACAACTAAAAAAAGTGCTGAAATATTTAAAATCTATCAATTTCCATGGACAGTACTTCCACGAAACAGCCAGTTTTCACAGCTGGATTTATAAAAATTTTCAAAACACATGGAACTCTTAACTTCAAGATAATATTTGTGACTTTTTACAGGTATATAAAAAAATAAATCATACGCAGGCATAAAGAACAGCGAAACACACAAAGAAACACAACAGTAGCATGATAAAGAAGAGGAGGAAGATGATAATGATGATGATGATGATGATAATAATAATAATCATCATCATCATCAGTGACATATGCGGAGGGATATCCTTTCTGATAACTAGATTTGTGTAATATATTAAGAATTCTGCCCAAGCGTCAGGCAGTTAGTATTTTTGGGTATCTGGGAGGCAAAATGAAAAGTACAACCATGTTTGTGAGCAACGTTTTGAGTTACTAAGGGTTTGTACACGCTTATCGCTACGTTACACACAGCTGATAAACAAGAAACAGAATGTATCTAATGAGTATTAACCTATTAATATTCGCAATCACTCTCCTCATTTAAAATCCACTATTTTAAGTTCATTACTCATCCTTCATGCAGCTTTTAGGACACACACACTGTAGTTCGTTACACGGTGGGTGTAAACAGAAACTTAAACCACACATAGGCCTAATTTGTATTTGCGTTGTATTTAAATATACTTTCAATAGCTCAGTATACAGTATTCGATGCTAACGATGATTAGTACATAATTAATTCGAAAGAAACTTTCATAAAGTGTATGTGACTTACTTTAACGTGCATTTCCGGCATTGGCATGGGTGTGCTGAGGATAACCACGAAAATCATAGCCTGTTATGGGCCTCCATTGGAATCAGGGAAACTCTGGGCATATTGGCGTGGCAAATATTCATCCGTGAATTTCGTGGTGCTACTGATGATGATGATAAATATTAATCAACTGAAGTTTAATAACCACTTTTAAATTATACGAGACAGGGGAAGAAATATTAAAAAATGCAGGCCAGCTGCTCAAACGTAACCCCATTGCGATAAGCAAAAGTAGGAGCTCGAGCTTACTGATTCGGCACGGTCATGAGATTACAATCTGAAGGTTACTAAAGGCAAAACCACGCAAACACAGTCGTGGGAGAAAGAATTCAGTAAATGTGGTAAATGAATAGCTTTCAGCTTCCACAGAAACAATTCCCTGAAGGGTCATTTAAGAACTGAAGAAATAAAAATGGAAACGCGTGTCGGTAGAGCGAACAGTTTTCTGGATAAATGCTACAGCACCACACTTGTCACAAAATACTGAAAAATAATACTTACAATATTTGCAGATGACAGCTATATTCCGCATACCATTAGTCTCTGCTGTTTCAGTATCTGTTCAGTTTACGTGATAATAAGAGAAAATAATACAAATAATAATAATATTAATAATAAATTACAGAAAATACTTAATTCCTTGTCAACATGTCTCATATGCTCAGTAAAGCCCGGGCACACCGACAGCACTAACCCGTGGGTAATGATTTATTGACTGAAAGACCTAACACAACAAATGCAGCACCGTAAGATTGCAATTTACCTGAATGAATTATTTTTCTCCCTAATCTTAGTCCGCTATTGCAGGCTTTATGCTACAACATAATGCGGATTTCAATAGGCTGGGAGAAGGGGGTTTAAAATAAATTTAATAAGAGAAGTAACGAAACGAGCACAACGTAAGGTCATTATATTCATACATTTCTCCCCTTACATACCAAAAAATTTTGGGTGAACAAATAAATTATAGCCCTATTACTTTTGGACCTTCCGCATGTGAGGGAGAACTGTGCCGGGGGTAAGAAGGTGGTAAGTCGTGGGGAGGGGGCGATGTAAGGAATCGCGCACGAGGGAAGGAGGGGAAGTTTTGAGGGGGGGGTCGGTGACGGGTTGAAGAGTGGGGATAGTTATGTAACAACGAAGTTGGTGTAGCTGAAGAGAGAAAGAGAGAGAGAGAGAGAATTCGCAAAGGGTGGGATGGGAAAAAGGAGGAGGATATAAAGGTGGTATTGCGGTAGGAGAAGTAGATTGGAAGGGGAAGAATGACCAGAAAGAAATTTCAGTATGAGAAATGCAATCGATTCGTAAAATTAGAATACAGAAAGGAATGGATAAAGAAAGAATCACTTAATATCAAGTACACATGTTCAGAATCTGCTACTTCACTACAGCATGTGGTTATGGTTGGGGGTGGGGGGAAACCTTTCGAAATAGATAAGAAATAATGAAAATTCCTTCCTTATTTTATGAAACCACACATATCCATGCCCAACGTAATTTTATTAGCCGTCAAAATGTTGCTTATAATTAGTTGCAATGGAGTGTTGAAAAAAAAAAAAAAAATTGCCCTGCTAGAACTACTGCATTTCGGCGAAAATATGTAAAATGCCAAAATGACAAATTCTTGAAGTAAACCTGCGAAAAACTACTTTCATTTGTTTCAAATGATTTCGTGAATTCACAAACTACTGGCACAAAGGCAGTTGCCAGTTTCAGTAAACTACAAATTTTAAAACTAAAAGAAAAATAAATATATGAAATATTAGTTTTGGCGATACATAAGACGTTCTACATACATGTATATATATATATAATTTCATTTTAATAAACCTACCAGTACCTACTAATTAGCCTGAAATTCTGAGAAATTACTTCATAGGTTTGACAACCTGATATCATGAGAAATGAAGACAGTCCAGTTAAGGAGAAATTTTTATAAGGGAAGTATCTCGTTTTTAACACAGCAGCTGTTAATAATGGGACTACCTAAGTTTAAAACTGTAGGCTAAGTAATTGTAACTTCTTCGATCAAAAATATATTCTTATGTGTCAAATTTGTTTACAAAGAATCGTCAATCATTGATTTTGTTTTTCTAATATTCTTTTCAATGTTTTTATTACGTAGTATAATATCAGGTTATATAAAGAGTCCTTAAGGTTACGCGTCGAAGGAAATGTAAACCCGCAATAATTAATAGGGCAATTTGCTATAACTTTCAGGCTGTTTGTTCAAATAAGTGAAATGGAAGTGATATTGGTAAGCAACTGTTCTTCGGTAACAAAGACGACGTGTTTCCTCAATGACAGTTGGCACCTCTTAATTTAGGATTGTCAGAAATGCGTTTTAACCCTATCGATGTTGAATTCCAGCCTAAGTATATGACAAAGTTGAAGAGGGGGATTAGTCTCAACGCGGTCCGCCGACGTGCATATGGTTGTGCCGGTAGATGGAGTCTCAGTCGCCGGTACAACTCTAACAGCTGTCCCGCGCCCGAACAAAACTATTACAGTGCACTAGTTCACTACCCGCGACGAGGCTTGCTAATACTCATAGATATGGTTGTCAGATCAACGCGAACTACAAGGAAAGTGAGCGGACTTATTGTTTTCCTTAATGAATAAATAAAGGTGTCCGCTTTTGTGATTATGATAAAAACAGAACTAAAAATTAATGTTTGTGTAAGTTACGGCACAGATCAGCTCAATATTGTGGTTAGCGTTCATCGAAAAATCGAGTTTTGTTCCCACTGCATTACTAAAGCATATAAAATTATGGTCAGGCCTATATAAACACCATGGAAAAGTGTCAATATTCATGATTTGGCAAGAAATAACGAAGTGTTATTTACAAGAAACGGAACAAAACGTAAATATTCATTTTTATAAAATAAGTTAAGATTTAAAATAATATTTTCTTATTTCCAATTAATCCGATATGATCATGTGGCTTAACAAACACGAATATCTTGCAGGATCATTCACATTGTTTCTGTTTCTGCAAGTACTAATCAAATCGGGTTATTCTTATAGTTTCAGCATCCGATAATTGTCATAAAACAGAAGACAGTGTTACAGATATCGAAGAAATATACAAATACGCATAGACTCACAGTTTACACTAAAAGTGTCTGTCTCATATACGGTACAAAGCTTAGGTGATTGGCTTAGTTGATGACATGTTTACAGACAGACGATACAAAACACAACACATTCTAAACCAGAAGAAAAATCGACGACAACATTTATGTCGTCTCATTAACACACATGCACAAATAACATATAAAGTATTGAACGTTATAAGGAATTTTAGCCTTTAAACAAGCCCCACAGCCACAGGATTGGATCCCTACTTCCGCGACGTCCTGCAACTGACGTCTAATGCTTCAGAATTGAATAAAAATCCCTATAAATTTCATTAACACTTTTTACGAATAAGTAGGGGCAAAAACACACACTTGCACTGAGCTCCAACTTTATAAATATATGTGTTATCACATTTATGCCAAATACAGAGAATTTCATAGCAACACAAAGATAAGGGGATATTTGCGAGATCGCTGTTAGGACAAAAGTCGTAACTTGTGTGTAATTCGAGAGCAAATATTAATAGGAACGTGTCTAACATGGCAAGAAAATAAACTGAACAGGCATGTGTAGGTCTACGTATCAGTCGCATGCACAAAGTCGCTACTTTATGTGGAGAGAGAGGTACAGAACTGTCGGCGCGCGGAAGTGAATTCCTGGCGCGCCTCTTACCTGTAATTCGTTGACTATCTTCTCTGTCATCATCTTAGAATCTGGAGTTGTTGAACCGCCTCCACCACCATTTCCGCCCCCAGCCTGGTTGTTGTTGACACCTGTATTATTTGGGGTGCTGTTGAGTCCACCACCGCCGCCTGGGGGAGTGGGTCCCCCGGTAGCTGTAGACGGAGTACCGCCTCCACCACCTCCACCTCCACCTCCACCCCCAGCAGGCGGCTGTCCCAGGTTCAGCCCCGGGGGTATTGACGGCGGTCCCCTCGCCTGCTGCCAGAAGTCGGGGTTCATCTTGAAGACGGACCGCACCGACTGCTGCTGCACGTCTGCCGACATGGAGGAGGCGTCGGGTATCGGCGTCGCTCGGAGGTCTAAAGGCGTCGTGTATGTCGTCGTTATGTCCGTAATGTTGACGCGTGTGTGGTCAAAAAACCGTGTCGAATCACAGAAGTAACTGTTGAAGGTGGAGCTGCGGGTACTACCGCTACTGTTGCTACTGAGGATGGCGTTGTTCTGTAGAAAATCCACGACAAATCGATCTTGTAAACTTTGGTTGGAGTTAATATCGTCCTATTTGGGTTTCGGAGTGATAGGTTGTTTTGCTTTCCAGCAATAGTTTGGAAAGCAACAGTTTGTTTCTTGACAGTCAGCAGTGGAATGGGGCAGTAGGATTCTTGTTCAATAGGAGGATCTTGGATGAGAAATGGGAAAATTGCTGGTCGGTTCAAATATCATGTAACTATCGGAGATATTGTGGGTAAAAGTTTCAGAGTTTTCTGTCTCCAGTATTTCTACCTCTAATATTCCTGTTTTTTCTTCTGCACTGTCTCGTGTCTGGTTGTTACGTCTTTATTCTGTGTGTTGCCAGTATTCTTTTCCTGCAAGTCTTTTTCCTCTTCAAGATCATTTACAAGTAATAGCGCCCGATGTTTATCTTCAAGTCTTCAGTTGGGATACAGATTCTTGATTAAATTCGCGTAATTTCTTAAGTTTGTTCCTCTTCTGCTAATCTTCGCTGCACTTCTCATCTACTTTCGCAAAGTTTCACTTCACCTGATGCACATGGAAGATGTTAAATATTATGTTTAAATACAGCCACAGTAATTCATGCAGGTTGACACCGTTCAGATTGTTCTTATTATTCAATGCATAAAGACAATACCTCGGTATTCAACCTCTGGTGTAAGGTAAAGTATTACTGATGTTTCCCCTCAAATGGATCTTTGTTATTTAGTAACAGAAAACAAAAGCAGAACGATAGCAACCAAGGGACAACTGTTCTGCTTCGTACGTAAAAAATCGCTATTCTTTTTCCCCTTAATACTGCTTCTTCTTTTAATTCTTTCGTCAAGTGGCGAGCGGTTAGGCAGCTGTTTGCTATTGGTTGTCGTCCCTCTAGCGGCGTTCCAGAGAACCACAATACCAACAGCAGCGGACACCCCCTCGATACATCAACTTGAGAGGAGGAATTCTCGGTCAGACGATCCGGTGTCTTGTAGGTATTGTTGAGTGGTAATTCTTGTGACACCTGGAAGCACAAAGTGTAAAGAGTTAGTATAGTACAGATAAGAGAACCAACATTAAAGGGTCTCTCTGTTAAATGGGCCATTTAAACATACTGAAGAAAAACGTCATAAAACATCTTAGTAAATTGGAGAATATCATGTTAAGAAATGAGAAGATATATAAACTAGTATTTTAAAAAGAATCTGATTAAACAACACTTAACAAAGTAGATTAATTAACAAATAATTTCAATAAACATTATTAAGTTTCAAAACAAAGTCCCATAAAACTAGTTACATAAGAAAAAAAGTCAGTATTACGTGTTTAAATCTGAAGATAAATTCCACTGAACTTTAATTAAAAAAGAAAGAATGACTTATTTTAATTTCCAATAAAGGTCAATGCACTTGATTAAATTTCCAAACTAAGTTCAAAAGTTCATAAACAGGCTACAAAAAGATAACAGATCACAGCAAGACACTCGCTATGGTCACACAGTAAAATCTCAAGACACCCGAAGTTTCCAAACTCTTGACTAAGAGGCAAGTCCAAACATACCTCTTAAAGGCGAAAGTCACAAAGTCCACAATGCACTATTTACGTGTGAGGTGTTGCCGTAGAGAACTCGACAGTGTGACTGATGCGACGTCCCAAGTCAACAAGCAACTTATAACAAAGTACCGCGAGGACGACACCGGTGCCCGAAGACGCAGGCACTGAGCTCCTTCTGCCAGCAAGGAATGTTTAGGAATAATACTTCCTAAATCAGAAGGCCGAGACGACGGCGGCGACGGTGACGACGAACGTCTAGAGAAACGAGGAAGACGCGACGACGACGCCCCCCTTAGAAAACGACGCCCGACGTCTCCGCGAGCGTCACACAAACTGACGAAGCAAAAGGAAACTCGCGTTCTCATTCCTTTTCTCTCCTCTTCCTCCTGACGTAGCAGAAGGAAGAGAAGGGCAGAAGGAAAAGGCACTGGGAGTCCTCGAGAGAGAGAAAATATTTTCCTCTTTCTCTCTCTTAGACGCTGCGCGGTGCAACCCCTATTCTCAAATCTTTTCTCTTTTCATCCTGCCCCTTTCCCTTCCTAGATATATTTTCCTTACTTGCACTTGCTTGTGCGCAGACGTTTGCGATGCGTCGGCAAGACTTGGCTGCTACGGCGGCGTCGTTTTCTCCACGACGCTTGCACCCTTCCACGCTCCAACCCCCTCCTTTTCTCATCCCTCCAATACCCCCTTTATGCCACCCCTCTCTACCTTCCTTCCCTAGAGGGATAAAAAACCCTCACTTGCCTTGCCTTCATCTATAGTAGGGAATATTTTTTACCCCCTCCTCCCCTTTGGTTGCGGAGATGTAGTCGAGGTAAGGGTGAAAGTGGGGGGGAACTAAAAGAAGAGGGGAACGTCGTGTGAAGGGAAAAGACCACTGCCGCTTGGGGAGGGGGAGTGGAGGAGTACGGCATCTGGGGTTAGGGAGACGCCGACCCGTGGCCACGACGACGATGACCAGAGGGAGCTCAAGAAAAAGGAGAACGAAACTAAGGTGGAGCGTTCTACATGTGAACAGCCATTTCATTCATAAGCCAATCGAAGAGAAAACAACCGTGAATTTTAAGGCTTAAAATACTCTGTGCTACTATGAACGGATACGTGCATGCATGCACAGGGGTTGCATGCACGTATGTGTATGTGCATGTACGCGATGTGTACCCAGTACACGTGTCTAAGATAAGTCCAAAATATGCGAATTAAATTGCAAAACTATACTGACAAAATGCCATTAAAATATATATAGAGAAAAAGTGCTATATGAGTGAGACAAACAACGATATTTTGCAATTACCACAAAAAATTATGAGTTTCCCTTATGACAGCGGGATAGCCTAACTGATATAGTATTCAGATTTCTGGTCACTGCAAGAGGGGGTTCTTTTCTCCACATTTTTCAGAACGGCTGTGGGTCCTAACCAGCCTTAATTAATTTTGTGCCATGGTTAAAAATTACAAAACTACACCCCAAGTTCCCCCGTATATTTCATCTCGCGCCCAAGTGCAATTTTACCTTTACTTTACCCCAAGCGTAAAAGAAAGCGCACTCACTCGCAGATGAACCGGAAAATACAGCCGTTTGCTTCCCAGTTCCTTTCGTCCTTAGTAAATCTCCATCCCGACTTAGCTTCGTTAGGTCTCGAAGAAAGCGCTTAGTGTTCGTACGGACGTAAGAATAGGTAGCATAATGAGTCACTTATAACAGCCCTAGGTCATGGTACCCATTACTGAAACAACGAGATCTCGTTCCCCCAACCCAGCTCCCAGTACCCTAAAAGAATACCCCATACATCTTATATAGCTGCTGTGTAAGTTAAATCACAAACTGAAGATGGCCCACATATAGGACCGAAACATGTAGTTGTATTCCTACTGTACTACTAAGTGAAATATAGTTGTGTTCGACTGTATGTGTAATACACAATAATTCTTTGTTATGAGTCTGGTCTTTCTAATGAAATGCAGCAGGTTTTCTGTGATTTACGTACTGAATGCTTACATCTAAATACTATTACTTTCGTATATCAAGGAATCGTACATTTCGACAAAAATGGTGTGGACGGTAACGTCTGTAGTTGTAGTAGCAAGTGTGGCGAGTCCAGATCCACACGAAGTTTCCTTCTGTTCTGACTCACCCTCCGACAGAGTTGGCGAAAGGGTGAGGATGGTAGAGGGAGACAACCCCAGAATCGCGAGTTGCGGGCAGTTCTCCAACATAGAGCCCATCTAGGCAGTAGGGACGTGTTCGAAACACCAGTCTCATTTTCATTACGTCACATTTTTCAACGGATTTATTTTTGATGCGCTTTTTTTTCTGCGACTAACTGCGTCTAAGTAACTAAAGTGTAATATGCGAAGCAAACAAAGAAACGTTCTATTACTGGATCTTCTCTGAATAATTCACTCTTTAACAAACGTCATTTTATTCATGCGGTGAGAAAGGATGACACCTTGCCTATAACATATCGTCACTGTAGCCCATTATGGGTCAGTTCAACACAGGATACGTCATCATTGTTTTGTTTATCTAAATTTCGTTCTGAAATTTCATTTCTTTCTGCTGAATCAAACTGTTTTATTAAAAACCTATACATTTTAATATTATCCCAATCCCCTCCCCCTTCCGATGTGATATCTTTTATCTCCCCTGTCATAGTCTTACGTCTGATAACGTATCTGATGACATCACTACGAACTGTTATTTCATAGTACTGTGTTCTTACTTCTATAGTCCTTTCTGATGTATTTGCCAGTACTTGTATTTAACTATGAACATATCCATGAAGGATGTGAAAATGGACTAAAGTTCTACGAATTCCTAAACTCTGCACCAACTGGAGGAACGTGATTATTCAGCTCTAAGTCCCGACTACCTTAACCCCGACGAAATAAGCTCCGGTACCAAGGTGGGAGAAGATGGGTGAATTCGAGAGACATTTTGAATTCTGCAATAAAGGTTAGCTGGGAATCGAACACGATGTTCTAGCCCATAGACTAGACACAATATTGACTGAAGTATCCCGGTTTCGATGTTCCAATTGTGCCAAGAACCCTCAATATACAAAACTGGTGCTAACTTCTCCATCGACAGGATCTGTTAGACATCATGAATTAAAGTTGAATTAAGAGAGACCAACTTGATGTCACTTGTTTTATTATTTCATTATTTAATGCTCAACGTGTTTCGGGTGCTAATACATCCATCCTCAGGAGCTTGCGACTTATTTGTTGAGTTATTTCATGGGTTGTATTGCTCTGGTTCGATGTGTGT
>Ga0123357_10004612_pt1 | contig 16248 bp, 20 predicted proteins | sample TergutEmb28metaG_FD_89873 | JGI IMG/M metagenome (GOLD analysis project Ga0123357, IMG submission 89873) | Embiratermes neotenicus P4 segment gut microbial communities from Petit-Saut dam, French Guiana - Emb289 P4 | ecosystem: Host-associated > Arthropoda: Insects > Digestive system > Gut ... | reverse complement strand
CTGGGACAATGCCAAGAAATATATCGAAGACGGTAATTTCGGCGGCAAGGGTTCCGAGGCCCACAAGTCGGCTGTGACCGGCGACACCGTCGGCGATCCGTACAAGGACACCGCCGGTCCGGCCGTGAACCCGATGATCAAGATCACCAACATTGTGGCGCTGCTGCTGCTGGCGATTCTCGCCCACTGAGCGGCTGCCCGGGCCACTCTGATCGAAAAAGCGTCAGACCGCGCCCCCGGGTCCCCGGGGGCGCGGTTCCTGTTCTCAAGGACGCCTGCTTTTTACAGATCTGCGGTTCTTGCTGTTTATGCCTTTATTTTGCACGTTTCTTTTGCTTACCGAACCAGTCGGCGCTGTTAACTGCAAGCTAACGTGCAGAAAACAAGATGCCGGCAACTGAAATCAACCTTGCGATGATGGGCAGAAAATGGCTGGCAAAAAGCGGGTCAACAAGCGGGACAAGGCGACTTCTGCCAACAGGGCGGAGAAGGTGCTGACACCGGGTGATGAGGTGACATCTGCCGCGAAGGAGGATGTGGCGTCGGGTTCTGCCGATACGGGGGACCAGGCGCAGACTTCCGCCATGCCTGCAGCTGCGGACAAGGCGGCCGCGCCGGCTGCCGCTGCTCCTGTTCCTGCCAGCCAGGGGGAGGGGGCAGCGACAGAGCCGGACAGGGAGGCGACATCTGCCGAAAAGCCAGGGAGCGCAGCTGCAGCCGCCGACAAGGTTCCGGCAATGGCCGAAAAGCCTGGCAGTGCTCCCGCTGGCGCCGATCCTGTTGCGGCCGGCAAGGGGAACAGGGGGCCGACCGAGCCTGCCGAAAAGGGAGACAAGGCTCCGGTAATGGCCGACAAGGCTCCGGCAACAGTGGACAAGGCAGCCACCGCTCCAGGTCCTGCCGACCGGGGGACCGCGACTGCGAAAGCCACTGCAGCCACCCCGCAGAACAGCAAAAATGCGATTCCGATCGATCTGGCGCTGCAGGGTGGTGGAGCCCATGGTGCTTTCACCTGGGGCGTGCTCGATCGTCTGCTTGAAGAGACGAAATTCCGCATTGAGGCGATTTCCGGTACCTCGGCCGGTGCCATGAATGCCGCTCTTCTCATCACCGGCTGGAGCCGGGGCGGGGCGGAAGGAGCACGTGCCGCGCTCGACGCCTACTGGAAGGCGGTGTCGCAGAGTGCGATCTTCAGTCCGATCCAGCGTTCCCTGGTCGATCGCATTCTCGGCCGCTGGTCGGTCGAGAATTCTCCGGGCTATGTCGCCATGAAGCTGATGCAGCGGGTGTTCTCGCCCTATGATCTCAACCCGCTCGGGTTCAATCCGCTGCGTGCTCTGTTGCAGCAGCATATCGATTTTTCCTGTCTGGCGGACTCGCCGATCAAGCTCTTCGTCACCGCCACCAGCGTGCGCACAGGTCGCGGCAGGGTGTTCCGCAATGGCGAGGTCACCGCCGATGTGATCCTGGCGTCGTCCTGTCTGCCGACCCTGGTCCACGCGGTTGAGATCGGCGGCGAGCATTTCTGGGACGGTGGTTTTGCCGGCAATCCCACCATCACGCCGCTGGTGCGTGAAAGCGATGCTCATGACACGCTTCTGGTACAGATCAATCCGCCCGAGCGCAGCGAACTGCCACGCACCGCCGACGAAATCGCTGATCGCATCACCGAAATTTCCTTCAACTCGCCCCTGATGAAAGAGCTGCGGATGATCGCGCTGCTGCGCCAGGTGGCCGACCCCGGCCAGGGCGAGGGGGCCCGCTGGGCCGGGATGCGCATCCACAGGATCATGACCGACAGGCTGGCGGAATTCGGGGTGTCCTCAAAGCTCAACGCCGAATGGGGCTTCCTCTCGCTGCTCAAGGCCGAAGGCAGACGCTGTGCCGAGGAGTTCCTTGAGCGCCATGGCAACGCCGTAGGCCATACCTCCAGCGCCGACATCGACGCCCTGCTGGCGGAGTGCTGAGGCGCAAAAAGGCAGGGACCCCAGGCAAGACCCCAGGCAAGACCCCGAGCCCCCGAAGCAGGAAGGGGCCGGGGCGCGCAGGGGTCTCAAAGCAGGAAGAATGCCAGGGCCTCGTGCCCCTTGCGGGGATCACGCAAAAAAGAGGGTCTCCGCCAGTGCCAGCGTGGCCCATGCCGCGGTGAGAGCGCGGGATCAATGTTTTAAGGGGAGAAGCGCGGTCTTACCGGGAATCGTTATCCCCGGGGCAGTTTCTCCGTGGACCGATCCGCCCTCTGACCAGGACGATCTTCCCGAGCGAGGGTTTTGGGCGTCCCTTGAGGTGAATGATGGACGTTGTCAGCCTTGTCGGCATTGGACTTGGGCTTGGCCTCCTGATCTGTCTCTCCTTTCGCGGCTGGAGCACGCTGTTGCTGGCGCCTGCCGCGGCAGCTGTCGTCGCCGGCCTCTCGCGCGAACCCATCCTGGCCCACTGGACCCAGACCTTCATGGGGGCGGCGGCGGTGTTCCTGGCCCAGTTTTTCCCCCTCTTCCTCCTTGGTGCCCTGTTCGGCAAGCTGATGGAGGACTCGGGCTCGCTCGGCGCCACGGCCTCCTTCCTGACCCGACATCTCGGGGCTCGCCACGCCATCCTTGCCGTGGTGCTGTCCGGCGCGCTCGTCACCTATGGCGGGGTCAGTCTGTTCGTCGCCTTCTTCGTGCTCGCGCCCCTGGCGCAGAATCTGTTCCGCTCGGCCGCCATTCCCCGCCGCCTGATGCCGGCCGCGATCCTGCTCGGCACCGCGACCTTCACCATGTCCGCGCTTCCCGGCACGCCTGCGATCCAGAACGCCATCCCGATGCCGTTTTTCGGCACTTCGCTGTTCGCGGCTCCAGGCCTTGGCCTCACAGCCTCAGGGATCATGCTCGGCTTTGGTCTGTGGTGGCTTGGCCGCCAGGCCAGGGCGGCGGCCGGGAGAGGCGAAAAATTCGCCGAAGGCAGGGAACTGGCCCGCGCGCATGTGGCTGCTGATGAACGGCTGCGGGAGCGCGCCACCACCGCCGGTGAATTTGACCCCGCTGAAATGGTTCATGGCAGCCCGGCTCTGACCGCGCCAGGGCCGGTCATCGCGGCCCTGCCGCTGATCGTGGTGATCGCCGTAAATATGGCGATGTCGCTTGTGATTCTGCCCCGGCTCGACACCGCCTTTTTGGCCGAGGCGCGCTGGGGCGGGGCCTCACTGGCCACCATCGGCGGCATCTGGGCGGTGGTGACTGCGCTGTTCTGTGCGATTGTGATGGTTGTGGCGCTCCATCATCGGCGCATTCCCAACCTGCGTGCCACCATGGACGCTGGCGTCAATGCCGCCGTGCTGCCCGCGGTCAGCGTCGCCAGTCTGGTCGGTTTCGGGGCGGTGGTGGCGGCAATGCCCGGCTTTGCCATGGTGCGCGAGGCGGTGCTCGGGATCGGCGGCGGGCCGGTGGTGTCGCTCGCAGTGGCGGTGAACGCGCTGTCGGCACTGACGGGCTCGGCATCCGGTGGCCTGACAATTGCGCTCGACGCCCTTGGCAGCACCTTCATGACCCGCGCCACGGCGATCAGCCTTGATCCGGCCCTGCTGCACCGGGTCGCGGTGATGGCCGCGGGCACGCTCGACACGCTGCCGCATAACGGCGCTGTGGTCACATTGCTGGCGGTCTGTGGTTCGACCCATCGCCAGAGCTATCGCGATATCGTCGTGGTCGGCATCATCGGGCCGCTGCTGGCGCTGCTTGCGGTGATTGCGATCGCAGGCAGCGTCGGGGTGTTCTGACGCCGGTGCCCGCATGGGTCAGGGACCTGCCGGTGGCGCGGAACCCGAAAATCAGGAAAATTGAAGGGGGGCTTCCGGCTGTTCCGGGCGGATTTCTTTGCCGGATCGAAAGCGGCTGTCGTTTGCCGTCGATGGCCGGCTTGCGTCATCATGCAGCCGAGGTCGGGAAGCGTTGTGTGTGAGGCCCCCGGACTGTTCCGGATTCGTTCCTTTTCCCGCCTGGCCCTGGGTCTGCCAGGGTCTGTGATGCGGGATTGACCAGAGAGGTGCCATCCAGGAGAGGCGGCGAAAAACCGGATCGGATGGCAGCCTCGACGCCTGCTCTTTTGAAGAAGCGGCAACCGGGGCCCTTTCAGGTAGAAAGGCCCCCGGTTCCGGCCCGGTTTGGGGAGCCTGCGGAAAAACCGCGCTTTTGCCCAAAGGTGACGATGACTGCCACGATCATGCCACAGATCGCCCCAATGGTGTTTTTGCGGCTGCGATTTCCAGCCCCCGACTGGCCGGTTGCCTTTGGCGCCTGTGCCCGGTACTCCAGTGCAACGTTTACGAGACAACGGACGGGACCTGCTCGGCCATGACCAATTTCAGCAAAAAACACCCCGGCGGCAACCCTGGCCAGGCCCGGGAGGGCGCATTTCGGGGCATCTGGCGGCGCTGTTCGGGTCTTCGTGCCATCACCACCGCAGCTGTGCTGGCGGTGGCGCTGGCCGGCTGCGCCGGCGAGCAGTTCCAGAAAGGCTATATTCTGCCCACGGGCGCCCTGGAGCAGATTCCGATCGGTGCCAGCCAGGATCAGGTGCTGATCGTGATGGGCACACCTTCGACGGTCGCAACCCTGGAGGGCGAGGTCTTCTACTACATCTCCCAGCGCGCCGAGCGCAAAATTGCCTTCATGGACCAGAAGGTCATCGACCAGCGCGTCATTGCGATCTATTTCGACAAGAGCCGGCACGTGCGCCGCCTCGCCAATTACGGCCTGCATGACGGCAAGATCTTCGACTTCGTCAGCCGCACCACGCCGACCTCGGGCCAGGAACTGAGCTATCTGGCTCCGTTGTTCAAGCTGATCAGTTTCGACTGATGGACGCGGTGCGCGGGGCACTTCCCCCCCGCGCGAAGCTCACATCCCCCTGTCCGGTTTTCAGGGCGCGCACGCGTGGAGCGCTCCCAAAAGAGACGGCCTGGCTTTGGCTGTGAGGACGCTGAAAGCCTGCAGGAGCTGACAGATGCGCCCCTGAGCCGACTCTGGCGCAAAGTCCGGACCTCGCAGCGGACAGGCCTCGCGCAGCGCCGCCCTGGCTGCCGGGGGCTTTGCGGGGTTTTTCAGGGCACGCACCGGCAAGGGAACGGCAAGGGAGCGCGGCAAGGGAGCGGCAAACTCGGCGGGCATCAAGGGGCGCTTGCCGCCTGTGCCCGAGCTGTTACGCGCCTGCCTGTCCGGCGGTTCCAGTTCTGCTGGTTCCAGACGGTCTGTCGCCCAAAAGCCCTGTTCCGCCAGGCTTGTGGCCGTTTCGGCCTGAGTTCCCCGGTTCCTCTGTTCCTTTGTGTCCCGGTTGCGCTCTGTTCATCTGGCTTTCGCTTGCATCGAACGAGCCGCTGAAGTACCGGGCGGGCAACGGCCCGGGTCGGGCCGTGAACTGTCCTGTGGGATCGGATTGGGAAATGAAATGCGGCCGATTCGGGCTGTGCCGCATTTTTTTACGAATCGCAATTTCTGGAAGGTTCAGGGAAGTGCCGATGTCATGGCTGTTTGATCGCCTGCAAGGACGCCAGCGCCCGCCCACGGGTTCCATTGCGGCGATCTATGCTGTCATCGTGACCCAGGCCCGGCAGGCGGTGTTCTACCGCGATCTTCGGGTGCCCGACAGTGTCGAGGGGCGCTTTGATCTGCTGCTCCTGCATCTGTGGCTGGTGCTGCGGCGCCTGCGGGCGCTGTCCCAGAAAGAGCTGTCACAGGCGCTGTTCGACCGCTTCTGCGAGGACATGGACGACAATCTGCGTGAAATGGGCATCGGCGATGTGGCCCTGAAAAAGCGCATGCGCAAAGTGGGCGAGGCCTTCTATGGCCGGGCTCACGCCTATGATCAGGCCATGGACCATCCGGCAGTGGAACAGGGTGACGATGCGCTCGCTGCGGTGGTTTGCAGGAATGTTTTTAACGGCTCTGAAATCGGCCAGGCGCAACGTCTGGCGGCCTATGTCAGAGCCGCCGGGCGGGAGCTGAACAACTTCAGTGAGGCGGCGTTCCGGGATGCGTCCGTCCGCTTTCCAATGCCGGAGGATTAAGGTGCCATGAGTCGCGGCAGAACAGGTTCCGACAGCACTCCCCGTTCTCATCCCGGTCACGACGCTCCGGATCCCTGGCGGGTGGCGGTGGGGGTGGCCCAGATTCCACAGCAGGGCCTGGAGCGCCGCATTGAGGCTTCCCCGCGCGAGCGTGAGGCGCTGGCGGAGCTGGCCGGGGTGCGGGAAATCATCTCGGCCGAAGCCTTCTTCAGGCTCACGCCGAAGAGCGGGGGGCGGGTCCATGTCAGCTTCACGCTTCGCGCCCGAATCGGTCAGACCTGCGTGGTCAGCCTGGAGAGAATCGAAAACGACATGTTTGAAGAAGCAAATCTGATGTTTGCCCCCGCCGAGGAGGTTCGTCGTCTCACCGACCTCATCGATGAGGGACTCGACAGCGATACGGCCCCGCTGGAGGAGCCCCCCGAGGAGATCCGCAACGGCATCATCGACCTCGGGCGTGTCGCCACCGACGCGCTCTGTCTCGCCATTGATCCCTATGCCCGCAAAGAGGGGGTGGTATTCTCTCCCGAAGTGCCCCGCAAGGGGGGCGCGGAACACCCCTTCGCGGCGCTGAAGGCATTGCAGGACAAGAAGAAATGATGAATATTGGGGGGCATGCAGATTATTTCGGCTCACGCGCTGTGGTTAAGCTTGATTTTTTACTCACGGCGCGTTTCGACATGATCCATTCGGGGGTCAAAGGTTGTTTCACGGCGCTGAAACGCTATTGTCCCGTCCCGGTCGAGGTGCAACCGTGTGGTACCTCACCGTCTGCTGCAGGGTGGAATCCTCTTCACAGCTCTGTCCCCACCCACACGAGATCAGGTTTTTGAGAGTTCATGTCGCGGAAGGTTCGAATTGCGCTTGACGCCATGGGTGGAGATGTCGGTGTCGCGGTGGTTATCCCCGGTGCCGCGATGTCGCTTGAACACCACCCGGATTGCGAATTTCTGCTGGTTGGCGACCGTGCCAGGATTGAGCCTGAGCTGGAGAAACACCCGGCGCTGAAGGCGGTGTCGACCATCCTCCATACCGATGTCGCCGTCAGCATGGCCGACAAGCCGAGCAAGGCGTTGCGGCGCGGCCGCAGGAACTCCTCCATGTGGCTGGCGATCGACGCGGTCAAGAAGGGCAATGCCGATGTCACGGTGTCGGCCGGCAATACCGGTGCGCTGATGGCGATGGCGCGATTCAATCTGCACACTCTGCCCGGGGTTGACCGCCCCGCCATCGCCGGCGCCTGGCCGACCGTGGGGCGCGACGCCGTGGTGCTTGATCTTGGTGCCAGTATCGGTGGTGATGCCAGCCATCTGGTGAGGCTCGCCATGATGGGCGCCGCGATGGCGCGGGTGCTCCACGGCATTGAGCGCCCCACCGTCGGTCTGCTCAATATCGGGGTCGAGGAGATCAAGGGGCATAACGAGATTCGCGAGGCCTCGGAAATGCTGCGGGGCATGGATCTGCCGCTCGAATATGTCGGCTTCGTCGAGGGCAACGGCATCCCCTGGGGGGCGGCCGATGTCATCGTGGCTGAAGGGTTCAGTGGCAACGTCGCTCTCAAGGCGGCGGAAGGAACCGCGCGCCAGCTCATCGCCTTCCTGCGCGAGGCGCTGATGGACAACTGGAAGTCGAAACTCGGCGGCTATCTGGCGCGGGATGCATTCCGCAAGTTGCGCGACAAGCTCGATCCCAACCAGCGCAACGGCGGAGTCTTCCTGGGGTTGAACGGACTGGTAGTGAAAAGTCATGGCGGTGCCAGCGCCGAAGGCTTTGCCTCTGCGGTCGATGTTGGCTATGACATGGTCCATTTCGACCTCTTGACCAAAATCAATCAGATGCTCAACCGCGACCATGACGCGCCGCCACCGGGATCGGCCGCGCAGGAGGCTGTTTCGTGAGTCACATTCGTTCTGTCGTGGTGGGCTGCGGCGCGTATCTGCCGGAGCAGGTTCTGACCAACGCCCAGCTGGCGGAAATGGTGGACACCTCCGACGACTGGATCGTCCAGCGCACTGGCATCCGCGAACGCCATATCGCCAGTGAAGGCGAATACACCTCCCATCTGGCGGTCAAGGCGGCGGAGGCGGCGCTCAAAGACGCTCAGATGGCGGCACAGGACATCGATCTGATCGTGCTCGCCACCTCGACCCCCGACAACACCTTCCCCGCCACCGCAGTGGCGGTCCAGCACGCGCTTGGGATCACCCAGGGTGCCGCCTTCGACCTTCAGGCGGTGTGCTCAGGCTTCATCTTTGCACTCGCCACCGCCGATAATTTCCTGCGCAGTGGCGCCGCCAGACGGGCGCTGGTGATCGGCGCCGAGACCTTCTCCCGCATCCTGGACTGGAACGACCGCGGCACCTGCGTGCTGTTCGGCGACGGTGCCGGCGCCCTGGTGCTGGAGGCCCAGCCCCATGAAGGCGGCAGGATCGAGGGCCGCGGCATCCTGACCTCCCATCTGCGCTCGGACGGAAGGCACAAATCCAAGCTCTATGTCGATGGCGGGCCGTCCTCGACCAGGACCGTGGGCTATCTGCGCATGGAAGGCCGCGAGGTGTTCAAGCATGCGGTCGGCATGATCACCGACGTGATCGTCGATGCCTTCAATGCCACCGGCCTCTGTGCCGACAGCATCGACTGGTTCGTGCCGCACCAGGCCAACAAGCGAATCATCGACGCCTCGGCGCAGAAACTGCGAATCGACCCCGGCAAAGTGGTGATGACCGTGGAACGCCACGGCAATACCTCGGCGGCATCGATTCCGCTGGCGCTGGCGGTGGCGGTCGAAGACGGCCGAATCAAGCGCGGCGACGTGGTCCTGCTCGAAGCCATGGGTGGCGGTTTCACCTGGGGCTCGGTCATGGTGCGCTGGTAAGGCGGTCCAGAGGGCCAGCCAGGCCCCAGCAGGGGCGAACCAGTCCCCAATCAGGCCCATCCGCAGGGGCTGTCCGGAAAATGGCACTCCCGCAGGCCTTCGTCCTGACCGCACGAGTTGTGCTGACGGGCCCGTCAGGGGCTCAAAGATGCTTCCAGCAGCTTGACAAAGGGCGGCGAAGGGGTTGAAGAGGCGGCCGTGTGTTTTGCGCGATGGAGTTGACCCGCGCGCCGTAACCCCTTATTTTCAGTGACGATTGTTGGTAAACGCAGGTAGGGCTGATGTCCGAGGCCGGAAAAACCGTAACACGTGTGGATCTCTGTGAAGCTGTCTACCAGAAGGTCGGGCTGTCGCGCACCGAGTCGTCGACCTTTGTGGAACTCGTGCTCAAGGAGATCTCCGATTGTCTGGAGAAGGGCGAGACGGTGAAACTGTCGTCGTTCGGCTCTTTCATGGTGCGTCACAAGGGCCAGCGTATCGGCCGTAATCCCAAGACCGGCACCGAGGTTCCGATCTCGCCGCGCCGGGTCATGGTGTTCAAGCCCTCGGCGATCCTCAAGCAGAGGATCAACGCGCAGCATCGCGCCAATGGCCAAGAGGGGGCCGCCGCTCAACCCGAGGCCTGAAGGCCTCTCAAGGAGCCAGGCTTTGGAAAAGGCGCCCGAAGCATTCCGCACCATCAGCGAGGTCGCCAGCGACCTCGAGGTCCCGCAGCATGTGCTGCGTTTCTGGGAAACCCGCTTTGCCCAGATCAAGCCGATGAAGCGCAGCGGCGGTCGCCGCTATTACCGTCCCGACGACATTGATCTGCTCAAAGGCATCCGCCGGCTGCTCTACAGCGAGGGCTACACCATTCGCGGGGTGCAGCGGATCCTCAAAGAGCACGGCATCAAATCGGTCCAGGGGCTGGCCGATGCCTCGGCCGCGGTCTCCTTCGGCGCGATTGAGGATGCCATCGGCCAGAGCCTGGTCGACCGCGAGTCCCCGGAGATCTATGAGGAGGATGGCGAGGAAGAAGCGGAGGGCGAGGAGGAGGGAGAGGACGAGGATCAGGGCGTCGACTTCCGTTTCTCCTCGGACGACAAGGATGAGGTTTTCGCCGCCTTCCGCAGCAGCGTTCCCGAGCGCGTGGCCGGCCCGCCCGCGCTGGATCGCAAGAAACTGGAAGCGGCGCTTGCCGACCTTGTGGCCTGTCGCAAGCTGCTTGACGAGGCGCTGGTCGAGCACTGATTGCGCGCGCGAAGGTCGCCTCAATTTTTGATCTCTGAGAAATGGGAGACATCTGCTTGCAGTGGAGCGTGGGTGCGGTGTTCCCGGGGCGCGCGCGCGCGGGCTCGCAAGGTCGCCTGCCTGGCTGTCCGGGAGATCCGATCATCGACATCAGGGAATCCCGAGGACCGGGATAGCTGTGCCGCCACATCCTGCCTCTGGAGAAAAGGGCCACGCCCATTCAGGGGGTGCTGTCGATTCGCGCATCCCAAAATCGCCAGAGATGGCGTTTCCCGGCATTGAAAAATAGAGACATCTGCAGTGGAGCACGGGTGCGTGCGGGCTCGCAAGGTCGCCGGACGGGCTGTCCGGGAGATCCGATACGGAGAAACCTGCGGAACCCGAGGACCGGGACAGATGTGCCGTCGCACATCGCAGCCTCTGGAGAAAAGGGCCGCGCACAGGTGTGCTGCGTCTGAAACCCTGAGAATCGGTGTGTCTCAGTTTGAAATTTCTTCCGCCGTCTTTTTGTAAGGACCGCGCTTCCCGGGTTTTGGCTGCGCAGCGTCCACCATCTCAGTCACATCGGTCATCGACCACAGCGTTTCGCTCAGACCGGCAGCCATCGCAGGCGAGAGACCTTTCAGGCTCTTGTGTTGCTTCACGTAGTTGTACCAGACCGTGTACAGCGCAACCATGTGCATGTGGTTTTCGAATTTCTTCGAGGTCCCGTTGGTGAGCCGGGGCAACCGGCGCACATGCATCCGCATGGTGAGATTCGGGCGCTCCACATGGCTCGTAATGCCAGCACATTCGGCGGGGCTGGTACGACCTTTCGTGCCTTCCGGGGCGTTGCCGTAGAGTTTCGCGAGTTGGGCATCGTCAACGTTCGCATCAAATGTCCCCTCAACGGCTTCCAGATACGCTTTATGTCCGTCGCTGGTGAGATGCGTGCGGTTCCCGAGCCGGTCCCGCAGATCATCCATGAAGGCAATGGCGTAGTCGCTGTCCCGCCCTCCGACCAGCCACGTGATCAGCAGTTTCGTGTCGGCCTCAATCGCGGTCCAGGTCCAGGTATCGCCGGCCTCCGTGGGCACGGCCTTCGCGGTCATCACGTTCTTTTGCTTCGCACAGGTGAACGACCAGATTTCGTCAACCTGCACCCGGCGGGCTTTCACGCCCCGGACCTTCTCATCATGGAAGGCAGCGCAAGCTTTTCCGGCGTCAGCCAGAAGTTTGGAAACCGTATTGACGGACACGTCGCATACCCGCGAAATGGACCGCAGGGACGATCCTTCGCAGAGCATGGAGAGGATTTGGGTGCGGGTCTGCAACGGGAGCTTGTTCACAGCCCCGCATAATGAACTTTATGCTTGAGTGTCAAGCATAAAATTCATTTCCATATTGCATTATTATTCCCTACCGTGTTTGCATTGGCATAGGGGGTGCGCAAACGGGGGCGCGGCTCATCATCGGTCGTGGTACCGATTGTTTTTTCAATGGAATCAAGAGTTTCTGCAAGTTTTGGATCGGCCGACAGCTTGCGGTTGAACTCTGCCCACAGAGCGTCAATGTCTTCCTTGCCAGGCATCAGACCCTCCTGATTCCATTCGGGGTATGCAACACAATATGATTTGACGTGTTCGCCCCAAGCTTACGGCAGTAATCGATAAACAGGTCGTAGTAGCCCCTTATCAGTTTATTTAAGGAGGCATCCTGACCAAAATCAACGATCTTTAGTTTTATTTCGTCGCTTTGAAGCTCCCGCAACCCTATCCCTCTTCCATGGGAATGCCAGCGCTCGGGCTTGCCCAATGTTTCCGCTATTTTCCTGGCGCGGGCACGGCGCTCAGTCTCCGTGATCGGGGTCTTATTGCTCTCTGTCTCGTTCCAGTCCTTGAACTTGTGTTTTGATAGCCAGCTTTCAAGTAACTCCTCCGAATGCTTCTGCGCCTGGTCGAGATCGAACAATTCGGCTGGATCAAATTTCTTCAGCAGATAGGCAAGCTCCGCGCGAACCTGTTCGGGTGACGAAGCGTCGTTGATTGTATCCACAAGATCCTGATATTTCGACAGGTAACCCAATCCGGACACAAATCTGTCGTTCTCATTCTCCAGTTGAGGGTCAATCGGCCCAAGAACCGCATAGTAGTCCATGTAAATTTCGTCGCCGGAGAGCACCAGGACGGTTCCGGCTGAGTAGGCGTAATTCGGAACGATGAAGTTCACAAAGGTGTAGTGATTCCGGAATACGTTATAGATACGTTCGACAACCTCGATATAGCCCCCCGTTGTTTCCACCAACACTGACAGCGTTTCCTTCCGTGGGGATGGAAAATTTTCCACTTCCGAGCGAATTACGTCATCCAATCCGAAACGAATTGGCGCCTTCAATATCATTACGTCAGACTTGAGATGGTCGCCGAGTTTCGTGTTCCATTGTCCTAATTGTGCAAAAATCAGGTCGTCAGTTTTTAAGGTCTTCACTTTCCCGTTTTCCCCATCGTGCGATTGCGCCTTTACGTGCGATCTCGCGCCGTTGTTCCGGAGTCAACGATTGGGCGCGGCGCTGTCCGCCCTTCAGCCCGCCCTTGCGGGCGTACTCCTTACCGTCGTCTGAGGTTTTTTCTTCGATCTCCCCCGTCGCGATCCCCATGACGTGGATGGCGTTGCCGATCACGTCGGCTGGTCGCTTTTCGCCTTTTGGGCTTTTGGGCATGGAGAATTGTTCCAGTCTCGAATCGCGCCTGTTCGAGACCATAGATAGCGCGAAACAAGGCCAGCGCTATCTCCCGGTCAACCCAGGTAAATTTCAAACTGAGACACCACCTGAAAATCCGCGTCCTTGCGCGCGGCACGGATCGTGGCTATGAAACCGCTATCGGAGCGTGGCGCAGCCCGGTTAGCGCACTAGTCTGGGAGACTAGGGGTCGAAGGTTCAAATCCTTTCGCTCCGACCAAATTCAGATGATATTTCAGTGATTTAGAAAGCGGACCTTCGGGTCCGCTTTTCGGTTTTTGGTCTGGGTCATCACCGGCGCATCACCGTGCAGAGGTAGGGGCAGACTCGACGAAGCATGCCGCCGTGATTCACAGGGGTGACTGGCACGGGCAGGGCGTTGGTTCGACCCGTCGACCCGCTGGCCGATGGCGCGGTCTGCCTTGACGCGCCCTGATCGTTGGGCGTCGGTGTTGATCGGGCTGGCACGATTGGACGACGGTGACCAGGGCCAGCTCGCGGCCGAGGCGCCGGGGCCAGTCCGCCAAGTCTGCCGATCGACCGAGCGGCTGCCAAGTCAACGACGCAGCCCGTCCAGTCAGCAACCCAGGTCGCCAAGTCGGTTCCTTGATGCCAGCCGCGGACTGGGCAACCGCCCGGCAAGGCCCAGCAAGCGGCCACAAGCGGGCCGCAGAAAGCGCTGGTGCGGTCACCCAGGCGGCGTTTGTCGGCCCCGCCAATGCTGGCGCCACGCCCATCCTGGCGCGCCCCATTGAGCCCGGACGACAGCATCCGCGGCGGTGCAGGCCTCGACATCGGTCTGGGGAAACGCCAGAGCGCCCAACGCCTTGACCGTGGTGCCTGAGAAGGTGCCGTCTCCAACCGTGCCATCGGCCTCACCCACCTTCCAGTACCATGGAACAGACACCTTATTAACCAGTTCACAAGTTCTTGACTTGCGGCTCGACCCATAATATTTATAGGTGCATGAGTGAGCCCGAAAAACCAGCCGGGAAGGCTGGTGTCGCCGATGGCCGGGCGGCGACACGACAGCGTTCCGCACAGGTTATCCCGTTGCGTCACCGGGAAATCCCCGATGAGCAGCCGGAGAAGCTGAGTGAAGCAGAGGCGATAGAGATCGTCCGTCGGCTTGCGATGGATTCGGACAACATCGTTATCGTTCGATACGGAAAATGGAGAACAAGACAGCGCAAGATTACAAGGCCGCAAGTCGAAAAATGCGTGAGGCTTGGCACAATTCAGGAGGGCCCGTTCATTAATCAGCACGGGCATTGGCAAATGAACCTTTTTCGACATGCAGCTGGGGAGCAATTAACGTGCGTTGTAGCCATCGATTGGGTTACGCGCATTCTTGTAATCAATGCGTTCTAGACAGGAGGCAGCAATGTATCACTACAAGGAGAGCGGCCTCGATAACGTCTTCCTGGAAAACGGATACCAGGTACACAAAACACCTTATGGTGAGGGCGTGTCCATCACCGAGAGTGTCGCGCTACATCAGGCAATCGGTCAATGGCTCATATTTCTTCCAAAGCCGTTAAACGGAGCCGAACTTCGATTTCTTCGCGTGGAAATGGACACCACACAAAGGCATCTGGCGGGGATAATCGGAGCAACAGAACAAACCCTTCGGCTGTGGGAGAAACATCGCAAGAAGTCCATTCCAGGTCCGGCAGATCGTCTGGTCCGAACCCTCTACTCAGAGTTCATCGGTGGAGACGGTTCAATCCGTCGGCGATTAGAAAAGCTTGCTGATCTGGATCAGCTGGAACACGCTGATGCTTGTTTCCAACAAGAAGAGAATAGGAGATGGAAGTGTTGCACCTCCACGGCCTTAGATATGGCAGAACAACAGCAAGCATAGTTAATGAGCCCGCATGAAGAAAATTCCAGCCACAATCCTTCCCTCGCTACAGCGAAGCTTTCGCCACTATGAACGATTTGATGGAGGATTGAGTTGGTGTCGGAACATCTTCAACAGCGTCTCGACAAGTTGTTGAGTGCCGAGCAATCTTTGTTTGCTGCGGTCGCAGACACAGTCAATATTGAGATCGCAAAAGATGTAAATCCTGGTGCTCTTTATGCCGCGTTTACAGCAGAATCGTTCGCTATATTTGAACGATTCTACAAAGATGCCTTGCAGCTTGTTTATGCAGCCACCAACGAGCTGCAAGCGAACCGTCGATTTGGCGGATGTTCATGTACAGAAGATGATCGCTGCCATTTGCACATTTGCGTCCGAACGAAGTAAAACGTCACCTGTGTGGTCAACCAAGCTGCCGACTCTTGAATCGAACTTGAACCGAACCCGCGAGCGATTGGCGATTGCGTTCCTGGAGAATCGCGGCACGCGGTTTGAGTCCCGTTCTGATTTGGGCATCACAACAACCATGAACACCGAAGTTCGAGCTACGACCGGCACAGCCGTAGGAGTTGGGGTGCCGAGGCAGTCGGCGCCGCCGTGGTCAGGACAACGGGCGCAGCCGTAGGAGTTGGGGGTGCCGAGGCAAAAATGAGCATCTCCGGCGACGTCGAGCGACCGACTGCTACTCGAATTGCTGTGAGTGTTCGCGCAAACAAGCCATCCATCCAACTAGCCGGGTTGGCGTTAATCGCCAACATCGAAGCTAGACTGCAAGAAATTGAGGAAAGCGGTTCAAATAGCGGAGCATTCGATGAGAGGGACGATCTTCATAACCTGAGAGATCGGATTCTACAGTTCCTCAAGACGCTCTCTGAGGATGCGGATGACAAGCCGATTGAGGAAGCAGCGCTGTCCATCAAGGATGGACTAAAGCGATGGTGGAGTAAAAGTTACGATCAAGTCCTTAATGGACTTGCTATACGATCTGGCAAGGTTGGTTTGTATCTTTCCGGCTGGGCGATGTTGTCACTTGGCGGTGTTGTGCCAGATAACGCTGCTTTTCTTATAGCCATTGTTATGGAGGGGAGAACCCTCGTCGATGCGTTCAAGGCCGCAAAACAACTCATAACTTCTTAACTGAAACCGGTTGCCGCCGGAATATCGGGGCCAGTCGAGCGCAAGCCCCTGTGCGACCAACCACGCGCCCATGTCGGCGCCGGCAACGGCGCAGGTCGCGACCGTGCGCCCGTAGCGATCGGTCCCGGTTGTCGCGTAGCCTGGAAAGAAGCGCATTTTCGCGGCGTGCAACGGAAGCCAGTCAGGCCTTGCGCGATCGAACGACTTCAGCGCTGCCTGCGTTGTGTTGGCGCCATTTGTTGTTTTGGCGCGCTTGGTTTTTTTGCCTGTTGTTGTCATGATCGCGTCCTCGCCATGGGGAGAACCTTATCGTCAGGGGAGGGCGGCGCTTCGCCCATTGCCGCGGCGATTTCGCTACCGATGCGCTCCGATGCGCGGCG
>Ga0123357_10004611_pt1 | contig 16250 bp, 6 predicted proteins | sample TergutEmb28metaG_FD_89873 | JGI IMG/M metagenome (GOLD analysis project Ga0123357, IMG submission 89873) | Embiratermes neotenicus P4 segment gut microbial communities from Petit-Saut dam, French Guiana - Emb289 P4 | ecosystem: Host-associated > Arthropoda: Insects > Digestive system > Gut ... | reverse complement strand
TGCTCCCATAGAAAGGACCCCCGGGCCCCCGGGGGAGGGGGCTGGGGGGGTCAACGGTGGGGGAAGCGCTGTTGGGGGGGGGGGGGACCTTTCACCTGTCTGGAATCGAACTACGATTCCTTTTAAGGGGAGGGGGAAAAAAAACTAAAGTAAATATTTCTCAGAATTACGCCACGAAGTTTTTTGGGAAGTGGATGTATAGCTCCACACATCCTTAAATCTTGGCACTAGATGTCATCGGCTTCGCGATCCGAGAAAGAATCCCGGTACCTATGGGTAAAAGCGTTTTATTGGGCCCCAGAACGGGTCTGGTCGTGGTGGAGAAACCTACCAGCCCCTGCTGGGAATAGCAAATCCATGTCGGCCTTCTAGTCACTGTACAGCACACAACAGAAGTCTCAGAACAGCTGTCACCTGGCCGAAATTTGAAAATCGGATTTCCTAAATATGAAGTAGAAGTGCTAACCACTGGATTTAGCACTTGTTTGGTAATGTCTAGCCTTTTCCGTGACATAACTGTCCTTTGAGTTGATGCAAAAACTTTTTTACGTCGCCTTTTGGTAACGCTACAGATAATTTCTGGACTTCGTACTGGAAACTTCATACTGGTGCTATAACCAAATCCAGGAGAATGGTACGGTCGGGACATGTAGCACGCATCGGTAAGTTGTGAAATTAAGACCCAGATATAATCGAAACCCCTGAATGTTGTCATAGACGTAGCTGGGAGGATAATAGCAAACAAAATTTTAAAGCCATACAGTGTGAGGTTATGTGTCGACTGGGTTCATCTAGCCCACAATAGAGCCTTGTCGGCAGGCTGTTCTGAACATGGTCATGAACCTTCAGGTTCCTCACAGACCATGGAATTCCTTGATTATCTGGGAAGTTTATAAGTTTCTTCATCAAGGCTTCAGCTGCGTGAAATCAGGAGTATTTCAAGTGTAAAAGTGAAGGTCATTCCATAACTGTCCAAAGGAATCTGTTAACTTGGATGTGGGTTTGAAAATTGAGTTGGGCTATTTTGTATGAACTTCCACTTATATCCAGATGAAAGGTACAGGCTCAAATTACTGTTGGTGGCAGTTCACTTCATTTAACCTTTTAAAGACTAAATGTGTCAGTTTTATAAAGGAATTAGTGCGTACCGCTAAGTAAACACTCTCTACCTCGGTTATACAAAACCAGTCTGCTAATGCTGTGTAAGACAAAAGTCGCTGTTTGTTGTGAGAATCGTACAAAACACATAAACGCAGTGTGAGCACCATGTAGAATTTTTGAATGGTAATCCTGGTGGTACGTAAAGCAATCGCGTGGCTTTAAAAGGTTAAACCACACGAATTGTACGCATGAACGGTTATATGAATGGTGCGCATTTCAGCAGATGCCTAATAATTACGCCTTTATCATGGATTTTGGCGCATACCATAGACTCAAGGAGAATAATAGACTAATGGCCTCCGTATTTTTCGAGTCACACGCGCGCGCGGCCTCCCGCGCGTGCATACACACACACACACACACACCAATATGATTTTGAACTCCGGACTATCACTGCAAGATTTATGATCAACAGAACTGTGAGGGGAGAAAATCCTGATTTTCCCACAATTTTCATCCCCTTTCATTCATTGGGGTATATCTGACATACATTTAACCATTTCTGTCATCGGCGGAAAATAGAATTATTTACGTTCCGCAGCTCCTTAACTAGGCCTGCATGTTGAACTTCGCACCGGTGTACTTGACACTCACTGTCGCCGGTGCGGTGTACGAAGATCACAGGCTGTATTTACTGTTGTTGACTTGGACACGGAGTAGTAGCGTATATTGAAATAGTTATTCTGTCCGTTTTAAAACACTGTGACATTACTTCCTGATCTATGTCATCACTTATTCTCCTGCGAAACGAGTCAGTTATGTACGCATAGCACAACAGTTCTGGCAAGTTCGCTTCAATTTATTCAGTTAGGCTATCTATACAACTATGTGAACTACAAAAGAGAGTGTTAGGCATGAAATATATGTGTAATTTTGCACGGGTCAGGGATTCTGAAATGTCTTCTATATGCCGTATGGACAGTGCAAGCCTGATATTCTTTATTTGTAGAATATAAAACACAAGGTCCTGAAAATTCAGGTAATTAGTGAAAATCTCCCCTTCACCCTTTTATTACAGGAACCAGTTAGTCACGGCGTCGTAAGCATTAGATGAAGTGCAGGCCATGGAACTACCAGTGCTTAAGTACGTTCAAAGTTTAGATGTCATAAGTCCTGTGTATAATGGGGGTCGAGTACGCACACGTTTAGGACTGTGCTGAAGTTTTGGTACAGTACCAAGGGTTCTGTGCAAAAGTTGCCCTGGCAAGTGTTATTTTGACTCGTATTGAGTGTCCACTGTAACACCTACCTTGCAGAAAAGAGCAATTGTTAAAACTATCGAGTTCCTCGCACACAGCTTACTGTACGACCTGTAACATTTATTTGAAGCGTTTTCGATATGGCGTTTATTTAATGAGATGCATGGGGAAATAATTTTAGACTCTGTGCCTGTGACATCTGTAAAGTAATGGGCTTTACAACAATAAATTCATAGCTTCCACAATAGATTTATATTAACAAGTAACGGAAATCGCGGACAGTGTTGTGTGCTTAATCGTAAGAACACATTTACAAAACGTATGCCCTCCGGGTTGGAGTACATTTTCCAGTCTTCTTCAGTGCCAGTTTGAGTTTCCCGAAAGATGCCGACAACTTAGAATAAGCAGCACAGTGGTCGTCTTTGAACTCACAATTCAATCATCCAGCCAGTCATGCCCTAAGCTGTTGTTAGTTTCGGTAAGAAAATTGGGTATGCATAACTAAATGTGTGCTTGTAGGTCGATAAGAAGTAACAATTCTTGTTATAGAAGTTACCGTTATCAAACGTTCATAAGATTAACCGATAAAATATGAGACAAAATACTACAACATAGATTATGCAAGGCAGTTCATATGTCTTATCGGCTCCTAGTTTGCATCCTGTGGTTTATGAACACTGCACTGCAGATATTGCCGGCTTATCGTACTTTTGTTTTGATAATTCACAAACCAAAAATTACATTTAATATTAGGCTTCTTATGCACACAAATTATTAGTTAATTTTTAGATTTCTGATTCAGAAAAACTGACACCGTTACAGAGATAATAGCTAACGAAGCAACAAACAAATGAACTGTCTGATATCAGACCCCACGGTTCGACACTGCTAATAATAAACGCATGGTTACTGCCATGTACACGCATATTTCTCGAAGGGCATTTCTGGAGTATTTAACGCGCGAAAAATTGTTTGGCAATTAATGACATCATGTCTCACTGTATCCGGGCTCAAGGCAAGGCCGTCTTAGGACGGTTCTCCTCCCTCTTCGCCTACGTGCCAAAATGTTGGCAGTGATGTGAAAAATGTATTCTGGCCTTGATGTATTTGGGGGAGTACTTGTGAATTACGGTTTACTTTAAGACATCTTTTCGCCTTTTATAGCCTTACATAAAAAGAAAATGATCAAGTTAGGAATTACACGCATAGCTCGATTTTAATTTCGTGTAAGCTATCTTTTGGGACTATCTGACAGTGATGTCTGAAACTGGAGTGGCGGAAAAATGGTGGCAAAAACCGGAAGACTTACGGCAAGGGACTAGTGGATTTACAAGTACGTGCTTGAAACTTACTTCGCTTCAATGAATCTTCAGCGCAGTACGCTCGGAACTGCCCGTCAAAACGCATGTACACGTAGTTCGTCAAATTCATTACCGAGGCTTGATTTCCAGGAAAACTAGAACGTCGACACATTTCAGTACAGCTCTCCAGTATCAAATTCAATTACGATGCTTTCAGCTGTTCTCGAATTGTTTTTATGTGTACAGACGGACGAACAGACATGTAAGACGTGAGTGGATGTATGTCTTCTGCAGCTTTTTGTTGCGAATATGCCAAAAAAAATTGAGATGGGTGTGGAGGAAGTACTATCCCGACTTGAGGTGTTGGCCTGGCATTTCGTGGTTGCGCGGAGAAAATAACGAAACTTGTTAGGGTAGTTACACTGCTAGCTGAGAGCTAACTCGGGAGACGTCCAAGCATTGGGGCCTTTTCCCTTTCGAGAACGGAGACATCTCTTCGCCTAGGCTAGTTATGTAAACCCCTTGTTCCTCCTGTATTTTAACCTCCTTGAATGTGAGTTAGTATTATCGTCCGCACCCTGTTCTTCAACTTCCTCAATCTGTGTTCCTAATGTGACAAACAAGGAAGTGGGACAAAAAATGTCTACATTGAATGGCAAAGCACTCTCTGAATTTATTTGCTCTTCGAAAATGTAATTTTAATTTTGTAGACATCACCAAGTGCTGAACATTGTGTTTAGTCCATCCCGACCACCCTCGCTAGGAACTGCATTCTGGCGATGGAACGTGAACGTACATTTTATTAACAGTGCATGACTTTTTAAAATTTTAAACTGTGCGATACTTTTTCCTGTGTCATTTCGAATCATGCGCTGAGAAACCAACATCATGCGCCGCTCTCACCCTCATCACGGTCGGAAGCAAATAGGAGAAGCAAGCTCGCGTACTGACCTTCCGCAAGCCAAAGTTGAGGAAGAAGTACTCACACACTGCGAGCCCACAGTCGGATCACTACGGGTGGAGGGGAACGGGACATACGAACTCACTCGGTATATTTCGGATACTTTCGTGTTTGTAATGACGTAAGTATGCGCATGAGCAGTTGGGACGGTTGCGCCACTCCCCCAACATAGTTCGTACGAAGAATACCTAGCCACGTGCTGTCAGAAGGGGAAGCGATGTAAATACCACAACTCTTAACACAATAACTGAAGATCTCGACCCATTCAGTCCGTGGTTTGCCGGCAGCGTTGTCGGGCGCAACTCAGAAATTTCTTGACGACTGGGCAGTAATGGAGGATATTTGGGAAAAAACGCAAAAGGAGTGGATAAAGAATTTGTTACTCGCCTGTAAACCAAATGCATTGCCTGGTAAGAATCATAAGGGCCTGTCATGATTACTGAATTTTAGGGCCTTTTTGCTAATAAAAAAACATGCAATGGAACATTGTCTTCCGAATATTGACAGATTTAATTTTTGGTTCGTCATTGCGTAATCCACCAGCGCACACGTAACGATATCACACCTTTTTTGGTTTATGAATTTATAAAACAGTAGTTTATATATGAGTTTTGTAAGTGGCTAAGCCATATAAGTGTCATTATACGGCAGATTTAAATCATTATTCAGAAAATTATGCATTTTCGTATCCGCGTGGCAAATGCAAATACCAAATGTTGTAAAGTACAGACACTTCCCCATACAAGCCGCTGGAGATGAGAGGACCGCCAGGTTATTTGATTGCGTTGGTTTTGATAGACAGCGATTTCGTAGTAAAATTTAAGGAAATTGATCATAAGCACAGTTACACTGCTATGTGCCAAACACATTTATGCATTATTGTAGTAAATGTAAGTTTCAAATGCGCGTTTAATATAAGATTTAATACTGTATAATAGTAATTTCTGAGAGACATAGTTTCGTTCTGTTAGTGTCATAGAAGCGGTAACTTCGTTTGGTATGGCAAAATTCCACAAAATTAAAAACCAGTCTTAAGAAGATGGTGCAAAAATACATCCATTTATTTCATATTTGATAACAAGTTTTGGGGTTTAACGTAGTAATTTTTGACAACCAAACTGCTACGAATTTTATTCAAGTGACGTTTATTTCACATTGATTCTCTGTAGTCAGTTACATTTGGGTGATTTTGCCAACGATTTTCATGTATGCTATTGGGTTTCGTGCCATAGTGATTCGATTTAGTCCATTTAATTCTTGTGTATTCGCTTAATACGAAAGGAGTAGAATAAATCCATCGCATGTATTGTACAATTTTTGTGTGTTACGTTTATTTGCATCGGGAAATACGTGAAGAGGGGCGTGATTATTTACTTCGTTTTGCCGCTTCGTATAGTTTTCGTCTGTAATTGCTAGGACTTGGTTTTAGCTGACGGGTTGTGATATCTTTTTCAGATAACCTCTGGAACCGCGTGTCCGAGATGGTGGGTTACTTCAGCGCCGAGGACGGTTCAGGCCGCGGTGGTGTAGACTGTACTGGTCCCATGGTACCCGAGCAGCACGCAGAGGAGCAAGAAGCACCAGTGAAGCGGCTTGTTTGCAGTCCAGATCTACCTGTGTTCTCGTTAACTCAAGCGTTCGAGGAGGCTGCCGCAGCTGCTGTTGTGGAGTCGTCTTCATCCCCAGCGCCGGCCGCAGCGGCGGGTGACAAGGCGTATGAGTGTTCGTTTTGCCACAAGACTTTTCCGCAGAAGAACACGTATCAGAACCACTTGCGATCGCACGGAAAGGAGGGCGAAGACCCGTACCAGTGTAACATATGCGGCAAGACGTTTGCTGTGCCTGCAAGACTCACACGTCACTACCGTACACACACGGGCGAAAAGCCGTATCAGTGTGAATACTGCAGCAAGTCTTTCTCGGTGAAGGAGAACCTCAGTGTTCACAGGCGCATCCACACGAAGGAGCGACCGTACAAGTGCGACATTTGCGCCAGAGCATTCGAACACAGCGGTAAACTGCATCGCCACATGCGGATCCACACAGGTGAGCGGCCGCACAAGTGCGGCGTCTGTGCCAAGACATTTATCCAGAGTGGGCAACTCGTCATTCACATGCGGACACATACAGGGGAAAAACCTTATGTGTGCGCGGCATGCGGTAAGGGCTTTACCTGCTCCAAACAACTGAAGGTGCACACGCGCACCCACACAGGGGAGAAACCATACTCCTGCGATATTTGCGGCAAGGCTTTCGGTTACAACCACGTGCTCAAGCTTCACCAAGTGGCGCACTATGGAGAGAAAGTGTACAAGTGCACAATCTGCAGCCAGACCTTTACGTCCAAGAAAACCATGGAGGTTCACATCAAAAGCCACTCAGAGCCCTCGAACACGGCGCGTAGTCCGCAACCAGCCACGGCCACACCGACAGGGCGGCAAAACACTGATCCAAGCGAGTCATCGTGTGCTTCATCCAGTAGTGATAAGGAGAATAAGAGCGACAGCGACATCGAACCTCCGTCCCGGCTTCCCACTGCTGAGAGTGAATTTGACCCTGCCTCCCCATCCACAATAGTGCCCATCTCCCCGCCCGTCCAATTCCCACAGCAGGAAGATCAGTCACAACCCCATCCAAACATGCGGGAGCTGTGCTACTACCTGTACCCTGGGGGGCCGTCTTACCAGCAACGTTATCCGGCTTCTTCCACCTCCGGTGTGAACCCCGTTCTGCTTGCTGTCGCCGCAGCAGCGTCCGAGGGCCGGAGCTTATCTCCAATTCCCCGAACGGAGGAACGCAATGACAACAGCGAGGTGTTCAGGAGGCGGCAGGAAGAGGTTCCACCTGAACCTTCGCTACCAGTCACAGAACCTTCCGTGTACTTGTGTCCAGAACCCCTCCCATCCATGCAGCGACGGTCATCACCATACCATTTCCAGCTGCCTCCCCCAGAGTACCTGGAGGAGCCTGTACACATCAGCCTTCCATTGACTCCGGCTTACAGCAGCCCCAGTAGCAGCAGCAGTTCCAGCAGTGGCAGACAGCGGCGACCAGAGGATGCGGATGAGTCGGAGATGGAGCCCTCGGTTTCAGCCGAAGAGCAAGACCCTCTTTTGACGCCTCCCAGTAGCAACCCTGTGAGTCCTGTCCCCTCATCCTCTCCAGACCCTATCGATCTTGCCACAGTCAGCAAAGAGGCCCTCATTCTGCCACCAAGAAAACGCTCAAAAATGATACTCAAGTCCATGGAATCAGCAGTGCCAGAAGTGGTGTCTGTCCGATCTAGGTCTGTCATTCATTATGCAAGGGCTTCATAATGCACTCAGGCTCAGCGCAAGATTAAGAAGGTATGATCTCACAGACTTATCTTGTGGCTAGCATACAACCTCAATCATGTCTGTGATAAGTGTGTGTTGAGGCCTCTAAGGCAAGACAGTGTTTCATTCCCAAGTGACAAACTGCAGCAAGGCACCTCACTGAAGCAATAACATTATCATAAACAGTGTCAGTCAGTGTTCATAGTGTCTGTATGTTCCAGAGTTGAAGTAACATCCTTTCTTAATTCTTGTTTAATGTGTGTGGCCACTTATCTCATTCGGGATGATGAACGCTATGTTCCGAAGTAACCGTTGCAAGAAAATATGTTCCACCATGTGCGTGTCTTGTACATAGTATAAAATAGCCAAAACGCAAAAATAATTTAGTGTCATTATTATTATTATTGTTGTTGTATCGCCAGTTCCTCATTTGAGCGTGCAGGTGCTTCACTGGTTTTGTACATAAAAGTCTCAGCATGTATGTAGATATAATAGAAATGGGATATGAATTGTAAGTGCCATGTAACCGATGTCAATATTAAGTGTCGTAGCTCTTTGTCTGTGTTGTGTTTGCACTGCTGACCAGTAAGCGCGTATATGATGAAGTCTACTGGCATGCAGTTGATTGGTTTTCAGAAGCTGAGAAGTAACAGGAATGTCATGTAGATATTTTCCTCAAATTGCCACAAAACCATGTAATGTGTTCACACTCTAATCATAATTTTCTGTCTGCTGTTTCTAGTCATTTTAGTTTTTCCAAATTTCGTAAGGTTGTAAAGTTACTTCTAAAAAATATTCACCAAAGTCAATGTTTGCATTTATCAGTTAATTGAAATTTTTACCACAAATTCACAGACGTCGTTAATCACATTCTGTTTTTTGGATAGGGTTTTGCTTGTACAGGTGCTCTATATATATATATATATAATTGAATTATTCAAAAATACAGAAAGAAACTAATTCTCATACTTCACAAACAAAAAGTACAAAGTTTAATGAATGAACTCTGCTGTGTGCTTTCCAAAGAATTATTGACAAAAAGATTACATCATCAAGGCTACACGTTTTTAAACAGTTGATAATATGACACTGAAGAACTGTGAGAAACTAATCTCATTTTGTGTTACATGTCACTGTTGATAGCTGTCAAGAGAATGCATATTGATACACAATTCACCAAAGATCATCTAAAAATGTTTATGTTAATATTTGTGAACATGAATCTGTCTGTAAAGGAACTGTATATCTGATGACGTATATCAACCTCCACACCACGTAGGCATCCTACAAACAAATTTTACTATTTGAATTCTGTTCAGTCACATTTGAATAAATATTTGACATAGTTTCATAATACAGTCCCATTTTGTGGAAGTGAGTAGGACATACAGGTTCTGTAATGTGAGAAGAAAAAAATATTTTTTTCTGAACGCTTACAGTCTGTTGTGCTCCAGGAATAGTTCGCCTTGTATGAATTCTTAGCCATGTACTAGGGCTTTCAGGATGTGGGATCCAACCACCAGAAGGCCTCTGTCTCCACAGCACAAAAAAGCAGAGACAAACTGCAAACACCCATGCTTTCAATCTGAGTGGCTCAAGACAGTTACTGTGTGGCCACATAGCCAGCAATAAGGTTTCAACTTATAATTGTCATATATAGTAGTACTGAGCGCAGCAGCTTTCTTATGGCCTGCATGGGAAGGGACAGCCCATGACTGCCATCATGCTTTCTCAGAAACATAATGAATGGGGCATTCTGTGTAAGTGTAACTTGATATTTGTTTGGTTAATTGAAATGTTTGTTTCAAGCTAAACAATGCTGCCACAAATTACTTGATTTTTAGACCATTTCTGAATGGTTATTCATATTTTGTGAATGAGAAGGCTGACAAGTTGCACATTTGGGTGAAACAGATGTAAAAGTTTGGTCAAAAGTGTGTTGAATCCAGGCCCATCCCAGTTCTTTCTACAGACATCATGAGCTTTGCGTAACTTCTTGTTCCCTTCTCATGCCACAGAGTCTTAGTCTCAGAATATGCAGGACCACATACCCTGCTGTGCAACAGTTTCACTATTTAATGTTTGGATCTATTAATAAAATCATTGTTGTCATTGCACATATACTGAATGACTCATGAGGCAAACACTTTGACACCTATACACAAACAAGTTAATTTTATATAACTGTTTTGCCTCTTAAGCATCTCTTATATGTTTTGAAGTTAAATTTATTTTGATAATGTTGCATTAAATCCTATGTACATTCAAGGAAAATGTCATTTGTAAAATGTTTCACATAAGAGGACTATCAGTTTGGTAGAGTTTCCCAGAGCATGTGCATTTCCTCTTACATTAATATTTCTGTGGCATTTATCAAGTGCCAATAATGCAAAGATGGGTAGCTGTTTTAATTTCACATTCACATTGTTACCTGTCCATTGCTGGCATATTTCTTGCAATTCTCTCAAGACTGGGGCAGTAGTTGCATGTATATGAACCATTACTCAATATCTAATCCTTTCAATGCTGCGAGCTACATTAACATGAAATGTATCTTTTTTCCCATACAGCTTAAGTGTGTGACATACCAAAATCTTTCCTGTGACCTCGATTTTGTAGGTTAAGCAATTTACAATGGAAGTGCACAAGCAAAATAAAGCATATTTGCTAAAAAGGATTCTGCATGTAGAAATGGTAAGTGCATACAAGGTGTTCATGGCTGGAATATTGTGTATGATATATTCCACACAATGTGAAACTTCATTTCAGCAGTGAAAAAGCATTTGTATTTCTTGTGAGAGTGGAACACTCGTATTCTGTATACTGTCCAATAAATATTAACATCAGCACCGATGCCTCTTTCGTTTGTTACCGACAAGTGACGACAAAAATAGGCGATAAGTAATAAAATAATAGTTTATTGTGCCTTTACATTATTTTGTAAACCTCTGAGAGCTTGAGAAATTCGTTGCTAATTTCAACATCGTGAGCAGTTTGCAAGTTCACTTCCAGAATTTATCCTATCCAAAAAATCGTCCACATTGATGAAAAATGTAAGGTGATGCTTGGGTAAATTTTAACTATATTTGTAATGATATTTTTATACACAATGTATATTAGTAATGATATCTTTATACACGTAGGTTAATTTTGAGTACATAAGACATGTATAAGAGCAGTATTTTATGTCTTACAGGCCTGTGGTGTGTGACGGTAAGGTAGGCTGGGAGCATTTGAAAGGGCGTGAGTAGGCGCCATGTGTGTTCTGAATAATCGCTGGCTGTAGAATTTTTGCTTGAATGGTGAACTGAATTAACATTGGGTTGCCCTGTGTGCGTGCGTGTCTTCGACATATAGGTCTCCTAGACCCAAAAGTGTTAGTTTTACATCAACATCTTCACGGCGTCACGTCATAGAGCACACACAAGAGTAGGGCCTATGTGCTTCCGATTAAGGATGGTATGGACATGTTTTTATAATCTGAAATTTCAGAACGCGTGTTGCTGGAAAATACTGTAGTTAGGCGTACTTAATAACACACAAAAAAAAAAATAGTAATGAGGCTGGTTTTATGTGTGTGCGTGTGAAAGCCCGTGCAGGTTAGACTGACGATGGTACAAAGAGACTATTGCCATGATTCTGCAGCTGAATATAGCAGAAGACCCAGTTACAACGTAATATCAGTGTTCACTGAATGTAATAAATAAAAACCAGTGTTTATATTTTACTTATTTTTCCGATTGAACAGTTTATAATATATAATGAGATTGTTTAGACCTTCGCCTAGTGACTTTATCATCATTGTTACATTTTTAAAACCATTGAAGTTGATCTTCATGTTCGGCGTGGAACAGTTTAAACTCTTATCAGTCTTAGTCGAGCGCGACATTTCACTGGTTAATGTACGGACAAATAATAAAAATCAGCCTTTTATATTAAAATAAATCGTTTCTTAATTCTTTATGTTGTGGTCCCCGAGATGTCACGCTATCAGCAGAAGACCTGTCACTCGATCAATAGGACGCCATCACTTAGTTCACAGTAACGGTGGGTGGATGAAGGGATGTAAGCAATGCAGAGGAAGAGGGTAGGACGAATGTAAACCCTACTTCAATGAACCGACACCCTCGTTTTTATACATCAACTGCGAATGTTTCAAAATTTGAATCCATACAAACATTACTAAACAACAGAAATTACATTCCTGATTAACTTCTTAACACATTAAATTTTAGAATGCTTTTATAGCCCGTTTTACTGTACAAATCCAAATATACAAACCAGCAGTCTAAGTTTGCCGGTAGTTCTGTATGGGTGTATAACATTCCTTCTTTGACGGACGAACGCAAATTACAAACGCTTGAAAATCAAGTGACGTGGATAACAGAAGAATGAAATACACAAGGTTCGAAGTGCTGAACATGTGACTAGAATTGAGTAGACAAGGAATACAAACAAGTTGGGTGGGGAAAACTCTTGGGGAGACATCAACTTGGAAGACCAAGAAGGCGATGACCGAACAGCATAACCCGAATCCTCGGATGAGGATAGGTGGTGAGTGGAGTTTAGTTTGGAGTTCTATTCAATAGCAGACCTCGACGCTGCTCAAATGAAAATTATGTACAGTTCTTTTTAGTGGCTTCCGTGACGAACACATAAGATGTCAGTTTTTATTTTGATATTTTACGAGACTGTATTAACCCGTGGGTTTGTATTGCTTTAACGAAAGTTACGAACTAGCCAATGGTAGACCACTGCGGATTTAAAACAATCAGTGTCCTATATTCGGATGTCCGGGTTACCCTAGGATTCATAGCCACCCAGTATTGCGTCGCCTGTTAACTAGAACACCAGTCACACTTAATGGAATACAGCATTTGAACGGGAACTTAAATTGCCCTTGATTTCCCAGCTGCGATTTTACGGTACGATATTGACATACCATGATTCGCACTAATGGAGTGAGTCCTCAGATTGGCCGTCAATAAGTAGCCAAATTAATCATAACCTGCTCGACATGTCGCTCCATAGCCAGTCGTTATGAACAACGTACAGTTAATCCACCCACACACCCAGAAAGGAGACGATAAAATCCAGAGATCTGAGGATTACAATAGTGGGTTGCCGCAATATCCACGAACAAATGATTTGCTGTACTAACGACGAGTTTGTTTCTCCGTACTAGTTGCTAATGAAGGAACAGTAGGGAAGGAGTAAATATTTTTGTATATTTTGCGAGACACGTCAAAATTAATTAATAATGAAATGATTTTCTTTATGGTTGTATAATATGCTCCAAATATATAATGTAATTTTATGTAGGCCTAATCTCTACCCGGGTCAGTAATCTAAATACAGCTCAAAAACCAGATTTGTGCGAGAACTCTGCACGTTGAAACAGATGAAACGGGGCGCATAAAAACTGACGTCAGCGCCTCCAAGTTTGGGTCTCTAATGCTTTATGTTCAAAAGTGTGAAGAATAAAATTTTCCCTTTTTGTTATTTAGTAATCCATTTCTTTTTCAGGAAAAAGAATTACAGTTTATACGGTTACTGCATAAAAAAATGCTGAGTTGATAATGTTAGACACGGGACGCTTCAAACATATTTGCAAGAATATACCGTGTAATTAAAAAACCAAAGACAGGGTAGAACCGACTAAATATGCCTATTCGTACCTGCACTGGCCATTAAAAATAAGAAGAGCACTGAGTTAAAACTAGCCACACGGCAGGCCTACTTGAAGAACATTCACAACAGTCATCTTACAAAACATTGAATATATATATGGAATAAAACTGCATCTGACACAAACTGTTTATCGGATTTCCCGTTGAATTTTAACGGCTACGTTTCCAGTCGGTTACTAGATACCGTATATTCTCGAATCTAATCCGCACTAGTTTTTGCCGATTTCTTAAACGAAAATAAAGTTAGTTCGCGGTTCTAATCCGCACCTATGGGAGGACGATGGTGAAGATACAGGTGATAGTGACTGGGTGACGGATAACGATTCAGTTATGAGTGATGATGGCAAGTCTGATGAATTATAAATTGTAAATATTATGTTATATTATAAATAATAAATAAAATAAATTATTTTATTGTATTGTTCTTACGGCACGTACAGCGGCTCTATCATTTTTCCAAAATCCGGCTCAGGACCGCGAATCTAATCCGCATCTGGTTTTTCAGCCCTCTGAAACTGTAAAAAGGGTGCAGATTAGATTCGAGAATGTACGGTAAATTGTTTATAACTCCAGTGCATTAACTGCCAATATATTTACTCCATACATAGATTAATACGTAACAAAATTTTACTCTATTCAAATATCATATTGAGGATTGTACAGATACGTCCAACAGGTCACAAAGTGCAACAATGCGGGGAAATTTTATTTTCACTTGCTCGTGCGGTTTCAAGGTCAGAAGAGAAGTTCCGAACCAGCATGTTTCAGCTATCGATCAAGGGACTCAAAAGAGTCTTAATTAAACTCCAACATAAAATTCACTTCTCCTTTCAGAAGGCTGTACTGGTTCAGTGTGTTTAGTTTTGATAAACTAAAATATTAAGTCAACAAGACTAAATCGGGAAAAATATGGTGTCCGGATCGGGCGTTGCTCATGTAGAAATTCAGTCGGCCCGCCGCGAAAGGTAATGGTAAATTTATCCCTGTGTTAACCACAGCATATGAAGACACACTGGGGAATGGATATCACTCTCCAAGCAGTGTGAACCTTGGCATCAGATGGAGGTGAGTCACGGCCATGTTAATACACACGTTCTTGGACTAGGTGCTTTATAAGCAAGGAACTGCCCGACATTCTGCACAGGGTACGACGACCGCACAGTACGTTCCATTCTCCTGGATTACCGCAGTCTTGCTTCCGTCTTTAGTGAAAACGAGGGATGCGTGGCTTCACTTTCTCGTTTATTACGTCCCAGACCGAATCGGAGCAACTTAGTATTATGCGATCAAATGCCTGGTTTTGTGTTCTACGGTAGGTATGGGAGGACCAGCGCCCTTGATACTACTTCGTCGGAAACATGTGCAGAGATGGGTGACAGACATTCCATGCACTGTAGGGCTGGTTGGTGTACTCCTGCGCATGCATATTGACCGCCTGGAGTGTGTTATCAACATGTGTGACCTTGACCTACATCAGCCTCAACTTGCGCAGCTAATCTGTGCACTGCTCGCAGGCAAACCAACACCAGATTCCGTTTGTCAGCCTTTCAATACGTACTGTGTAATCACAAATCTGCCGTTACATTCCCACAGTCCAGTAACTGGACGTGGGTTGGACGCCCGGATACCATTCCCAGCATGATTTGGAATTTTTCTGCCTGTCACCCACTGCGATGGCTCTGGGACCCGTCCAGTCTCATAGCCGGTGGGTAATGGAGATAAAGCGGCTGGAGCGTGGATCTGACAACTGTCCTCCATCCAGGGGCCGAGGCCAATATTGCAGAGGGCAATTACATGTGACGCCACGCACATTTTCATGGCGCGGTTTTTTGATAGGCTAACTACAGGAACAGCGTACTTACTGTAAAGGAAAACGCAGAAACTTTGGTAGTGGCTAGTAAGGAGAGTGGATTAGAACTAAGTGCTGATAAACTAAGTACATGGCCATGTCTCGAGATCCGAATGCAGGACGAAGTCATAGTATGAAGAGTGATAATAGTTCCTTTGAAAGGGTGGAAGAGTTCAGATGTTTGGGAATAACTTTAACAAATCAAAATTCTATTCAGGAAGAAATTAAGAGCACACTGAACTCAGGGAATGCTTGCTACCATTCGGTGCAGAATATGTTGTCTTCAAGTTTGCTATCCAAAAAAAAATTAAAAATTTGATATACAGAACTATAACTTTGCTGTTAAATGGTACACACCAGCTTCTGGCTTATGCCGATGATGTTAATATACTTATACTGGGAGGAAGTGTAGACACTGTAAAGAAAAATGTAGAAGCTTTAGTAGCTGCTACTAAGGAGACTGGACTAGAAGTAAATGCTCATAAAACTAAGTACATGACCGTGTCTCGAGATCAGAACGCAGGACAAATTCACAGTATGAAGATCGATAATAGTTCCATTGAGAGGGTGGAAGAGTTCAAATATTTTGGAACAATGTTAACAAATCAGAATTCTATTCAGGAAGAAATTAAGAGCAGGCTGAAGTTAAGGAATGCGTGCTATTATTCGGTGCAGAATCTTCTGTCATCCAGGTTGCTGTCCAAAAATTTAAAGATCAAGATATATAGAACTATAATTCTGCCCGTTGTCCTGTATGGGTGTGAAACTTGGT
>Ga0123357_10004610_pt1 | contig 16251 bp, 7 predicted proteins | sample TergutEmb28metaG_FD_89873 | JGI IMG/M metagenome (GOLD analysis project Ga0123357, IMG submission 89873) | Embiratermes neotenicus P4 segment gut microbial communities from Petit-Saut dam, French Guiana - Emb289 P4 | ecosystem: Host-associated > Arthropoda: Insects > Digestive system > Gut ... | reverse complement strand
TAATAATAATAATAATAATAATATTTATTTACTGCAATTGGGTTGTTACCCGGTGGCAGTGGTTATTTTACATGTAAACAAAACATGAAATTGGTTCAATGTGTAATAAGAAACCAACTAGATGTCACTTAGTATTATATTTATTTCTCCTTATAAGTTGCTCAACATGTTTCGGGCCACCTTGTGCCCATCTTTAGGAGTTGACGACTTAGTGGTATTTTTTCACGTGTGGTGTAGTGTCGTGGCTGTGTAGGCAATCAGATCCGGTTGGCTGCTTGTGTGTCCATTGGGAAGCACGTAGCACTTCCCAATGGACACACAACCAGCCAACCGGATCTGACCGCCTACACTGCACTACACCACACGTGAAAAAATACCATTAAATCGTCAGCTCCTGAAGATAGGCACAAGGTGACCCGAAACATGTTGAGCAACTTATAAAGAGCAACTTATACGGAGAAATAAATATAATACTAAGTGACATCTAGTTGGTTTCTTATTCCACATTGAACTACAAAGCACGGTCAACCACACATCAAATGAAATTGGTTACTACCAAATTTAAGTCGGTAGGGCTACATGAGAAGCATGTAGTGGCAACTTGGAATTTTGGGAACCATCTAAGCATTTGTTTTTAGGCACAGTCTACTGTTAACAGCAGTACGAATTATTTTGTGACTCGAAAACTGTGCAAGGGGACCCACTGTTGAATTTCCTTGACAACAACGAACACACACATTGTTGACAGCTATAGTTATGCCAGCAACTGAACGTATCCTGTTGCTGGGTAGGCATGGCAACAGTCAAGCGAACGCGTCACAGTGTTACGCTGTACGTAAACTGTCTGTCTTGTTATATTCAAGTAATTACTGCAAACACATAAAGTCTGCATCAAACAAAGACAGCTAAGCTAATCTGACATTCAGTGGACCGTGCATCGTAATATATTCTTATAATAAAACCAACGAGATACACTACTCTCTCAAATTTATTTTTGGAATACAACTCCACATGTTTCGGACAGTATCTCTGTCCATCATCAGGAGTCTAGAACTGTATACACAGCATAACCTGTATGACACACATACACACACACATATATATATATATATATATATATATATTGCTGTGTGTAAAGTACTAGACTCCTGATGATGGACAGAAAACCTGTCCGAAACATGTGTAGAGTTCTATTCCAAAAATAAATTTGAGAAATTAGTGCGTATAGTTGGTTTTATTATAAGAATACAGCTACGCTACATCATCCTGAGGACCGGACATTCAACCACGATGTACGTGTCTGAAAAGCAACTATAAAGAAATGTTTATTCCGTTAATATCTGTAACTTGGATTGGCTGGAAACGTAGAAATTAAATTTTTAAATGCGTTATTTAACGCCGCTCTCAATTACTTCACGTCGTAATAGACGATTACGGAACCTTGCTATGGTACTGGTAGGGGAAAACCGAAATAGCTGGAGAAAAACCTGTTTCAGTGCCACTTTATTCACCATAAATCTCATACGGACTGGAGTGGAATGGAAACCGGGCGTCCGCAGTGGGAAGTCTGCGGCTTATCGCCCGAGCCATTCTACTTGTCCACTATTGACCATTTGTCGTCGACAGTGGGACATTGCTGTGAGGGCGACAGCACTGTGGGTCTTGTTGAAGGTCTGATGGCTGCCGATCGCGTAGAGCACTTGTGGATAGTTATGTAATATTATGCGAAATAATGTCAGTACAAGAGAGGCAATGTATGTATACCGTATCACTGAGACGCGTTCGCGTAACCATTGTTACGGTGGAAAAGCAATAAGTATTACATATTCTAAGTGTGTGTCTGTAGCTGTAGTCATCCGGCATTCAAAGCCCATGTGCCGTGTAACAATGTCATCTGTGGCCTCTCTGGCTCTACCAAACTTCTGCACGTGATCTCATGAATGGTATGGGTTTCGGAAAAGTCAATTTCGAATATAAAAGTTTTTATTTTTTTCTACAACTTTTGTCTAAAATATTTCTCATTGTGAGAAGAATTCGGCGAGATATCACAAATGTACATCGGCCTTCATGTAAAGTACCCGTTATTATTGCCAGGTTTCAATAAAAGTTGAATTTCTGGACGGAATTTCGAAAAAAAACTTTCAAATTTCATGAAAATACGTCCAGTGACAGCCGAGTTGTTCTGTGCGGACGGACGGACAGACATGAAGAAGCTAATAGTCGCTTTTGGCAATTTTGCGAACGCGCCTAAAAGTGGGCTGCGAAGAATCAAAAACGGAAAGACGCCGTCGCAACGGATTCAACTGTTATGTGCTTCTGGTGAGATGACACCAGACGGCCTCTTACGAACGGACCGCACTACGAAAACTGTAGGGAGGTACGACAAGGTAAGCGACGGAAAACGGAATTACACAAGTTACGGACACAGCAGTGAGTTCTTGCCAAGCCACTGTGGATAAGAGACGATTAAAGATAGCTGTTAACACATGTTACTCGCACTGCAGCCAACATCACATACAGTAGCGTCCATGTCCATCAACACAAAATCCAGTCTTTGGAGACCCCACATCCGATTTCCCATGTCTGGAACCAGACCTACATAAAGCAGGCCCCAGTTTGATAGACTGAAAACCATTGTTAGTTGACTTCCTTTCAGAATTAAACAGGGCCCCGTCACAAGCAGAATCATAACTGTTTTATGAAACGTCGTTAGGGCCCTGTGTGCATCGACTGTTGGAGAAACAAGAGATTATTTGTTGGGAGTCTGATGGAGTGAGTGATAGCTGTGCCAGACGGAGACTGGAAACAGAACACAGGGGGGCAAAAACAGACAGGATCTTACTTCAAGATACTTGGGAAATATATTACATAGAACAGCGAAGATGTATGACACAACACAGAATTGAATTAAAAAAATGCTTTCAGAAACACAGAGCAGAGTCCATTACTGCCCGGGACAGTCGCTCGCTTTGTGACAGCGCACCCACAAAAACGCTCTGTCTTCGAGATTTAACAGCAGAAAAAGACAGTCGAGTTCGCATTATCTAATGACATCTCTCTTGGTGGCAAACTGGGAGCAAGCCTGTGGTCACACAGCTAATAAGAATTATACTAGATACACTTCACTGTGAAGAATCCAGTCGATTCAGCGTAACTTCACGTGCGCGTGACTAGCCCTACTGCTTCGTAAGCGGGAGGTCCCAGTTTGAATCCCTGCCCGGAAACCAACTGCAAGTTTCTGCGAGGTTTTGCAAAGTTTCTGGGCCCAGCCCACTGCACACGATGTGAGCATCTCAGCACGCTGTGTGACAGATGACGGTTAGTGGCAACCTTGTTGTTAGACCGCGTGCAAGCAGTCGCTGGCCGCACAACAATATGACGACAGAATACATTGGGGAGGGGCACGGGTTCAGATTATAGTTATTTAAGCATATTTCGTCATCCCATTCACTTAAACGGCCTATACAAAATTCCCAAATCAAATATATTTTTTTGAAGTGCAGAAAATGTATCAAGTTTCATTAAAATCGGATAAGGAAAAAACCAGTAATTTACATGAAGACCGATGTACATTTATGATAATATCTCGCTTAATTCTTCTTAGAAATGTTTCAGACTAAAATTGTAAATAAAATCAAAACACACGTTTTATGGTCAATATTATTTTTTTTTTCTAAAATGATGCCGTTTGTGAGATAATGTGGAAAAATATGGTACAGCCGGACAGGCCACAAATGACAATATGATACGGCGCATGCGCATTGCATGCTGTATAACTAAGGCTACAGACACACACCCAGAATATGCAGTACTTGCAGGCTTTCCACGGTAACAATGGTTATTCGAACGCGCCTCAATGTTACGTTATACGTACAGTGTTTGTCTTGTACCTTGTAGACAGATGCGTGTTGGTCAGCCATAAAAATGAGACGTATTGTTGCCCTTCCATAGCAACAATGTTCACGCCAACGCGCCACAACGTTACGTTACACTTGCATTGTGTATCACGTCGCAACAAACATTTCGCACCGCAGGCAATAAAACTTTGAGGTTATATCTAACAAAAGGTCTGTGCTTTGCACCAAAACACCTCATAATTACACCAACTTCCATTCATCCGTTTGACCTACGTTCGATCCAAACATAACGGTCCTAAGAAGGCGTACGGACCCTATTTATCTTTTCACATTTATCTTTACTCTGCAGCATGTCTAATTTCTGAGCAGTCAGCACGAGCTCTTGTTTTAACATGAGGCACTGGACTGCAGTAATTGATGACTCTCAATTTATTCAGTCTGAAGCCACTGATGAACCTGCAGTCGTCAGCCATTAATTCTTACACGGTAGGCTGTTCTATGGAACAGGAACAGTAGACCGGTGCTTCAATAAGCATCATGCCATGAAAGTGTCTGGGAGCAATGGAAGTACAGCGCTACGCATTCGTAAATTTCGAGACTCAGATTGCGGTGAGTGTTGGGCTTCACGCTCCGGCATCTTAACCCCCCTCCGAGAAAGGTCATTCTGTACGTACTGAATGGGAGGCTTGGTGGGGCCAGAGCTGATCTGGAATTTTTGTAGCAGAGAAAAATTTTCTGGCCCTGCTGGGAATACAGCTGGAGGAAAACATAAATTCTCGCTGTGTAGTAAGTCGAAAACAAGAGTGAAATGGACAATGAAGTTTTAATTAACCCTTCAGCGCCCAGTGGTCACTATACGTACCACCATTTTACCACTCACAAAACCCACGTTCTGCCCACACAGTGTATTTTTGTATTTTGTGTGGATCTCAGAACAAACAGTGATTATTTCTCCATACGGCATTAACTGGTTGGTTTTTATAACCCAGACGGAGAGTATTTACTGCGCGGTACAAGCTGGGTCTTTATAATTCAGGTTTCAATTTAAAAAAAATTGGCGTTCTGCCCACATAGTGCATTTATGTTTTGTGTGGATCTCAGAACAAACAGCGATTATGTCCCTATACAGCAGTAACTGATTGGCTTTTATAACCGAGGCTGAGTGCGTTTACATATTGAAATAAGCAGTTCAGCTCTTACAATTCTATAATTCTCCGAAACGTCCAGACCGGCGCTGAGACCCACACGGCTTCTTATTCAATGGGTACTGGGGATCTTTCCTGGGGGTAAAACGGCAGGGGCGTGAAGCTAACCACTCACCTCCACCTAGTTCCGAGGTTAACAATGCGTGGTGCTGTACACCAACTCTCCCTACATGCTTTGCATGCCTTCAAGGTGTGGGCTGGGAGGGCTGTGTCATGTTACCTGCTTACAGACCGCCTGCGTCAGTAGCTCTGAAAGCGTTTAATTCCGAGTTTCTCGTTCTGTTTTCAACGTGGATTCACCAATTTCATTTTATACCAGTTCATGCATCATTCATCTGCAGTACGTCACAGCACTGCTTCTGCTGTCTTCCAGGGTTGGCCAGCTTTCTCCTTGTTTGCTTCGACCGTGTGTTAACTCCAATTTTTTTTTTCTCTCTCCGTATTCCTGGCGTTCTACTCGTATTATCACACGATCATTTGCCGCATTTTTAACGTTCCTACACAACTTTCTTTCCGATAAAGCTTGTTCTGTAAAAAAGGTAAAGATGTCTCCGTCCACACCATTAAGGCATATGGCGGGGGTTACAGGTATAGCTCCACTCACTCATAACCTCGGCTCTGGATGGGGGTGAGTGGTCAACTCTCTCCAGGCCCCATCGCTTTAACCCCCAGTATCCATTGAGCAGGAGGCTTGGTGGGCCAGAGCTGGTCTGGATATTTTAGACAAGTGACAAATCCCTTCATCCCGGTCCAATCGAGCCCTGGATCATCCCTACACTGACTGAGCTACACAGCCCTTGTCTTTGTATTGCAACATGCATTTTATCATTTCAGTCTGTTGGCTGTAACAGTGCCATGTTTAAATTATTAATCAAGTCTATAACCTGTGTAATGGCATCCAGGTCATAAACAGTTGGTGGTACATTCTTGCGTATTTAGTTTTTTTCATAACGTCCTGCCCTACTGCTGCTGCTGCTGCTGTTACTACTCCTTCTACTACTATTACTACCACTACTTAGGGCCATAGCCAGAGGTGTTCAAGTTGGTGTGACGCACTCACTACAAATTTGGATGCACCGACTAGGAATTTGCAAAATATCAAAAACAAAAGTGTCGATCAGCCCGCTTAAATGTGCAACACCATACCACATCCACACGGTGCCTCTGTTGAATACAGTGGTTGGAAACAACTCATTTTCAAAAAAGAATGCATATACAAGGTGTTTTATGCAGGGTTATAGAGCACATTATATAATTAAAATGGTGATTTTATGGTCCTAACGAAGACGGTTTTTACACTTACGCACACATAACATATACACGAGGGTGAGTCAAATGAAAATGTTAAATATTTACACTTGTAATAATATACACTTTTAAGGTTTTCATTTGACTCTCCCTCATTTACACACTGTGTATGTATAACAGAGTATTATTTGTGTATATACCTACATGCAACCACACTGGAAACTGCTGCAACCAATGTGTTCATGTTCTGGCTATAGGCATGCTGCTGCTGCTGCTGCTGCTACTACTACTGCTCACTACTAATAGTGAGGGAGTAGTAGTACTGTTCTAACTGCTACAAAAATTTAGACATGTTGGCAATACAATACATGGTTTTGGAATGCCACACAATTCAGTGAACGTGCGGCTGACACTTGTGTCCATTCTACATTTCTGTTACAATAACAGGCGACGACTTCTTCCATTGCAGACTTGTTGCCTGTGCATTGAGGTGTGGCCAAGCTCTCTAACAAGAATTCCGACAGATGGTATCTAACCTGACGGCACAGTATGATGGATAACCATACAAAGTCAGTCAGTGAAGAAATCTACTATCCTCGAGGAGCGACGATCTTTGCCTCGGTCTGTGCTGTTGTTTTCAGCATCATGGGTATAGCAGGTAATTACAGAGCATTAAAATCCGACCATGTTACTTCCACAAGGCATAACAATTCTGAATGAGTTTCACAAGGTTTGCCTACAACTGCCATGCAAATACCCAGATAGCACCTTGGTTATGCCATAACTGTCACTTCCAAACCCCTGTCAACTCACCATTCATGGATCACCCTGCAGTTAAATGTTACATAATCTTTCATACTGATAGCACTGTTCAATAATTCATAAGAAGGGAAAGGAAATTTTTCATTGGATTCCAGAAAGACAATTATCAAACAGCTATTGGGATTCATGAATGGAACAAGCATTACCAGACTGACACATCAGACATGTTCAAGTCTACATAAACAAAGAGCGTTTTAATACACTGGGATTTAACCAACTGCTATGATGAAATATCATCCTCGAAAAGTCTATGTGGAATCAGCTGGTCAAGAATTTATTGTAAAATATGGTTCATCTACCTACCTACTTAGGACCAGCACCTTCATCTTTGTGTTAGCACTTAGGTCTTTCCATGTGTTCCTGTTTCATTTCCATCTCTCATGTGGTCTACCTGGGTATCTTCTTCCTGAAAGGTGGCAACGGATTGTAATGTTTAGGCACATCTGCCTTCACCTGCTGTACTGCAATTTTTTCTGAAGCTCGAGAGTGTATGTTTACACATGGGGCAGGTACCAGCCACCTGCAAAGACCCCAACCTGTAAGATAAGGATTTTCTGTCAGGGTTTACACCCTTATGAGTGTTGGCTTTGTCATGCCTAAAGAGCCTCTCCTCCCCCGTGTTGTAAGACATGCTGGGTTCAGTGAGGCCTGTCTGGCTTGGGGGCTGTGCCAGTAGCCATGCTGTGACTGGCACAGCTGTCAGCCTCATCACACCACACAATCCTCCGCACCACATACAGGTAGTGTCCCTTGCGGAAATGTGAACAGCGTAATAACTATACTAATAGTTAAGCATGCTTAATTCATATTACACAAAAACATATCAAAACGCTCTTCCACTACTGAAGATTCTGGTATAGGAATGTGAAATACATTCCACGATTGGCCACTTTTTGTTTATGGCCAGATATGTCCACATACTTAGGTTCCATAAGCTACAGGCTGGTTTACTCAGGGTTTGAATCACAGCAGGGTGCAAGATATTTTTCTCTTAGCTAAAATCTCCAGACCAACTATGGTGAATAGCCAGCCTCTATTCAGTCGGTACAGCAGCTAGGATGTGAAAGTGAACACCCACCTGCATCTAGTGCCTACGTTAAGAATGAGTGGAACTATGCCTCTGCTCCCTCATTATGTCTTCATGGTGTGGACAGGGAGAAATGTAAGGGCTGCATTAAGATACAGCATAAAAATATTTTGGTATTTTAACCTAAACTCTGAATATAAACAAGAATTGTGTATTACTACAGCAGTTCACATTTCAGGGTCACCGCCACTGAACAGGAGTAAACCAACATTTTACAGGTCTGCAGATAAGAATTTTGTATCCATTTCCACAACCTTGAATTCAGTACAGACAGAGGAATAAAAAAAATATTATGTAATAAATTATCATGTACTTTTGCATTAGAAATGATAAAACAATCCAAAATTTACTGAACTTAAATCATACAAACACAACTAAAAATGGTGACAAGGATAGGATATCACTAGGACTCTTGTATACAGTAATCAGATGTCAATAAAACAGGATTCTTGTGGACAGTGGTAGGGTGTCAGTAAAACAGGATTCTTGTGGTAGGATGTCAGTACAACAAGATTTTTGTTCTTGCATGTACTGTTTTTCTTTTCCCAGGTAACCTTGTAACAGTAATAGCATTACTCCGGTGTTCCAAACTGAGACACCATGCCACTACAGCCTTTGTGATCAGCCTCGCCATGTCTGACCTGCTATTTTGCAGCATCAATTTGCCTCTCACAGCTTCACGTTACATCAATCAAGCCTGGGTGTTGGGTCCTGAACTCTGCCAGCTATTTCCATTCTTTTTTTATGGCAATGTAGCAGTATCCCTTCTTAGCATGGTGGCCATCACAGTCAACAGGTATAGTTTACAACATCCAGCAAGTTACACAATTATTTGTAGCGCCAAGTAAAAATATCTTATGTGTATAGATCTTCACAAAGTAGATCTTTTCTAAAAGTAACCCCAACAAAGTAAGTCCAATATTTGCAAGATTCCAGACTTATGCCACAGAATAAATGGGGCCTTCACTCTTGTGGGCTGACATGCAGTGTTCTTCTTGGACGGCTTGACCCATGAAGATGGGGCTAAAAGGCTGTCCCAAAATGACGGTAACTACCAATCAACGCTGCATAACATCCCAGAAGAGCGAAGAGTTTACCAGTTACAGAATGCATTTTGCAGACAGTCCTGCACCCAGAAGTGACCATATACGATACATGGAATTTGACATTATTTATAGTGCAGTGCATCTTGATGGACAGAAACAAATGACAGACAGCACTCAAAAGGTCTGTCCGCAATTCGTGCATGTCTTCTTTTAGTTTCTGAATGAGTGGGTCTATTTCAGGAAATGTGCTCTTACAGCCACTGACTACAATGCATTTTGTGAAAATAAACACTGAATGGTGATGTACTGTGGGATAGAAATACCATGGGAATTTTTCTCTTTTTCAGAACTTCTAATTGTTGACGGTTAGTTTCTAGTATAGCTGTTCTCTGAGACAGTTACCTGTACAGCCTGTGCCACATATCTTCAGACTTTGGTACTGTGAGCATAAATTCTTTGTTGGCTGATGGGTGTGAAGGAACACTCAAAATCGTGCAAGACTTGAGGCTCTCACAATAGTGAGGCTGAAGATTCAGGTCTTCTGGGATATGACCTATGTCACTAGGTATCTCCCAATGTTATGATGGATTGTAGAGCCTTCAGAACATCATGAACTACTTGTGAATGGCAAAACATCACATCCAAGAAGGCTTGAATCTTCAACACAAAGTCAGTCTGCAGATTATTCAGGTGGTGAAAGAATGGCTTTAAGTTTCTCAAGTCTGTGTTGCCAGATCATGCAAATACTAGCAGTATGAGAAGGTTGGCCAAGACTGTCATATTTATGTGCCACAACTTCAAAATTTCCACGAGGAAGTTTACAATTATGATGACTGTGACAGACACATTGCATTGTCATCAGTTTCTTTGCTGGATTAGACGCTAGAAGAGAAACATGTACTGTGATGGACTATCTGATATTTACCAAAATGTATCGGAGATTTGAGTTCAAACACCAGATATTACATTACATAGCAGTAAATTCACTGAGTATCATGCGGTAGCTTATGAAGCCAGAACAGTAAAGTGTTGCAGATAAAAGTACTATTGCATGGTAGATGTTGCATGTCCTTTCTGTGGCTTTTATCAACCTGGGCATTTATACGACCACTGATCTCTCATTGCAGGTACATTCTCATTTCATACCACAGTCTATATGATAAGCTGTACAGACCATGCTATATTTGCCTGATGTTGGTGTTTGTCTGGGTGTTCAGTTTTTCCATGATGATCCCCCCATTAGTGGAAGTATGGGGTTGTCTCGGCTTGGATCGTCCAACATTCTCTTGTACAATTCTAGAGAAAGATGGCAAATCACCAAAGAAGATGTTATTTGTTCTGGGGTTTCTATTGCCCTGTATTGTTATCATCGTGTCTTACACGTGCATCTACTGGAAAGTGCTCCAGAGCCAAAGAAATCTCGAGGCACATCAGTAAGTTCTAGAAACTAACATATTTAATAGGAAGACTGCAATGATGTTGCAAAAAGAAAATGCTGTAAAAAAATACAAATATCTTAATTGTGTATATAATGACTGATGACTGGCATTGCCCCTGAAACACGTGTATGATGTCAGCTACTGAACAAAGAATCTCAAGCTGTATCACCAAAACTAATTTCCAAACACCTGTTTTGGCAATATTACCTGATCTCTGCTTTGTTCAGCGAAGTGGCTGACATATAAAACAGTTCCTTGTCTGGAATACCGTACAGCTTCATTATCTCCACGATGCAAATTAAACCTTACTAGCTGTAATGTTGTAGACATTGTGGCTGCATTTATTTATGACCATGGAACTAGATAGCTCATGTGTTGTCAGCTTTAATGATTCTGCTGGTGCACACTCCACATGTCTGTAGTTAAGATGGTGAAAACAAATTGAAAACCTTATGTATCATGTAGATATGAAAGTAAAACTGGTATTGTGTTGGCAGCGCAGCAGGACCAAAGCCCAGTAGTGTTGCACTGCAATTCGTACAGAGACGTGATGATGCTAGATTGACACGTCTCATGCTCACCATCTTCTGCTGCTTCCTTCTCTGTTTCCTGCCATTGATGCTTGTCAACGTTGCAGAGGTAAGAATAACTGATGTAGGTACTTCCTTGTCAGCTGTTGACACTATTGAGATTGTGACAAAATGCGATTTTGGAACCCAAAGGTCTTCAACGTTCAGCGCACCATTTGCTATAAATTTCCTGTTTGTATTTTGAATGATGGCAGAAGTACCAAGAAGGAATAGACGAGTTACACTGAACTGCTAATAAATGGCATAATCTTTGATGCGAGTATAGTAATGCACACAAACCATCCAGTAAAAAATGATAAAAGGAGAAAAAAATGTAACATATGAACCTATACCAAGAAAATACATAAAGCACCTAATGTGGGAAGGATTTCTGTAGGGAAATCGAAGAAAAGATAGTGAATGGCATGTTGCTTCTAGGCTTATCAGATCTCAACAGTACTGGAAGCTAGCTGTATGGGCAGCAAAGACTGGAAACAAAATATTTGGGTGGTGAGGCTCACTCTGGGCACCAGAACAATTGGATGAAGGGAATGTAAATGTATATGACTGGAAAATGTTACAGTTACATCCATAATTTAATGACTATGTCAGCTAGCAGTGTAACACGTTTATTCAAAGACCATTTATACACTCTTGATGTTCCTGCCATTCCAATGCTCATAAAAATACCAGCTATCTTTATTTGGTTGATTCAGACTTCTGGGACGTGACACTATGTCACCAATTTTGTGGTTCCCAGTATAGTGCCTTCAACTTCCAGAGTTAAACAGTTCAAGAGCAAACCTTGGAGTGGCTAAAAGATTGGAAACCCCTAACATAGTGACACATCCTAGAAGACCTGAATCCCCACATATTATATTTGCTACAGAACTCTACAGTGCCACTAACAATGTGTTATACTCCGAAGGTAGTCCACTTACCACATTGACACCTATGAACTTGTCCTCCAGTCTGTGGTTTATACCTGCAAGCTGCAATGGTACTGATATAAGCCCTGCTACCTATGTTACCATGCTTGCATGAGTCACACTTTCAAGAAATGAAGCAGTCCTGTTACAAACACGTTCCAGTGCACTCTGTGTAGACATCCCATGCTTTCTTGGCTGCTGTTACTGCCCACATGTGGTGTGCACAGTTGGTTTCACTGAGAGAAAAATCTGGGCTCTTGCCTTGGCACTGCTGTCATTCCCACAGAATCTTTCCATTAATGATAACTGTGTACTTGGTCAGCTAAGATGTTCGTGGATTCATGGTACTTTCATTATATAAATGGAAAAAGTCTGGAAATGCTACACCTCAACAGCCAACTCTCTCCGGTGTTGTATCTTCCTGCCTTGCAGCTTCACTTCTCACAGACACACAAACAGTAGTGGCACTGGGCACCATGCCATTAGTCTGGAGCGATTGACAGAAGACAGAAACTGGAACATGCAATGTGGGCAGATCATCCCAATGGTTACGTAAGTTCTTAATACAACCTTAGACTTCCAACTGTTTGTTTCAGATCCCCTACCCAATAATTCATGTGATGGCATCAGTCTTGGCATGGGCATCCAGTGTTGTGAATCCATTCATATATGCTGCCAGTAACCGCCAGTACCGAGCCGCGTACCGCAAACTTCTGTGCTGTGTGCACTCTCAAGAACATAGAGATATGGTTCATCAAACAGCCGCCCCAGGTGGGGGAGGTAGCCTTACACATTCCCATTCGGGTTCAGGGAAGACCTTCATTACAGAAACGTTCCAATACAATGCAGCCATGGACAAAGTCAGTGCTGGAAAGGCCAATGGCATTGAATGAAGTAACATTAGAGGTGTGCTCAAAGTGCAATGGCATATACAATGACTGGTTATTGGGCCCTGCAATATTGCTCTCTCAGGGGCATTTGCTAGTGAAATTCATAATGGCAACTGAATAAAAGGCGAGAACTGAACTGCACCTTATTCTTTACACTTTACGAGACCAAGAATGCCAGAAGCCAGATCAGTCTGCACACACATATGTTTACTTTATGCTGTGACAGTAATTTTGAACTCGGTCACAGCATCCCTACAAGATTTATAACAACTTACTGTCACTGACAATACAGTACAACTAGTTCATAATGTGTTCAAGCAAGTGCAACATTACAATAATAAAATTATACAATTTCTTTGGTCGGTCTGGGGGGTGGATAGTGCTAACGAAATGGGTGTTCTCTTGTATATGACCAACAGATCTAAGGACAAATGAGTGACCATGGAAAAGAGACGTGAAAAAATAAACACACTTTACAAGTGTTAATTTTATGATCATTAAATAAATCTGCCTTAGTAGAATTAGTATTAAACATGAAGTATGTTTAGACAGACTTGATATTCATTATAGCTGTCCTGACACACAAAATTAGACAGCCATAATTGGCACGTATGCGTAAGTTACTTGGCATATAATTTGAATGAAACTTTATTGTGTTATCTGGTTCATGTGACTTACTGCTGGTATTATTTTATTTTCATTCTCAACTAATATGCCACAATCATCACTTCATCCTGCATGGCATTGAATTCAGCAAAATTATGGAAAACTGACTGAAGATGTGGTATTTCAAAATACAAAATATGAACAGCACAAATGTCACCAGAATTAGAAAATGCTGTATTATTAATCATAAAACATTTTACTGACCAATAAAGACTATATTGCATGCATTTTTACCTGTATGGCAGTAGAGAAAAAAATACTCTGCATCCATATGCTCTTATTTTTGTTGTATTTGAATATCCTCCATTTTCTGGGAGAAGTGTTTATAAATGAATGTGGTGTTGTTTGTCCCACATAAGTACTGTTTCACATTAATTTCTTCTCTTTTAGACTCCTCAGTGTCTGGAAAAACATAAAAGAATAATCAAAATAGCTAATGTTCAAGATATTACTCATGTTTCTGTTGACTGTCTTTCTGGTGAGGTCATCCTGACCACGCTACCTGACAGTCAACACAAGTAGCATGACAAATACCTATTGCTGTGTATACAGTGTTTAGACTCCTGATGATGGACAGTGGAACTGTCCGAAATTGCAGAGTACTTTATCAAAATAAATTTGAGAAACAGTACATCTCGTTGGCTTTTATTATAAGAATACATCACAATGCACGGTCCTCTGAATGTCAAATTCATGTTTCTCTGTAATATGCTGGAACTTCTTACCAGATATGAACAGCCAGGTAATTATTTTCAACAAAATAATAAAGATTTATAACATTAACCTATACACTTTTATCAGAAATAAGTAGTTTGTTACAGTATGTTACCCATTATCCAATTCTGTGGGAATTTTGATATATCTGAAACATATCACTCATGGGCAAGTGCACATGTTCCGTTATCTTCTAAATTCATAATTCCTATGACACCGATTGCTAAACTTAGCACACTTCTTAAAAATATTAAAACAGGATAAATCAAATTAGATCTTGAATAATAAGGTACTTCACAACAGAATATAGGCACCACTCTTCATGTTTATTAACGCTGTCATGTGTAAATTCTTCAAACAATCACGCAATCACAACACCTGATGCTGTTAGTACTCATGAAAAGCAATACATATTCATGAAGATTGTTATATATGTACCATATAATGAAAAAGTAGGGGCAATTTATTTGTACTTATTCTACAGAAGGCACACAAGGACAAATGCACAGTCATTCTCAAACTAATCTCACAACCTCTTGACATATTACTCTGGCCCACGAGCTTCCTGACAGCATCTGCTGGGCACATTTACAGTTGTGGATGAAGCCACGTATGCACCGTGTCCTTGACTTCTTCATCATCTGCAAATTGGCATTCATGTAACACTGAACAGTCTGAAAATATAGCAACCTGACAGTTCCAAATCGGAACCACTGCTTCTGCTCTGTGGTGCTGAATGTTATGATCAAATCAAGTCCTGTAGTTTCTCCAAATGCCAGGCTTCAATTCTTTTTCATGCACACCACAACACATACAACATTGTCAGGCTACAGTCCTGGTAATGCTCACCATTTTAGCAACAGAATTTCTTGGTCATGTATAATGTTGTGTCTTTCCACGCCATACTTGAACACTGACTCGCACTTTGTTGATGGTGCATCCACTTTCATCACCTATGACAATCGGTTATAGAAATCTTCTCCTTCAACACAATACCACTGCAATAAAATCATACATTCTTATAATAAAAGCCGAGATGCACAATTTCTCAAATTTATTTGATAAAGTACTCTACATGTTTCAGACAAGTCCACTATCATCAGGAGTATCTCAATACTGTATACATGCAATAGGTATTTGTCGTGCTAGTTCTGTTGGCTGTCACTAGCGTTGTCAGGATGGAACTATACAGTGTTGAGATACTCCTGATGGACAGTGGACCTGTCCAAAACATGTAGAGTACTTTATCAAATAAGTCTGAGAAACTGTGCTTCTCGTTGGCTTTTATTATAAGAATATATCACGATGCACGGTCATTTGAATGTCAAAATCATACATGGGTTGTATCCAGCTGTACTCTTTGATAAGCACCTTGCAAACATTTTGTGATATCAGTCACCACGGTTGAAGGCACATGCCGACATACAGCTACATTCTGATGACAAGCCATCTGTCCTCTTGAACTAGACTACTAAATTGCTTGACAGTGCTGGATGTGGTAAGAAGGCCCACGTGATTGTCATCAACACCTTTTGTTCTGCCACTCTGGAATCTTTCCACTGTAAGGCACAAGGTATAAATACAGTACTCTCCATGCTGTGCTAATATTCTTCCGACATTTTTACCCCCTGGCTATAAATGTCTAATGATACTATCTTTGAATATCCAGCTTATTGCACAATGTTTTATTATTAAAATACACTAAAAGATATTATATTACTTAAAAAGTTAAAATCTCCAACATGTTTCGGTCAACATAGACCATCCTCAGGGAGTATG
>Ga0123357_10004609_pt1 | contig 16252 bp, 10 predicted proteins | sample TergutEmb28metaG_FD_89873 | JGI IMG/M metagenome (GOLD analysis project Ga0123357, IMG submission 89873) | Embiratermes neotenicus P4 segment gut microbial communities from Petit-Saut dam, French Guiana - Emb289 P4 | ecosystem: Host-associated > Arthropoda: Insects > Digestive system > Gut ... | reverse complement strand
TTTTTTCCTTTTTTGTGTGAAAAAAAAAAAAAAAAACAAAAAACCCCAAAAAGAGTGGTTTTTTTTTCCCCCCCCCCCCCCCCCAGCTGCTTCATTGTGAATGTACAGGCGTAGATGTCCTGTGATAACCATGAAGACATAGGGTGGAATGGAGGTATAATCCCATTCATTCTTTAGCACAGCGCTAAATGGAGACAGACAGTGAACTTAACGCTCCGGCCGCTGTACCTCCAGGAAAATAGATTTCGGTATGCTGGATAAAAGGCTGGGTGGATCCCAGAGAATGTACGGATGTTTGGCAGCTGCGGCGTAACACAACACTGTATTTGTTTGGGTTAGATTTAGCACTGCGCCATGTGTACTTTGCGAGACTTTGGTTCATTACCAGAAAGTCCTTAAATTGCTATTGAGGGTTTTTAAACATGTTTTCTTGTGTTATACGACAGTAGCTGTCACGTGACGTAACAGAAGACATATGAAACGCTTTCTAACACTCACCATGCACAAAAAGAAAGAAAATACTTTAATTATCAAATTGTATAAACATTGAATATTATTTCTGTCGAGCATTAGTTTTCTTGGAATTTCCCACATTTCATTGCAAGAGGTCTCATAATTAAATAAATGTTTTGTTTTATTATCTGGCTATGAATACTGGTCTCGAGTGCGCTACGTGTCAGGTGGCGGACACTGAATCAACCAAGATTCCCACAGCCGCTGTCTGTTTTGCGCAATGCACTGCTGGTTACGTAAATACAAACTGTTTGTTTTTTGCCCTCAAGCCATCGGGAATGTTCAGAACATTTTCAGTAAGCCTGCACAACAATTCTCGCAATCCATGACAGATGCGCCATTATCGCCCCCCTCCCCCCTCCCCTCACCCGTATTTACATTCACCCAGTCACCTGCACCACACACACACACACACACACAAAAAAAATCTGATTTTTCTGACAAGTTGGATTACACATCTATGAAAAATTCTGAATAGATTAAATTGGGCAAAGCCTTTTGTTTTCCGTGTCAGAGTCCTTCGTCCTGCCTTCTCCTGCAAAAGGTCATAACTTACTTACTTACTCACTCCATGGAACAGAGTCCTTTAGAATCCTAATGGTTTTCACCTGGTCAAGAAATTCCACGCGTTTTATGGAACCCGAAGGCTCATTACCACATTCACAAGTGCCCGTCACCTGTCCCTATCCTGAGCCAGCTCGATCCAGTCCGTACCCCCACATCCAACTTCCTGAAGATCCGTCTTATATAATCATTCCATCTAAGCCTGGGTCTTCCAAGTGGTCTCTTTCTATCATAAATCCCCACCAAAACTCTGTATGCGCCTCTTCTCTGTCCCATACTTGCTACATGCCCTACCCATCCGATTTTTCTAAATTTTATCACCCGAACAATATTGCGTCAGGAGTACAGATCATTAAGCTCCTAATTATGTAGTTTTCTCCACTCCCTTTTTACCTCCTCCCTCTTAGGCCCAAATATTCTCCTCAACACCCTGTTCTCAAACACCCTTATCCTACGTTCCTCCTCAGTGCTAGAGACCAAGTTTCACACCCATACAAAACAACACGCAAAATTATAGTTCTGTGTATCTCAATCTTTAAATTTTTGGATAGAAAGCTGGAAGACAAAATATTCTGCACCGAATGATAGTAGCATTCCCTGACTTCAATCTGCTCAAAATTTCCTGCTGAATACAAATTTAATTCGTTAAGGTTGTTCCCAAATATTGGAATTCTTCCACCCTTTCAAAGAGCCGTTGTCAATCTACATATTATGACATCTTCTTACCATCTGTTCTCGAGACATGGCCATGTACTGTGTCGTATCAGCATTTACTTCCAGTCCAGTCTCTTAATAACAACTACCTGCGTTTTTCTTTATAGTATTTACGCTTCCTCCCAATACATGTATATTAACATCGTCATAATAAACCAAAAGTTGATGTGTATCACTTAATTTCAATCCACCCTGGTTTACCTGAACCCTCCGAATGGCGTAATCTAAACAAAGTTGAAAGCAATGGTGATAAAGCATCTCCTTGTTCCAAATCATTCCTAATAGGAAACATGTCAGACAGATGCTTGCCTACCCGCACCCTGCTATAGGTTTAATTTACTCACACTTTAATTAGCCTTACCAGTTTCAAAGGGATACCGAAATAAATGAGAATATTACACAAAACCTCCCTCCTAACTGAATCCTAACCTTTCTTGAAGTCTATAAAATCTGGTGAACTGCTTTGTTGTATTCGCGTATTTTCTCAAGTATTTGACAAATGTACAATATATGATCAGCTGCTGACCTGTTGCTTCGAAAACCACATTGATGGTCCCCAATAATTTGCTCTGCATATGCAGTTAACCTTGACAGCAGGATTTTGGACAAAATTTTGTACGTATTTGGCAAACGTGAAGCCGCTATAATTACTACAGTCTGTTTTGTCGTCCTTCTTATAGATAGGTACAGTGATCGACTCCTTCCACTCCTCAGGCAATTCCTCCTTGTTCCAAATAACAATAAGTTTATGGATCTCATAGCGAGTTGTTCTACCCCCTCCCTTAATTAATTTCGCTGGGATTTGGTCAATACCTGGTGATTTGTGAATTTTTAGCTTTTCAATTGCCAACTCAACATCAAAGGAATTTGGCTCCGGCACTAGTGGTTCTGCTGTGTGTATTTCTGTTGGCCTAACGTCATTAACCCCAGGTACAAAGCCATAAGGATTAAAATCTACAAATTATTAGCTTGTCCATTGTTTTGTGTTGTTGTGGAATTGCATGAAGACCCTGCTCTAGATCTTCGAGAGTACGGTTCTGAGGAAAATATTTAAACGTAAGAGGGAAGGAAGTGACAAGAGCCTGAATTAATGGTAATATATTATCCTTATTAAAACTACTGGGGCCATCATGTGAAGGAATGGAAAGGGGTGCAGTATGGAACACACATAGGAAATATAAAAACCCAAAAACTCTACGCGTGGAACCCTCGAGTGAAAGATATAATTTGGAAGAATAAGGCGCAGGTGAAACGATAATTTTAAAAAAAGGCCTTTAGTAAAACTGGGATGCGAAAATGTGTACTTGATTATTTTGGTTCTGCGTAGGAAAGAATATTAGATTTTGGTGGCAATGAACGCTATTAACCTTGAATTTTTTGAACATTTGATTGGATGTCTGTCCCAAGGGCTCTGCTGCATTGAGGTTTTGCCTCACATTTGTTCATGTTGTGATCTTAGTTGTTCCAAAACTGGCACATTCTGGTTCTTAGATCCTATCACAAGAGATAAGCTGAAAAAAACTCAGAATTTACTAGTAGGACAACTTCTTGAATTCAGTTACTTTTTGTTGTTGTTTTCCCCATTTACTTCAAAATATTATATCTTTCGTAAGTTGTATGTTATTGAACGATGATGTCAGTTACTAATTTTCAAAGTGTCGCCTCAGATGGTAGCGGAATGCCAAATGATATGCTCGGAATTACATCCCCATGCCAGTTCGCCCACCGCCAATCTCGCATGGGCTGGCCCTGGTTCTTCTGTTCTTCTGTTACCCCGCATTATAATCCTTTTTCAAGATGAAGCTTGGGTGGAATAATGTCAAATATGGATGAGAGCGGTGAGGGATTTTATCGCGTGGTCTTATCGAAGTGAAAAGTCCGGACACAGGAGAAATAATATTAGTACAAATGTCCTTGGGTAAAATTCGTGTTATCTGTTTTTCCAGTAAAGAAATCTGCGAAACGAAAAACACTTGTATTCCACGTTTTGAAGTCTCAGGCTATCTCACCTGCGATATCATAACGCAAATGTTTCTCAATATAATGGCCTGTAATGTACTCAAAGGCAGAGGCACAAGTTTTCATTTAGCTGAAGGTACAATAGTACTTTACGCTAGCGATTGTTACGCATCTGGGGCCGTGCAAACATGTTTGTTTCTTATATGTAATAAACAGGGAAGATTAACCGAGTTCATTGTGCGCCACTCTTCGTGTTTGATAGGCGTTTATCTGGTCAGTAAATGAATTGTTTTTATAGAATGGAGGAGGCCATAGTGGAATTCAAGAAACTTAGCTTTTGGACACTTGTTTGACAGAGAGTGAACTCACTACACACCTGCTTCATTCCCCACGTCGTGTTTGATATTGTTTCCATTAGACCCTGATGGGTCATTAAATTTTCTTCCCGTGAATATTTACATTCATAATTCTTGTACATTTACTGTTTTACAATTAACTTGATATACCCCCCTCTTAATATTTCAGTAATATTGCCTTCACAATATCAAACGAATATTAATATGTGTAATGTTTTATTTCTTCTTTATTCTTTTACGTTATGTGACGTTCTTAGTCTCTATACCCTCTTTCCCATATGATTCTGATACAGCAGTAGTGCTGTGTTAGGCTCGTTCAGACTGTCACTGTCCACCGCGCCTTTTAAAGTCAGATCCTCTTTGTGAACAAAAAAGTGTTTACCGTGAATGAAACCCGAAACCGGTACCTGAAAATGAAAATTCTTTCCCCGCCCGTTTAAGTCACAGCCAAAGTTTGACATAACGTTTATAGGTTTTGTACGTGTAACTAATATGTAGACGTTTATAGATGTCTGGTTGTAAAACAACAAGGAAGCTTCGCTAGGGGAAACTATTCGTTTACATAACGAGGTATTTAGTTAAGTGAGGTTCTGCATTGTGAGGATAATACAGTGTAGGGAGCTTCGGTAAGCTGGGCATACAGCTGAGGTGGAAAGAGGAAAGACACTTTTACTGAATTCTGATGGAAAAGTCTCTTCGAAGAAGGGTAATTGGAATATCGCCAAGGGACGGGGATAACACTAAAATAGATCTCGTCGCTGGTAAAAAAGTTATGAAAACTAGGAATTTTATTGATCTGTCTTAGGATACTGTCAAATTGAATGCGTTGGTATTGGTAGTGTTTTGAAGCTCTGGATGCTCTGACTAAAACTATGTGCGTGGGTCAAATGATTGGTTGGTTAGTTAGATGGTTTACGTTACTTCCGTTCAGATCCATTATTGAATCATAAATTTTGATATTAGAAGTGAGTTTATTCTTTATGGAAATTTTGATTGTCAGGGGCTGTTATGTGTGAATGTGTTAAACCAAATGTGACATTAGTACAGCAGGATATTTCTGTCACAGTCCTTTCATAACACCATCGTCCGATTAGCAAATGGATTTTAAAACTTAATTTGGCGCGCTTTGAAAAGAATTAATGCCGATAGTTCGCACTTTTTCCTACAGCTGTGTGCTGTGAACAGTGCATTCACATATCCTACACGCTTTCAGTCAGACATCACAACCATTGCCATTAGCAGGACACCTTGCACTATATGACTGTTTTGTCTCACAGAACAACAGTGAAATATAAATGCATAATAATTTATTATCTTAGCCTATTTATATTTTAAAACTATTATATAAAACAGCATATTTCAAAACTTCGGCACTTAAAGTCATATTGGAGAAAACAACCTTTAGACCCCCAATGAACCGAACTTGTAATTAAATTACTAAATCTAGAAAACCTCAGTAAAGTAACAGTCACTTGCACACTCACGCAATCCTCAGTCTTTTACGGAATATGGAAGTTGCATTGCGATGTTCACAGTGAAAGAACTTTGGTCCCTGTCCTAATTCTTATGATTTCAGTAGGCATCAAATCACCACATTTCATTAATTCTTTTCTTTTCTTTTTCTTCAAAATGGCCTCTTCCCTGAATGCTTTCCGATCAAATTTTGTATCAACTTCTTCTCACGCTTAATGAACGAATGTATATTAATACTCAATATTTCTTTGCCTTACGTTCATATATATTCTTCTTATTTCAGTTCAGTTTTTTATGTTCTTAGGTAAAAGTCACTGCTCCAGTGAGAAATGTCCTGCCAATTAAACTGTTGCAACTTTGACATAAATCTACAGAATTATTTAGTTGCCTCTTTTGACATTCACCAGCTCTGCACTGTTTTCAGTTACAATGCCGTCACTGCAGTTAATCTTTACATGGACCGTCACTGTTGGTGTAATATTCGTCGGTTTTATCACACGCAATAAGCTACTTGCGACCGTTTATTGTCTAGCAACTAGTTTTGACCTCGTAAATAGGTCATCATGAGGCCTATTATACAAGAAAATGAATGTAAAGGGAAACTAAATATCACGAGGAAGGAGATCTCCACTCTGTGTCATTAAAATATGTTTATAAAGGAACAGCGTTAACGACTTACTGAGGGAATTTAAGCCTCGGCCAAAGGAAATAGAATTTGAGGTAAAGTCAAGGTTGCTGCTGGATACGGGCCGAGGCTTCGCTCCGCACCAAGTGTCTTTGTCTTCCCAGTATTGAACAATTCGTTGCCCAGATATGTGGTCGTCCTGTGTTGACCGTATGTTTCGGGGTGCAGATGTGAAGAAAATGGCCAGATAGCCCAAACTTCAGTTGCTGTGGCCGTGGGTTGTATTTTCCGTGCATTTCAGATTTAGGTCTTCTGGCATTTCACGCTGTGCCGATTGGTCAATAGCTTTCTGTGCACCACATGTGTTTGGTAATTTGTATGGCGTAAGCGTAATTGTACTGCAGCTGAACGTGTAAATAAAACGGCAGTCCTGCAGAGGGCAGAGCTGTGCCTGCCACCAGTGCGGACAGACATCGTATCGTCACCGACAGTGCAGACGGATATAACCCAACGGCCGAAACTGAAGACTTGCATGACATCACTATTGAACGTGCACACGGGCTTGACTTCATTACTGTAGTTGCCGACAACTGGTCAGTAAGGTTTCTTTGTTTTCAGAAGTTCTGGAACTTATGGCCCTCAGGACGTCCATTGTGACGACATAATCCATCATTTTCGTCACTTCCTGTTGGAAATAAGGCTCTGTGTAGTACTGCAAGACTGAACTTCACCATTTAATAATTATTTGGTTATTACCATTTGGAATTGCATAAATATAATATTTTGAAAGCTTTATGTGCAACACAGTGGTGAATAATCGGGAATAAACGACCGCCATTGTTTTGAGATTATTTCATTTGCATTGCTCAAGAGACGCGTAGAAAGCAATGACTTTAACTAATGGTCTTATGAAACTGCTGGCAATAACTGAAAATATTTGCATATGAGCCAAATACCGACATTCAGTACAACTAAAAGACAGTCAAAGCAATTTAATTATATATAGAATTGTTAAGCAGCTACATGTTTCGATCTTGTACCCAGATGAACACCAGGCTCGTGCAACAACAATGAGCAGAAGTAAACAAATACCGACGTTACAGTTGAATACATGTGGGAAGTTGCTAAGCTTCGCGACCCGAAAGTAATATCCCTCAGTGCAGCAAAATTCTATTGGTGGAAGACGAAGTTTGGCTTGTGTCCAGAAATGCAAAGAAAAAAAAAAGCGCTTGAAGATACGAGGCAAAACGTAGAGTAAAGTGCTGTTGCCTTGCCAGAATGGCTGCATGCAGCTGAGCGTAGCGCTGTTTGTTTTGAAAACAGAGCCTGCAGTATTAGTTTCGTATCCATGCTGATTTTTTAAACATGCGGTCTACCACACACAGTACGGCGGTGTCATATTTAGCATAAACCGAAATGGGTGTTGCGCTCTTCAAATATAAATCATACTGACGCGTTTCGGCTGGAGTAAGAAAACCTCAGTGTCTTATTTACTTACTTCCTTACTTGCTTACACACTCCTTGGAGCAGAGTCCATCTAGAGAAGCTAACCGGTTTTCAGGTAGCCAGGAAAGTCCCCGCATTTTATGGAACCCGAAAGTTCATTACCGTATTAACAAGTGCCCGCCACCTGTCCCTGTCCTGAGCCACCTCGATCCAGTCCATACCCCCACATCCCACTTCCTGAAGACCCAACTGAACATTATCCTCCCATCTATGCCTGGTTTTCCCAAGTGGTCTCTTTCCCTCAGGTTTCTCCCATACATACTGTATACGCCTCTCTTCTCCCCCATACATGCTACATGCCCCGCCCATATCATTCTTCTCGATTTTATTACCCGAACAATATTGGGTCAGCAGTGCAGATCATTCAGTTCCTCGTTTAAAAGTTTTCTCCACACTTCAGTGTTTACAAATTATAATTAAATATATATAATTATAATATGAGAATGAGAAAGAGAATGAGATGAGCTGGGCATGTGGCACGTATGGGTGAGGAGAGGGGGTGTATAGGGTCTTGGTGGGGAAACCGGAGGGAAGGAGACCACTGGGGAGACCTAGGCGTAGATGGGAAATAATATTAGAACGGATCTCCAGGAGGTGGGATGTGGGTATTTGGACTGGATTGGGCTGGCCCAGGGTAGAGAAATGTGGCGGACGCTTGTGAGTGCGGTAATGAACCTTCGGGTTCCGTGAAATGCGGGGAATTTCTTGACTAGCTGCAAACCAATTAGCTTCTCAAGAAGGACTCTGCACCATGGAATAAGTAAGTACGTAATTATTATTCGTGATCCAGTAATTATAAAGGAAGGCAAAATTATTATAAAGTGTGTGTACTTGTTTGAGCAGTAGCGATTAGTATTAATACTAAATTACAGTATTTATTCTTCCCTACCTGAACTATTAGTACTTGTTCTACTCCTGTTAATGTTGAATACGTGTCTTCTATCCTGGGATCTGCACTTTTTGTTTTCTGTTGTACTTGCCTTAAGGTGCTTTTGTAGCTTGCTGTGTCTTCATGCGGGTACTATGTTCACAATGACGACGCATCTAATTTGTATGAGAAATGAGTAATAACCAAGGTTTTCTAGCCTGGGGAATTTTATGTAAAGCATTTTTTTCGATAGCCCGTAGTGCCTGTAGTACGGAAAAGATGCAACAGATGATGCGAGACAAGCCAGGCATCATTATGCAGCAGATCATTTGTGTAAGAGATGTGATGTTGGAAACTGGGTCTTGCGAAGAGGTTTGTCGTACAGTTTCAGTTTTTATGGGCAAAATATTTTCTTTCATTTGAAATTAGACATCGGTTGTTAAATTGTGTCATGTGGGCGTAAACTGAGTGCAGAATGTCAGAAAAGTTTTGCAGGGATTTCGAAAATGAATGAAAGGACGTCCATATTTATGCATGTAAGAGCCGTATTTCTAGACTGACAGAATTTTTAAACTCGTGCTAAAACGGGGAAAATGCATCAATGTGCTTTGTGGTTATGAAAGAAATAGCGATATTTGAGTGGAATAAATGAGTTATATTTAAAGCTGTGGTAGCTTTTTGTGTACTTTTTGGGCGCGTTCGCAAGATGGCGTAAAAGACTATTAACTTTATCATGCCTCTCTCTCTGTGTGACCGGCTGTCGGTCCGTCCGTCCTGTTTGAACAACTCGGCTCCAACTAGGTAGATTTTTATAGAATTTGGTATTTTAGTATTTTTTCCAAAACCTGTCGAAAAAGTTCAGGTTTCATTAAAATATGAAAAGAATAAGGGGCACTTTACATTGAAACCTGTGGACATTTATGACGGTTTCTCGCTCAGTTCTTCTCAGAATAAGAAACCTTTCAAACAAAGAGTGTAGAAAAAATCAAAACACGTATTTTATGTTGAATAACCTTATTTTCGAAAGTCGTTTCATTTATGAGATATGTGGGAAAATATGGTACATCCAGACAGGCCACAGATGGCAATATAATGCAACACATGCGCTTTGCATTCTGGATAAGTAAGGCTACAGACAAACACTCAGAATATTTGGTACTTTATTGCCCTTCCACGTCAACAATCGTTAAGAAATAGCGCACCAATATTAGGTTTAAACTTACATTACGTGCCGTGTTATGGCTTGGGTAACCTTACTTGTCTTGAAAGGAAGATTATAAGGGAAAATTACGGCCCCAGTTGTGTCAGTGGATAGTGGAGAATAAAGTGTAATGGTAAACTGTTCAGCTTATACAAAGAGCTAAACATAGTGAAAATTATTAAACTAGCTAGACTGAAATGGTTATGACACATAGCGAGGATGGAGGGTAATGTACCTTCCATGAAGACAACCTTCTCCCAGCCAGAAAGTAGCAGGAAGAAAAGAAGACTTAGAGTAAGGTGGCTAGATTCAGTATTAAAAGATCTTAAGACCTTGGAAGTGTGGAAGGAAACACGAGATACGGAACTGTGGAGTGAAACCATCAGTGAGGCCAAAGCACCGGTGGCTGTAGCGCCAAAGAAGAAGAAGAAGAACCTTAATATAGGACATCTTCCATAGTTCCACTTGTTTGAACTTTTACGTTCTTTTTTTACATGTTCTTGAGGACACAGTATGTAGTATTACTTGTCAAGTGTTAGAGTGAAGTTTTTAACACATCCTTGTACGTACTGGTGTGTGCATACAAGGCTGTACTGCTCTGTATACCAGCTTCTCAAGACGCCGTGTAAGGGCTGCGGTTGATGTGTATTAGTTGTTAAATATTTGTACAGAACCCGCATAGAATTTACATTTACAGGAATGCAGAGAGCAATTACTCTTTGAAAAGTACGAGGCAGTACACAACCTGCATTGAGCGACTCCTAGGGTCATCTTTTTTAAATCGTTTTCCTAAAACTGTTGTTGGGTTTTTACAGCCGTAATGCGCCTCTTTCATATTTGGAGGGTACCCAGTTTGAATCGCGGGTTCGATTCCCGATGGTGTCACTGGAATTTTCATTGACATAATCCTCAATGTGGTCCTGGGGTCGACTGAGTCTCTGACAGAAATGGGCACCAGGAATATTTCCTAGGGAGATAAAGGCGGCCGGTAAATACGGCTGACAACCCTACCACCTTCACCTGCCGATTGTCTTGAAATCTGGGAACCTCATCTTCCTGTAACCCTAAGGACCTGTCCAGAACGTATAGCAATTGCTGTACCTTCAATATCTTGCTCTACCAATTTCGAAAAGGAATCAGCAGGCCTGATATCTTTCTTTTTGTTTTTATTACGGGTCTCAGGGTTTTTTATGGTACAGGAACACACCGATTGCTGTGGGTTAGTTCGTGGGCCACACTTGGCTAAATAATTTAGAAATTTTAAATGTGGGCGCAGAACACAAAATAAATCTGGCGGTTCGTAGGTTTGAGACCCACGGTTATGTCAGTTATAGTACTCAGACTGTCCCAACTACATCTTCCTGAATCCAACAGGTACAAACATTCCAGCACACTTCGTTTACTGAAATGTAGACCTAAGACATTTCTTCTCTCCAGATCGTGTAGACAGGTTCTGGAGTCCATCGAGCCTCCTGTGCAATGGGCAGTGGGTGCTAATTCTTTGGGAGTAAAACGGACGGAGCGTGATGCTGACCACTCACCACTCATTAAAATGAGTGAAATTATACGGCTGTATCCCCTGTGCACCTTAATGGTTTTAACAGGGGCAACTTGCAACTTCACGTCTTCAGATAGACGTGAATAGACCGTTAGTAACTGGACAGCAGTGCTCAAGGTTACCTTATAATTTAGCTATGAAAATGTTAGCGTTCTTTTCTGCGAAGAACGTTCTGTGATTAAAATGTGCGAGGCACTGACGTCATTTAGTTTCTTAAACTAAGACATTTCACTGAAGCATTCATAAATGTAAGGTTATAAATGAGGAGAACTTCTTTTTCAGAAGGCGATGCCACAGGGTGTTTACTTTAAAGTTGATCATTCCCTGCAATTCGGATCAATGTACATTGACGTCAAAGGGTGCCTACATCCAATTGAACCGAAATGCGACAGGGAATTTCCCCAAGGACTGGTAGCTGCGCTGCTTTGGCGGCCACTACGAGGTGTGTGTGAGTTGGTAGAGGTGCCACATTGTGCAGACTAATGTAACCAATTACTCCGAAACCTTTGTACCTGTTTATCCAATAAGCCACTGTCTTGGAGGCCGTGTAATCGTGATTCCATTACTAGCCGAGGCAAAAGTATTTTCATCTACTTCAAATAGTTCAGGCCTAATCTGACGTCTATACGACCGCTTATTCAAAGCGCGCTGAGGTGGTTTTTTCCCTCGTAGGTTAAATTGGAAGGAGCGTGAAGATGGCTGCTTACCTACGTCAGGTGCAGAGGTTAAGAATGAGTGCCGCCGCTGGCTTCATTCCCCCATATTTGCTAATGACGTGCATGACGACCACTGTCATGTACTTTGCTGCCAGAATACACACATTTCTAATTTCTGTATCCATCAAGTTGCCTGAGATGAAGAGAGCTGCGCTCTTCTGGGTCATTACGCAGCAAGTAGTGGTACATGTCTTACCGACGTTTTGGGACAACCTGTCGGTACCATCTTCAAGGGCCAAGAAGCCTGAGATCACAAAACCCTAAATGATGTATTGAGGATGACTGTCCAGAAGCTCCGAGTCTCGTTAAATCATCTTTTGACAGAATGCCGAAATTTACTCACCATACATTTGATGCTCGATTCTATGGTTAGGGTGAATGTGTGTTGGGATCTGAGAGTCCTGAATGTAGTGACGTTATGCGCTTCTTCCTCTAAAAAAATTCAACATTGTTTTCTAAAGGAAAGTTTCAAAGCAATTTCTTACGGTGCTCTAAATGTCTAAACACGGCCAAATATAAGGAATTTATTGTCTTATCAAATTATCGTGAACAAAATTGGACAATCCTGGCCTCTTGCCTGTGCTTGTGCTTTAGTCTCAGTAATAGGAAGTAACTTGTATAAGAAGTAACACTGAAGTTCCGGTCGGCAACCCGGGCTTAAAGCCTAAAGATGTACATATATTTGTTACGGCTTTTTAGCACGATACGGAATTGCTCCGGATCTCAATTTAGAGCTGTCCGGTCGGAGGTGTTGCAAGTTATTAAGTACGGTCATTGCTTGACTTTTAAGGCTGATTTTATTGAACAGTCGGTCCACAGTACGACGCTGGATAAGGCCACTAAATTTTCAATCTGATTTGCTTCTCAGAATTCACCTCCCGCCTTGTTACGTATCCACCCCTCATCTAAATTCCGCCTTCAAACATTTCGTTCCTCAGATGACAGCTTTACCTGTTCCTACTTTATTCGAAACAATTATTCTTTTGCGATTTATCAACATTATTTACCGGCGCCAGCCGTCTGCTACTTGTTCAATACATTTAGGTTCCTCGCGATTTAAAATAAATTTATTAACTGACTTATTCAATAATTAATCCTTTAACTAAATTCCATCCGAACCCTTTGACGCCTAACGACTACTATAGTGGTCGTACCGCACCGCTAACCTCTAAACGTTGCATTTTATATATTTATTCAACAAATACAGGTACTGAATAGTTTAAATATGGAATATAATCTCCGTTTTTTTTCTCTTCAAAATGCAGTTTGTTTCATAATTCTAACATATTTGGTTCCAGCTAAAATTTTAAAAAATAATTCCGGCGCCAAAAGGTTAAAGAAGAGTTCTTACTGTCACGTTTCTTTGCAAGCGACATGAGGCAGACTAAAGTGAGGTGTCCGTCCGTCCGTCCCTCTATATGTTCAGGTCCTTTAAACCCTGGTGTGGTGATATACAATGACAGTGGTCTAAACTCATGTTATTTTGGACCTGAAGGACAGCGCATATAGTCCGAATGAAATAAGGTGTAGAACCGAGAAAACATGTCTCAGTGGTTATAAAATACGAAATATATAAAGTAACTGTCTTTCCATGTTTCCGTACGTATCAAAGCCAACTGCACAATATTAGTTTAAAGTGGGATTTTCTTTAATGACGCATAATTGCAGCTTTAGTAGTTATTGTCTAAGGACATTTCACTTTAAAGTATCTCCAAATACAGTGATAGACACTAAGATGCGTGTTTTGTACTAAAGTATCTGTCCTTCAGTTTCTGCAAATAATGTCACCTGTCCAAAAAATATAGAGCTTAAAATTGTTTTTGGCTGCCCACAATTCATGCACAAAGAACGGACAATACGGAAGGATTTTCTGGTTCTACCTTCTTTGACGTCATTCAAAATGTTGTTCAATATTTCACTGTATTCCAGCAACATGAGCCTCAGCTCATGACGTAGAACACCTCGTCGTTGCAGGTTTTGAAGTTCAAGGTCATGTCATCGCGATTTGCAGTGACAGTGGCATAAGTGTACCTGTTCACGCTGTGGTCTGGCTACCCGCGTAAAGACAAACAAGAGAGTGGTTTATGGTATAATCATGTTGCCTTTGTGTGTTTTAACGTATGTAACAGCTGGTGGATGTTCACAAATCTTAGAATGAGTCATTCGGAGTCCCCAGAGCCCTACTTCGGTTTCCCCTCTCATTGTCATTCCAGCAATGCTCCATACCAATCTTCAATACACGGCACTTTTACCAACAGTAAAAAACGCCCGAAACTTTGGAACCTTCCATAAACCACCACTCTGTGGGAAATCGGTGGAGTGGTATATTAAATACTTTCAGTTAGTCCTACGGTAGCTGTATGCGCCACAGCTTCTGCACCTTGGGGAAAGAGACGAGTAGGCGTCGTTGCACAGTTGGCTGAAGAGAGCATATACAGTGGTCGGTCTTTCTCAGACGAGGTGTGTTTGCTTTTTTGCTTCTTCTGATCTACACATCCGTATGTTGTATGCTACGTCACGTCCTTGATTGCGATGACTTGTGGTTTGCTGCATTAGGCACTGGCATTGTATTCTATGAAGACATGAAGACGTGTTTTTATTCCGTTTATAGAGGGAAAAACAGAACGACCTGCGCTCTATAACCGTCTCTGACTGACTGGCTGACCGAATAACTAACTAAATAACTAACTAGCTAGCTAGCTAACTAACTAACTAGCTACCTAGCTAAAATACTCAGTACTTCCGGCGGACGAGTCCAAGCTGAATAACTGAAATTCATTTGATGCGTAGAGCCGTAAGAACGCCGATTGGCCCGGCTTATTAACCAGAGACAGGGTAACGGAACTTTTGAATTCATGGCATTGAGCTGGGCTTTGGACTTGTCTTTCGTCATATTAATCGGTCTGAGTATTTGACGCTACTTACACCGGATACAGTCAAGTGCGTATTCTTTGTGTTGGCCTAAAATATTTTTCCAACAGAAGTCATTTGAAGTTACAATTCTGTAAACTTAAGTCAAGTCTAACATTGTCATTGATTAATTAACGAATAAGTGGAATGTGTTTAGGCTGAATAATTATTTGGGCTGTTCGGTGAACAGTCAGCTTTTCGCAAAAGATTTTTCACTGACACCACCTCAAATGTCCGCAGGTTCGGAGTCATATGAAGTGTCAGTTGAAACTCTTCGACTAAGAAAAGTTTTGTTCCTTTCGTGAGGAAAAATACAGTGTAGCTCATAAGCCTGGAATGACGTCTATTCACAGACTGCCTTCCTTGCGTCAACCATTGTGATTGAGACACAAATGCAGACGTGCACGGCCAGCAGTCACGCAGCGAAAGGTGCCAGAAGTGACGGTGTTCATTGTGTCTATTACTCACTTTCTCAGATATGCAACAAACTGACCAATTACTTCGAGTGACCACACAGATGAAGACCCAACGGGGAAAGCATGGGCTTAGTTCCTTGTCGGTCACACCAGACACACTTGACATCGTATTCAGTTTAACTGTATTATTACAGACTTACGTGACACGCTGTAGGATGCTGTAGAATGACGTTCCTACAGCATGTGTCTTCAGCGGTTTGAAGCAGCACACCTACGAATGTTAAGTAATCGAAAATCAATTCAGGATAATTTTATGAGGTATTAAAGAAGAGCTGGAAGATAAAGAGCCCTTGTCTGTTACACGACAATATTGTGCGTACATTCAATGGGGAAAATGCCACCAGACTGTAAATAGACACCATCTGTACTCCGTCGACGACTCTGAAGTGGATCAGTTTTCTACGAAATCAGCTACAAGGCACTGAGTCCAGAATGCCTAATGGCAATGTTTATTGATTATGATTTATGGAGGAAACGCTCAAGGCGCGTGTCTTTATATCCACTGACAAATTCGAAGGTCGGCTTTAATTCACTTCAAAACTAACAGAAATTAAATCAGAACAAACCATTTACTGAAAGTATCCCTCGCTCGGTGAAGAATTTTGAGAATAATATGCGATCATACATTTTAAGCTCGTGGTTCCGTGCATCGTAATTCAATGTGAATAAAAATCCAACAGATGCAACAGTATGCAGATACGTATTCACTGCAAGACTACTCTACATGTTTCGGGTGTCACAGCACCCATCATCAGGAGTATTAAAAACTGTACCCGCAGCCTCCGGTACAAGTAGTATGACCTGTACCGGAGG
>Ga0123357_10004607_pt1 | contig 16255 bp, 8 predicted proteins | sample TergutEmb28metaG_FD_89873 | JGI IMG/M metagenome (GOLD analysis project Ga0123357, IMG submission 89873) | Embiratermes neotenicus P4 segment gut microbial communities from Petit-Saut dam, French Guiana - Emb289 P4 | ecosystem: Host-associated > Arthropoda: Insects > Digestive system > Gut ... | reverse complement strand
TTTTTAAGATTATATCCCCCAAGTGGCCTTTTCCCACAAGGACTTCCAACCACATTTTTTCCTTCCCCCCCCCCCCCATTGCTTCATACAGACTATTCCATGACCATTTCACATTCCTTGATTTTTTTATCCTAAGAATATTACATGATAACAGACATTCGAGTAGTAAGGTCAAGCAGGGTATGGCACACTACTCATATAAAGCAAATGGGTGCGGAGAACAAGAAAGCACAAATACATGCTTGGAGTTGCAGATGGTAAACGTTAAGTTGTGCCTATGCGTGTCATGAATGCGTATGGAAGAGTGGATGTGTAGATCCACGCATTCTTAATCCGGCCAGTAGGTGGAGTGAACGGTTGTTTTCAATTCCCGACCGCTTTAGCCTGCGGGAAAGTACCCATTGATAAGGAGGCTGGGTGGGTTCCAGAGCCGGTCTGGACGATTTGAAGAAAAGTCTCCCATCCCTGGAATCGAAGCACGATTCCTTGGTTGTCCAGCCCGTAGGCTAGTCACTGTGCTGACTGAGCTATACCGGCTGTTGACGGAAATGGTACGATAATATTGCTACTTTTAATTTGGGAGAAATTGCTTGTAAGGCTGTTAGCCGAGGTGAACTGGTGAATCACCAAGTGCTGCGGCACGTCTTTGGGTCTGCGGTGTCGAACGTTTTGGTTATAATACCAGAGGAAGACCATTGGTATGAGTTTTAATGCCAGGTAAAGAGCACCACTCATGAAATGCTTCTTTGCGTAGTTTTCTCTATTCTGTGGTTACTTCGTAATTCTGAGGTTAAATTTTATTGATCTATTATTTACAAATAAGGTAATCCCTCGCCGTCCGCATGGGTGCGTTCCTGAAAAACACCGCGTCCTGCAAGACGGAGGTTCTGTGGGCATTTAGGGGTCACGAGAACAGCGGCAATTGTTAACAGTCGTTAAAGCCTGTGATGGCTGTTCCTTTACAAAACAAAAAACCGTACGTAACGACACATTTCAAAATAAGTTAGAAACAAAATACAAGAGATTGTTTCTAGGAGAACTGCCTCGTAGTCCGATATGCCCTATACAAGTCTTCTCCGCTAGACTGGCTGTCCGTACCGAGGTTTTTCGCCATTTTCCTCAGTCTTACATTCGAATTCATGGATATTTGAGGTCACAATCGTCCTATGGTGTACCGTGGACCTAACCTTCACAGATGACACAGAGTCGCAAAATAATGTCTCACAGTTGTGCTCCCATTCTTCATTTTACGTTGCGCAAGTTAAGTAGACAGAGCATCGTTCAATATTCCAGAAAAGGCCTCATAGCTGTTAAGTGATCGCCAGTATATGCGCGTTTGATAAATAAGTGGTTGGGCTAGTGAGTGAGTGAGTGAGGACTGGGCCATGCATTGCTGTAAGCATGCGCCTCTTCCGTCCTCAGTTGATACTGCAGCGATGAAAACAAGTTCCGCCCCCGTGGCACCGTTTCTGAACTTTTCACTCTCATTGCACTTCGGTTCTAAAATAATCTCCGTCTTCGTTTTGTCAGGTCCACACTTCGAGGTTTCCTGCCAGTGAAGATGCCTAACGTGTATGCCGGTAACTTCTGTTTCCACTCGCAACTCTGCAGATTTTACCGGTAAATTCCGCGTTAACACCGCTGTCTTGTCCAGGTAAGTCATCTTAAGCCGTGTTTTATATTATCTCATGAGCCGTCGATATAACGTCGACTGCTAAATCATATCTTATTTTCATGCAGAATTTTATCACTGTTACCAGAAACGCTGCCCTGCAGTCATTAATTTCACCTGTTCACTTTCCCCTTACTAAATTCATTTTAATGTTATCTCCACATCCTAGTCTTCAACTTCCATTTGGCATATCTGCGCTGTCCGGTAGGTTTGTCTTGCGTTGGACCCAGTAATATCCTCTGGCATGAGAGCGGCGTCAGTCGATTTAAGTAAACGAACATTTTGGAGACCGGCTTCATAATCAGGGTTCTGATATGACTCATTGCCTATTGAATGTCTGTATGCAGATTTAATATAAGCCATGAACATCTTTTCGTTGCTCACAATTAATAAGCATCGTGTTTATTTCTTGTATAATTCTGTATGGCATTTGCAGTTGTTACATCATATCTACAGAAGTTAACAAAAACTTCCATTCCACATATCTAGTTCAGTAGAACTCTGTAATAACATTAACTGATCTTGGCACCTCATCTTGTCCCACATTACACCAGACGCCAAATTTAAATTCGTAACGAACAAAAAAAAAAAAAAGTAATAAATACAGAAATATACACTTGCTAGATGCGCAAGTCTGTGCGCACGCAGAAAATAAATGTTGTAACCTTAAACACACTAAACGCGCCGTAACTTGAAAAAGAATGCACAGTCTATGAATTTTTGTGAAAATACTCCGTGCCTTCAACTTTATTTGCCATTTACTCTCAATGTTGTATTTTCTTTACTATACGTGTTACAACTTAGACATGTAAACAGGCGAAGGAGTGCTCGGAATCTGCACGGTCAGAAATATAAACTGGAATCCAAACATTAGCCAGTCGCGTTAACATCTTAACAGCTTACGTGTACTGCACAAGCTGCAGTTCGGTGCGCAGTTGGGATGAAATGTGGCAGATAATTACGTTATTGTGTTACATTTAACACTCTGTCACCCTGTGTCGAATATGATTCATCGCAGAAAACCATGGTTCGTTAAGTTTTATGGTTTCTGTTTGAAACATTTCCGCGCGTTCGCAAGTAAGTGATGGAGAAAAATTAGCCTATTTGCTTTACTGTGTCTCCATGTCTATCTGTCTGGCCTCATTTAATAACTAGAGAACAGCAACAGCAGAATAGATGTTCTAGAAGCTTATTATTAGGGAGAGCTGCCGAAGTGTCGATGCCTTCCAATTTTGATTAAAATGAGGAGGGGGGACATCAGACACCTTATTTTGGAAACCTATATACGTGCCTGCGTTGATAGTTTTCAGTTTATTTGAAGACATGCACTATGGAGCTGTGAGAAGCAACATTCCGTTGTAACACACGCAGTTCTGTGGTGGTGCATTGCAGATTACAGTTCAAAGTTACCAACCCGTAGCGAGAAAATGAGACGCACTGTATGTGCAATGCACTTTACTTTTTCTGGGATGTCGTCTACGCGCACACACACACACACACACACACACACACACACACACTCACTCCTCACGTTGCCTAATAAGGCGAGCATGGAGCCGATGGAAGTGCGAGTAACAGTGGTCCACAGCACAGCTTAGCTCCTGTCTCTTTGATTTTCTCATTATGTTTTCGGCACATAATCAAAATAACTTTATGCAAAATCATTTACTTATTTCGTATGTTTCTCCTATTAGGACTGGAAGGTTTTGCATTGCTGACACCAAACCGCACTTCCGCTATCTATACCGAGCCAGTTCAGTTCAGTCTTGATAGTAATGTCTGTTTCTTTAACATCCATTCTAATATTATCTTCTAAGCTGTGTTCCAGTTATTTATTTTTCTGCTGTATCTTCAGTTATTTGGAAAATAAAATAGGGATTGCAGTTTTTGAAGGAATAATCTGAATTTTCTGTACTTACCGTTTTCTGTGTTACAAAGAGGCCCGTACCGACTGCCCTAGTGCATAGCTTTAACATTGCAGGTCTGTACTTAGTACAGGCGGTTATGTATAGATGTGTTCTGGGAGTCTAAACATGAACAAATGCTTTCAAAACTATCACAACCACCCTATTTGCATATATTATTGCTAGAACGACCAGACTTTTGAGTTGAACAGGACAATATGTGAAACATTTCCATGTGCTTAATCTCCCTTGCCATCTACTCTGGATATACCTTACACGTAAGTCACGACATGTTGCTCGCATATTATCAACGATTGTAAGTAGACTGTTTCAGCTTTCTACTCGTAACGGATCTTTGATTTACTGTGGAATAAATTAGCCCTTTCACGCCTAACGACCCCTATAGTGGTCGTACCGCACCGCTAACCTCTAAACGTTGCATTATATATATATATATATATTTATTCAACAAATATAGGTACTGAATATTTTAAACATCGTATATACTCTCCGTTTTTTTCTCTTCAAAATGCAGTTTGTTTCATAATTCTAACGTATTTGGTTCCTGTTTTATTCACGTTTTATATGCAGGATGTGGTAAAATATAAAAAAATAATTCCGGCGCCAAAAGGTGAATGGAGAAGAGTATATTTCATGTAATGTCGGACTCGACAACAGAGATGAATGTAATAATTCATTTCGCAGTCTCTCTTGCGACAGGTCTGTAACCTCTCCCAAAGCGACTTTTCCAGCGAGTGCAATTTTGTGCTTCCTCTTTCAAGTTCCAGTATTTTTCTGTTTTCCCTCACATCATCCAGAAGCTGCTTGTGGCTCCTTCCTCATATTTTCGTGCCTGCTATCTTTCCTTCAGTAACACCTTTAAGAAGGCAGTTCCTACGCTAGATGTGACCAATCCAATTAGCCTTCCTTCGTGGTATTGTATGTACGTTGTTCCTTTCTTCCTCGACTGTATGTAATCCTTCTTCATTTTTCACAAGATGGATCGAATTGATTTTCTCCGTCCGTCTCTAACACCACATTTCAAAACCTTCAAGATATTTCTGGTCTCTTTCCCGAAGTATCCAAGTTTCAGCACCCCGGGCACCAAATGTAACGTTTCATTAATGAAATAACACCACGCCGTAAAATAAGATAACATTGAACATCATTTGGAACACAAGAACACAAAAACTAACATCGTACTAACGTTTGACTAGATCCGTTTGATGTTTGTTTCTAAACTAGCTCCATGGAGCACTCCTTAAGCAGCTGATATATTTGCCTCGCAACATATTTTCATATATTAACTTTGTATTTCTTGTTGCACCTCAGACTAAGCACGTCCTAACCTCGACAGGTGTTGTTTTAACACTGCGTCGCTTTCTAAATATGACTTCTGTCGTTTTACTCACTCTTAGTGCCCTGGGGCTCACCCATCCTCCTGTTCGGGTCATTCCCAGGGTAGAGTGGCCGGGAACATGGCGTTAACTACCCACTCCGATCTAACGCCCAAGTTAAAGAAAGAATAGAGCTGCACCTTTACTACCCTTCTGGGCATTTCTGGCAGGTTATGTGGTCAACTTCACCTGTACTTACTCTTAGCAAGAAAGGGTCAGGATAATAACTTCAGAAATACCTCACGTACGGTTCTTTCCATATTTTCGCCCTATTTACATTTCATAATCTTACTAGTACATGTTGTCCCTCTTACCAAGCAACTCACACTGATAGCTTTCAATTGTAATGCGTGTAATTTGTGTTTGCATGATTGTTTTATTATATCCCAGCAGAGGATATTTCCTTAACACGGATTTTCTTGGACAACTGATATTTTCTATGGTTGTGTTCGGCTTCTGGAATTCCAGCCGTGTTACACACAAGAATCTCTTCCTCAGCTTCTTACCTATTCATTTTTCATATTCTTTCATATGTGTTTCGACATAATCTTTGCAGTTTCAAAAGGTGGTATGAAGCCGAAACGCAAGAGAAACCATATCCGTCCTCTCACGTATCTTCTGACATTATCCATCTTTTTAAGATTTAAAATGACCAAAGAAGAAGAAGAAGAAGAAGAACTACCATAAACGTAGCCTTTTGTTTTACTCAAGGGTTAAACATGCCTGTCGCTCGTTATAACAGTGAAACATGCCTGTAACGGAAACCGAAAGGACGAGAACTTTTCCTTTTCAGACAGTCTCATTTACAGCACCTTCACAGACCTGTTTGTGTTTTTATAAACCAGGTTAAGATTTTGAGGTGTGCCATCCCTGTTGTGTGTTTAAACTATAAGGTGAGGTAAATTCTGTCAAAAACACAACTATGAATATATGGCTAAATTATGGCGTTTATTAGTAATAGAAAACTACATGTTTCGGCCTATAGCGGCCATCATCAGGTTTGGACAACTTTCGATGCTGAGATCTCAACATCGACACGCAGTTTATGCGTATTATACAGGGTTATTCAAAATTATTGTCGGGGGTTTAACAACTTGTCATACACACACGATACACTTGAGATGGGAGTATATGTGTTTTTTTATTTAATAGAAGAACACTCCAAGTTTTTGTTACATACCTTACAGGTGCTCTATATGTGCACCCTTTGTGATTCTACAAACATCAACACAACAATCGAGTTCGTTCCAAACTGTTTGTAGCATGTCAGCGGTGATGGTTTCAGTGGCGGTTCTGATTTGTACCTTCAGTTCCGGGATACACACGCATCCTGTCTCTTGAAACTGTGCATACCACCTTCGAATGGAATTGTCAGATGGTGGCTCTTTCCCAAATTTGGTGCGGAATTGCCGCTGGACAGTTGTACCCCGACAATCATTTTGAATAACCCTGTATATAACTCTTATAACACGAAAGTTATCAGAACCTGATGATGGCCGCTATAGGCCGAAACATATAGTTTTCTATTGCTAATAAACACAATCATTTAGCCATATATTCATTGTTGTGTTTTTGACTGAATTTACCTCACCTTATACCCAGGTTAAGAGCCGTGCTACATACACTGCCACTGAGCTGAACAACTTCAGTGTTCGGTACCTTTTTGTCATTAGTCCAGCCTGATAGTTTGCTTGTGATTTATCGTCGGAAAGGAAATAACGTTAAATTTTCAGGTAAATTCCATGAAATACAACAGAAAAAAAAGTGACATTTACAGACATAAATGAACGTTGGGGAAATGCGAGATTTGAGGTTGCCAGAACAGTGTCGATTAAAATTAAAGTGTTTTCAATTGATAAACTGGTAAATGAAGAACAAAAAACTAACTAGATATCACTTATTATTTTATTGTACTTCTTATAGGCTCAACATGTTTCGGGCATGATTATGCCCGAAACATGTTGAGCCTATAAGAAATACAATAAAGTAATAAGTGACATGTAGTTGGTCTTTTATTCTTCAGTTATCACAATGATGCACGGTCCAATAAACATCAGATGTTAAATTAGTATTGGCTTTCCGGTGAAGCAGAGTGCCTCTATCATCAGGGTCAAGTTGTCCAAGAAGACTGTCACATCGCAGAAAAACTTGAATTATGAAGATAGAAACAGTTTATCTTCCGTTCTACCCTCCTTTACATTTACGTTTCGGTGCCCTACGCATTTCTTTCATTGCACATAATATTATGCTGCATTTCAGTCTGTGTTGTCAGGACCAAATAAATTTTCCAAGGAAAACATGTTTCCCTTTAATCTCGATTCTTTTTTAGGCACAACTTACTGTTACGGTCTCTTGGCACAAGAAAGAAAACACGATCCTTTAAGCTGCATGCTTATCCCACCCTCACTCAGAAACGTGGAAACATTTCCTGAAATAGGCCATTGCTGCATGCTTGCGCCGGACCAATTCGTTACGCGCCATTAATGCATCCATCTCGAACATCGCTACAAACACCAGGCGGGACCGACGCTGTAGTCTTGCTTGAAAACTGATAAGCGAGGACGGCCAAGAGAATATGAAGAAATCTGGCCGGCTGATTTCATGATTGTCTTCAGTTGCACTGGTTATTCGTTACTGTCTTTCGAATAATTCGTAACAATTCCGGCTGTTTTGCTACATTTTTAATAGTCGCTAATAGGACAAAGTATAAATTTTATGTTATGGCAGTACGTTCAGTTGTGTGCTGTATTAATTAACCTTTCAAAGAATGAAGCGCAGACTGCTTTATTTAAAGACCCAGTTCGTACTGTACCGCGCAGTAAACACTTTTCATCTCGGTTATAAAAACCAAGTTGTATGGGGCAGAAGTCGCTGTTTGTTCTCAGATAAATACAAAACAAATACAGTGTGGGCTGGGCGTACACTTGTTGAATGTTAAACCTGTTGTGCATCACGTAACCAGTAGACTTAAAAGGTTACTTGAATACACAGTAGACTTTCGTTTTACGTGCTGTATTTTACGCGCATTCGTGTATACGAGGTCGGCGACAAAAAATTTAATCGGGCACTCCAAGAGGATTTGCGTCTATTTGAAGAAATGTACAGTGATTTAAAACGTAAAGAAAAGCATTTACCGATAACCGTATTCTTTGAAAGAAAATGAGAAGAGCCTTCACCGTCCACAGTTCCAGACATTGAGTCGTGAGACAATTTTTATTAAAGTTTACTTCATTTGTTTTGTATAGTGTACATTACTGTATTTGTCGTATAATTATTTTCTTATTATTTTCTCATAAGAATACTTTAAAATACATAACTGTACATACTAATACATTTAGATTGATTTTACTTGTTTAAGGGCAGCCTAAGAGGATCTAAGAGTGGATGTTCCAATTATACGAAATTTTGGGTATACGCTGTATATCAGGAATCTATCTACCGCGTTAAAAACGCCTGTACTTATACGTCAGAATAACCAACGAGAAGCACACTTTTTCTCACTGATTTATTCCAATTAAACTATCCCCTATATATTTCGAAAAAATAATTGTTCATCTTCAGGAGGTCATTTCTGTACACGCAGCATCCAGTATTTTATCATGCATGTATGGGTGTCTAGCAGCTAACACAATGTGACTGGAACGCCTATACTGTATATGCACATAGGCTAGTAATTTCAATGGGAAGAAGATTCGATAAATTATTTTGACTGAAACAGTTCGGTAACCTTCGCATGTGTTCATAAGACTACTGTTGTTCGTTTAATGTAGTTCACAAGTTCGTGTGTGTGGTGCCGTCCGCACCGCACCATACACACGACCTGCGCAGCGGCTCTCAAGACCATCATCCATCCACAAACTCGGTGCAGAAAACCATATGCTGCAACTCAACATCTGTTGCTCCTAGTGATGGGCGTATGCGCCCGAAACATGTAGAGCTAAGAAAACATCAATAAAATTACCTCGTTGCATCAAGTTGGCATTTCACATTATTGCACCTTATGAGATCTAGATACGTAGATCCATCCTTCAGCACCCTGTGCTCTAAAGGGTTAAGATAGAACACTACAAAGTCTGGTCCATTATTTAAAATTCGTAATGCCCTGAGCATGGTTTCAATAACCAAGTCTCAAATCAGAGTTACGAAAAATGAGTACCGAACAATGAGATTCTAGGATGTGACACCTTGTAGTCTGGTAGAAGTGTGCCGACGCGTCTATCATCTGGAACCACCCTGATGATGCAGACGACAGGACCCTTTGGGCAGAATACATGGCGTCACATATAGAAAACAGCTGTCTTCATAGTTACAGCCGTGAGAACCTATAACCCTCGGGGCCAACCAAGTCTGTCAATAACTAACACAAAATTATGTCCAAATCCAGACACTTAACAGAGGGAGGCCGCTCTTGCGCGCATACTAGGCCGTGACGTCATAAGTTGGTTGCCTTGTGCCAGCGTGACGTCATACGAAGAGGTGTGTGAGAGTGGGCAGACAGGTGTGGTGTCCTCAGGTCATCTTGCTAGTTTCAGTACCGTACTTTTTGTACTGTTAGCACGAAGGTTTCTTTAGCGCCCGGGCACTTGCCCCGCTAGTCTGCCACGTTTGGGATCCCAGTCTGCTTCTGCCCGAACCCTGATTCAACCACGGACCAAATTTCGTGACAGTCGGTATGAAAAGCTTGCCACTGCGGGCATCTACCCCTGTTGGTCACGTGACATTAGTACGGACTTGCGTCGTGCAGAAACAGTAACGGTACTTATAGTCTCTCTGGTACCGTAGACCCTCACTGAAATTATCTCAATTTTATTAACCAAGAATGACAAAAATGTTTATTCTGTCATTGTAAATATTTATTACAACAACAATAATTTTGTTATGTTCTTTCGTTTGGTTGATATTCTGGCGTCTGAATTTTATATGCGGACTTTTTGGAACACACTGTTCCATCTTCATAGGTGGTGTAAGCCCTTACACCACATATGAAGATGGACCAGACATAGTGCTCTGAAACGTCGGCACGTAAAATTCAGACGGCGGGGAATCACCCAAAAGAAAGAATACAACATTCAGAACACGGCGAAAGTATGAAATCGAGAACAATAATATTAATGTAGCAGTAGTGACACTTAAAGTAATATTAAGAAAAAGAGGAAAAGAAACTATCGCCTTTTTTATATATGAAACACTCCGTTGGTGTAGCAAACACAATATCTATAAATATTCACAGTCACACATTGTTGTGATTGTGAATATGTATACATAAACTGTGTTCTACCAAGTGGACTGTACGCAACTCGCGGACCTCCTGTTGTCTGACGCGCTTGATATTCTGTGAAACAAGCATGTGAATAAGGGACCTGCCTACAGTAGCCTGCACGCTAAATGCGTTGGCAGGCTACTTATTGCTGAGACTTGACTGGCTTTTTCATTCCTATGTAATCGTCTTTTGGTTTAAAAAATGTGCGAAGCTCTTTTAGGTAATTGCAGTATTTAACTCTGGATAATTGCTGCATTTGGATGGGTTGTGTCATGCGTATAACCGTCTCCAACAAGAGACCTTACAATCCTGAGGACATTTCGATAATCGCGTGAGACGACTTCTGTACAAAGCCGTTCCTTTCGCAACTATTTTCTGTCGGGCCCGTCGTTCTGCGACCTGTCACATTGTGCGGGTTACCATTGCCACCGTCTCATTATCACTGACTGTGCGATTCTGGACCTGGACCAGCCATTTCACTTGCAATGATTGACCCTGACATACCAACCTACTACTTGTTAGTGTCACGCTGAACATGTCTGTACTAATATGGTCAGCAAATGAAGCCAATTTGCTTGAATTCATTGTGGTTGGTGGATTCTGGGATACCGTACTTTCGAAATAATGTGTTCGTACAAGTCCTCTTCAGGGCCACATTTAGATGGGATGGTGAAGGGACGGGGAAAGGAGGAGAAGCTGTGGAATGTACCTTCCCTAGAAGCATCTTGAGACACGGAGAACATGTAGTCATAATTAAGACGGAGCTTTAATGAAGAAGTTAAGATTTATGTCCGCGGCGTAGCTGATGTGCAAAACTGTTATACAATATCTAAAAATCACCTACTGTTAAAATTCAATCCTAGATACGCCAATGAATCTCGTCGCAGAGGGAGTCGACGCACTGACTTTCCGACGCACTATATATAACTGCATTGTAATCCCCCTCTATAAATAACGATTTCTAATTGAGAGAGCATCTCTTAAAGAATTCCAGAGCAACTTTCTATTGTCCAACTGGGAGGGTGACCGTGGGGTTACAAGTTCGAAACCCCTTTGAAATATGGACATTTATGCGCAATAATTGTGTTGTCATGTGATGGTATAAACTTTGAGTTGGTCCGATACTTCACACAATAAATCTTATTGTTTTCCCGAATGATATACAAACTGAGTGTAATACATCCCACACGCTCGAATCGGACTGTAGCGTGGAGATCCCCCACCGCTGAGTCTCTCCATTTGGATAGTGATCTATTAGAATGTCTCTAAAATAGAATCACGCCCAGGCTGAAGTACTTCAGTTATCTAAACAACGGACCTTCTCCCTGTAGCATACTTGTGAAATGCTTTGGCACATCACGTATTGCTGGACTTAACACGCATTAAGTAACTGCCTTTTTATCAAAGCTTAATCGCGTATTGGCAAAAGTGGAAATTACTGAGAACTTGAAACGATTTGTGAGACCAACTTGATGCAACAATTGTGATTTATTAATCAACCATTAGCTCAACATGTTTCGGGCACCATTATGCCCATCTTCAGGACTGCAAGGCCGTTTATTACTGCATATGGTTTTCAGCATTTAATGTGCTGGCTGGAGTCTGATCTGGAGACTCCAGCCAGCACATTAAATGCTGAAAACCATATGCAGTAATATACGGTCTTGCGCGCCTGAAGTTGGGCATAATGGTGCCCGAAACATGTTGGGCTAATGGTTGATTAATAAATCACAATTGTTGCATCAAGTTGGTCTCACAACTCGTTTCATATTAAGGATGCACGGTCACACCAACATCAAATTTACTGAGAACTTGTTTGTTGGAATTTAACTAGCAAATAACTTTACAAACAATACAACATTACGCCATCGCAATGCATGCTCTGTGCTCATAATCTTGCACTAAACTGCACTCGTTGAAACCTATGCTTGCTGTAGCAGGTAACAGTGTGAGCCTGCGATTGGTAGTCAGGCCTACTTGTGTTTCGTGTGTGAACGTCCATGTTGCACATAAGGAGGGGAATGTGAACTGTCTCAGTGACTGCAAGATTCCTAAGGAGTAGTGTTCCATGGTACTACTACTGCTACTACCGTTACTACTACTATTACTACAACCACCACCGTCATTACTCTAGATTTGTCCCGTATTTTCCTCTTGCATCAGCAGTATATGTCGCCTAAGGCTCCAGGTTTCACTTTCCTATATAACCTAACGTGCTATTGACTGGTTGATACTCCTGCTTCGAGTCCAGGTAGTCCTGGTTTTGATTTTCGGCCCACAGGCGGGCAGTTCTGATTAATATTTTCATCGTATTTCCCAGTCTTCCCAGCCATTTTGCCATAATGGTAATACGATAAGCCACGACCGCGTCCTTGCTTCATAATTCATCATTCAAGCATTCCATTTGATGCTATAAACTATGCAGATGCCAGAGCGTCGTTAAAACAACAGTGTTCAATGCTGTGGGCATTTTATTCAAGTGTTCGTGGCTCCAAGTAACGGAATCGGGTTTTTTTTATTACTTTTGTTACTGTTTATATAAAATAAAATTATCATTGCACTCGCTATTCTGAAAAAAACAGATTCGGTATCAATTACTAATTCGCCATCCGAGAGGCGAGTTTCGCTCTTGCGGCCTGGTTCCATTTTTTGGCGCATGATGTGCTCCTGACTGGACCGATACTTGGGGAAAGCCTGCAGGAGCCTTGTTTGGGGCATAGGTTGTGAGTCAGTGGTCCGAGTCGGTGCACGGCGGAAGCGAGCAGACTGTAAAGAGAATGAGGTCACAGGAACCAAAATAAAGTATTGGCAAGTTCCCCGAACCAACTCGAGATAATGCAACACATCTTGTGCGCAACCTGGATCCAGTAAAACATTGAAGGACGGTCTTCTGTCTGAAGACGCTAATGTAGGGTGTGATACAGCCCACACGCTCGAGTTCTGTTCAGTCCGGAGTTGGCTATGTTGTCTAGCATATCCTCGAAATCTTTGCTCAGTATCTACAGGATAGTGTTTTTCACGTTTCTGCCCCCTTTTCGTGAGAGATCCATTTATTAGAATCAAAAATTATTTTCTCTATTAATATATTTTTAATATTCTTTCCTCGTTTAGTTAAATTTTGGCTGCAGCAGCGGTAATGGTGGTGGCGGCGGCGGCGGCGGCGGTGGTGGTGGTGGTGGTGGTAGTAGTAGTAGTAGTAGTAGTAGTAGTAGTAGTAGTAGTAGTAGTAGTAGTGTAAGTAGTAGTATAGAATGGCCCCCTTCGCACTAATATATTCTCTCTGTTATATAAATTTGGTCATGAATTCCTATTCCTTATTAACTAGAGACGTATCTAGTGAGTTTAACCTCTTACAATTCCCTCCTAACGATGGCCCCAGAAAACGAAGCTTAGTTCGTAGATGTACGACTGGATAGCTGCTGTGCATAATAAAACACAACCAATGTCTGAATGTGTTTACGTATCTGATTAGCTCGAATGTACGTTTCAATGACCGGTAATTAAATTATCCACTTAGTGCTTGCTTCGTTCACTGGAAGAGCAACTTGTAGTTCGCTCTTCGGTAACTTCCTTCTATGTGGAACCATACGTGAGCTCTACGTCGCCAGAACATGAACGTATGTGAAGGCACTGCATGAAGTACAGTACAAATCTATACAAAAAAAAAAAACTCTGACCGAACCTGTCCCAGACACTTTTCCTCTGTTTGTGGTATGTACCGCTCTAACACTGACGGAGCCCCAAGTCTAGAGAACAAAGTATGTAAAAATAAATAGTGCAATAGAACGGAGTGTTGGTGCAACATAAATAGCAAATAAATGAATTGTTGAAGATCCCGTTCTTCTGGGATATGACGAAGTTCTGGCAGGCAAGCAATGGCGGTGTAACTTTACATCTGGCATGGAGGAACTGTTACCGCCAGTAATGAGGTTGCGTTATCTTCAAGCACTTGACCTAATTTGTGAAGTCTGGTGTGCTCTTTACGCCAATAGAGTGTATCCCAATCTAATACTTTTCAGTTTTTGATAATCGGTAATCGTAACACTGCAAGCACGAACATGTGGGGTGGAAGCGGAACCGACGCCACGTAATTTAAATTCCGAAATTTAAAGAAAGCTTAGCAAAATGTGCCAGTTGTCTTTCTTCTTAATGTCTGTAGGATGTAAAGGAATAAAGTGACAACCGTATGAATGGCTTCTGCACCTGAAGACATGATGGTGATTACCTGACACCTTATCCATACAATAAGAACCAACAGGATGCACCATTTACTTTCAATTTAATTCAATAATTAACTTCTACATGTTTCGAACACGCTTACTGCTCATCATCAGGAGGTACTGCTCTGTATATACAGCAATTGCTAGATGTCATGCTCGAAACATGTAGAGGTTAATTATTGAAATAAATTGAAAGTAAATAGTGCATCCTGTTGGTTCCTGTTGTACGGATATATCACGATTCATGGTTCACAAAACATTAAATTTACCTAACACCTAACACGTGGTTGGGAGAATGTAAGTGAAATTGTGTACGAAGATACAGCATCACAGAAATAATAATTATTCAAATCCATTATTAACCTCCTGGGTCAAGAACCAAGCGGCGAATAGCATAAACAAAGCAACACGTATGTTTGTAGTCTTTTCTGAACTGTGGATGTTGTATGGTTTGAACGAGGGAAGTCCTTATCTACGGAGAGGGTATGTGAGTTGCTTCAACCAAACCGTAACAGTCCGCTAGTGGATACAATTCTGAGTTACTTTAAGGTGTTTCGACTCCAATACAACGATTTTCAAAACAGCAAATTGCGCATTAAGAAGACCTACATACATGTACACTAAGAAAGCAACAATTTATCTTTGAGAGTCGAGAACAAGAAATGATTCTTGGTTCGCTTTCCAACAATCGATACGCGTAAAGAATTGATATTTCTGAAGAGATACAGCACCGAAAGTCAAATTTCTTTTTTACTGATTTCGTTACCAATTCAGTCTGTTTTGGTACAAAGTATCGCAAATGATTTGCATCATTTTGAATGAAGTTTCAACACAGACTTATATACGGCGTTTAGGTTTTCTCCTTCCCTGCCGTTCGGGCCATCCGTCTGCACCGAAACTTCGTTGCTTTAGCGCATGTTGCACGAACTTCGGCAACTTGTTTCGCTACTTGATGAGCGATACGGGATTACTTGGGGGAAGTAAATCAACCTACCAGTATACAGTTGAAGTGCACACTTAAGTGCGCGGGGCACGAAGTGGCCGAAACTAGGATTTCCGCACCACTGCAAATTTCATGCGTTTACTGATCGAATAGCAGGGGACCGCAGTGGCACAGTGGTTAAGGTGCTGTGCGACAAATCGGAAGGTCGCTGTTTCGATCCCAGCTGGTATCATTGGAAATTTTCATTGACATAATCCTTCCGGCCGCACTATGGCCGTAGGGTCGACTCAGCCTCTAACAGAAATGAGTACCAGGAGCATTTCCTCGGCGTAAAGGCGGCCGTTGCGTAGAGTTGACAACTTTACCACCATCTTGTGCCGTTGTCATGAAATCTGGGAACCTTAACTTCCTGGAACCTTCTGGGCCACTCCAGGACTCTAGCGGGACTGCTTTACCGATCGCATAGCGAAAACCCTATACCTCTGCTTTAGTTTTACGCCGAATTGCAGCGAAATGAACAAACCGCTGAATAAAAAGTGTTCACTTATCTTTTAAACATAATTTATTTTAAAAAATCATATATGCCCGTATTCGTAATTTTTGCGTACGTAAATTTTGTGTCTTTGTTTATACTCACAAAGTTTTATTCTTGTTGACAAGAGAGAATTTAAGAAAATTTGGTTTAATTGAACGAAGACACTGTCAAACACAGTGGCGTACCGAGGGGGGGGGGTTGTTCAGCACCCCCCCCCCCCCCCCCCCCCCCCCCCCCACCCCCCCAACATCCCCCCCCCCCCCCCCCCTCGGAAAAAACTAAAAAAAAAAAAATTTTATTTAACCACACCTCCAACATTTTCCA
>Ga0123357_10004606_pt1 | contig 16255 bp, 14 predicted proteins | sample TergutEmb28metaG_FD_89873 | JGI IMG/M metagenome (GOLD analysis project Ga0123357, IMG submission 89873) | Embiratermes neotenicus P4 segment gut microbial communities from Petit-Saut dam, French Guiana - Emb289 P4 | ecosystem: Host-associated > Arthropoda: Insects > Digestive system > Gut ... | reverse complement strand
GCATACCAGGAAACGCTACGCGACACGATGTCCCTTCCCATCACAGTGGTAGTGACGGTTTGCGTAATTTTATGGCACTTGAATGTTCCTGCCGGAACGGTAACGTCTTCAATCGCCAGACATTTTCCGTCTGTCATTTTCATTGTCGTTTCCATTTTCATGACGCCCATATCTATGGACATGGTTACGTCAGCGTCTTTAAGCGCCTGCCCCGGCTGCATATTGTCCGGCAATTCCATCGGCATGCCGGTGATATTGACTTTCAGTTGCGAGTCTTTTATTTGCCCTGCGAACATCTGATTCATATCCAAAATCATTACGCCGTTTTTGATAACCACTTTACAGGGCGTTTCGTCAGGCGGATTAGCGGATTTCCGGTCTTTATCCAAAATTTCCGTTACATACGAGATGGTCATGTTACTGCCCGAACCTTCTACCTCCCTGATGGATAGCTTCGAGTAGCTTTTTGCTTTTCCCTTAGCGTCTTGCTGCGCATATACCAATACCTTTCCCTGTTTGACAGGGAAAAAAATGTTTTGCGCCTGTGTTCCTGTTGCAAAAGCAACCGACAGGATTGTCATCCAAATACTGAATCTTGAGATTGTTTTCATTTGTTTTTTGTTTTTAATTGTTATTGTTAATTAATCGCTTATCACTAATTTTTTTGTTACAATTCTTCCATCCATCAATGCGACTTTGACAATCAGGATTGGGGGATTGAAGGATTGAGGGATTGAAACGCGGTTGTTTCCCGATTCAACCGCTTTCAGGAGCTGACCGGAAAGAGCATATACGGAAATTGATTTGATGGCGAGCGTTTTTGAATCGATAATCACATTTCCGGCTTGCGAATAAACATTTAAGTCCGGAGCTTCTACAGCTTCGATGGCGGTGGCGACTCCATTAATATGCGTAAAATCTTTCCACTGGTCGGCGGCTTGATATAATGATACAGAGGATGTTGGCACATTCAATACGCAGGTTGTTTTATTCATGTTTGAAAAAACGCCGTCACCTAAAGTAATATTTGATGGAGAAGGATTCAGGCAGGTAATGGACGTTAAACTGATGCAATAATAAAAAGCCATTTTTCCAATAGCAGAAATAGACGTGGGAAGGGTAATAGAAGTTAAACCTTTGCAATTCATAAAAGCTGCATCGCCTATTGAGGTAACAGCATTTGAAAGAGTCATCGATATCAAACTGTCGCAATAATTAAACGCTGATACACCAATTGAAATAACTGAATTTGGAATAGTTAAGGATGTTAACCTTCTGCAATTGTCAAAAGACTGTTGTCCAATTGAAGTAACTGAATTTGCAATAGTAACATCTGTGACGTTAGAGCAAAAAATAAAAGCAAAATTGCCGATAGAGGTAACACCCTGTTCTATTACTAATGACATGATGCTGCTTGCTGCGCTGTACCATGGTGCGTTCGTACCGGTATAATCCTGCATTGCGCCCGTTCCACTAATAGTAAGCGTTCCACCCGCAAGCGTTGCCGTTACGCGGTCTGCAGCAGTGGCGCTGATGTCCCACGGTCCTTGTGCTTGCGCGTTGAAAGAAATGCCGCACATTACGAGGGCTATTAAGCCCGAAAAGAAAATTTTCATTTTCATTTTTTTTGTTTTTATGTTATTAATAATTTATTATTTAATTTTTAATTTTCGATTGACACGGCAAAAATATAATATAAAAAAATACCGCACTACCCCCATTTGGGGGTATTTTAAATGAAGAATGAAAAAACCCCCATTTGGGGGTAAAGGAAATGACAATTTTAGTCAAAAATGATTTTGCTAATATAAATTATTATTACATTAAGCGCAGTTTTAATTTGCAATCGGTATAAATAAGTTGAAAAAATAGTTGTAAATTCTCCGTCGGCGATATATATCAATAGAAAATGGGCTTTGTTTGTTTTTTCATAGCGCTTCAAACTTTTTCTTAACCAAATTTTTTGGAATGATAATTTTTTTTTCCCTCAACCTAAAAAAACCCCCATTTGGGGGTATTGCGGAAAAAAATAATACCTTAACTTTGCGGCGTCCCAGAATTAGTAAATGGGAAAGTTGATGTATTATTAAAAACAAATGAAATATATGAAACAATATCCTTCTCTGAGATTAACCGTGTTGTCGGCAGCGACATGGCTGCTGTTCAACTTTAGCATGCAAGCGCAAAATATTGATTCGCTGGAAAATGTAGTAAAAACAGGAACTCCGGAAATGCAGATGAAGGCGCTTAGCCAATTGACTACTTTTTATCAATATAACGATGTTCCGAAAGCGATGGAGTGCGCATGGAAAGAAAAAAACATTGCCGATAAGGAAAAAAACCGCACCTGTCAGGCAATTGCGTTAAATGATTTGGGCGATATATATTATACAAGAAAAATGATTGACAGCGCATTGTATTACATTAAAGCAGCTTCAGTTATTTGGGAAGAACTGGACAACAGGCAAAAACTTGCCGATTCGTGGGCGGATATGGGATGTATGCTAATTCTGCTGGACCGTCCGGATGAAGCTATTGAAAATAATCGAAAGGCGCTTGAATATTATCAACATGCCGGTAACGAAGGAAAAACGGCTATTGCCTTGACTAACATTGCTAATGCCTACTCCTATATGGGTAATAATGAAAAAGCGGAGCAATATACCTTACAAGCCATTACAATAGAGGAAAAACTCGGCGATAAAGTAAATTTGGGAATATCTTATTACAACCTGAGCACAAACTGTGGAGAAAAAACGAAAGAAGGCATCGAATATGGAGAAAAGTCGGTTGCCATATTCAGGGAAACGGGAAACATCTACTATATTGGAATGGCGTTGATACGCGTGTGCAGGGTAATTTTATCTACCATCGACGTTGACCCCGCCACTGCCGACAATAAAATAACAGCAGCCTTGAAAACAAAAGTATCGGCTTATTTAAGCGAGGCTTCAACAATCGCCGATAAAATCAATAACGAGGACATGAAATATGAAATACTGTTTTCCCAAACCTATTCCGAGTTAGTATTTGCCAACTATAAAAAAGCCAAGTCACTGGCAGAAAATTTGCTGGCTGCGACCGACACTACCAACAAATTTAACAGACAGGCGGCTTATGAACTTTTGATATACAGTTTGATAAGAACTAACGACAGCGACAAAGCCGTTGATTATTTCAGCAAATACCATACATTGATAGAAAATGCCAAGCAGGAAGAGTGGACGCAGAAGTTTTCAGAAATGGAAGTAAAATACGAAACCGAAAAGAAAGAATTGCAAATAACGGCTTTGGAAAAGGAAAAGCGGTTGATGACCGGATTAAGCATTGCCGGAGGCGCCATTTTATTGCTGGCGTTAGCGGCTTTTTTCTTTCTCTGGCGTTGGACGGTACAGAAAAGGCAGCTTGCAGAGCAACAGGTGAAACAATTGGAAAAGGAGAAACAATTAGTCGCCACACAAGCCGTACTCGACGGCGAAACCCGCGAGCGCGCCCGCATTGCCCGCGACCTTCACGACGGTTTGGGCAGTATGATGACTGGCGCAAAACTTAATTTATTGGAGATGAAAAAAGGTGTAAAATTAGAACATGCCGACGTGGAACGCTTTAATAGATCGGTAGGATTGCTTGACGACTCCATACAGGAAATGCGGCGCGTGGCGCACCACCTGATGCCCGATTCGCTTTCGCGTTTCGGATTGAGACCGGCAATGAGCGATTTCTGCGGTACCCTGCCCTCCGTGCTGTTTGCCTATTACGGCGACGAGTCGCGACTGGATCCGAAATTGGAAGTAATGATTTACCGGAGCATTCACGAATTGGTGAATAATGCACTGAAACATGCCGGAGCCGATAAAATCATGGTGCAAATCATACAGGAACCCGATCGCATCGCATTCGCCGTTCAGGACGACGGCTGCGGCTTCGATCCTTCGTCGGGAACCGAAGGTATGGGGTTGCAAAATATTCGCAACAGGGTAGCGTCTTATAATGGTATGCTGGACATCTATTCAAAAGCAGGGGAAGGGACGGAGATTAATGTGGAGTTGACATTTGACAATTGAAAGTTGAAAAAAATTATTAATTTTACGGCAGTAATTCTGATGCCGGTAACTAATAAAAAATGATGAAATATAACGCATTGTCAGAGAAGAAAAAGAGAGCGGCAATTAATCCACCCTCTTTCTTCATCGCTTCATTTACTCCTTGGAGTAGTTTTCTTAACAGCGCTTTTAGCGGCAGTTACGGGCTTTCCCGCCATTTTTGCCATGTTTGCATTTTTGGGAACAGGCATCCGCGAAGGAGCGGGAGGAATTTTAATTGTTTTATCAATCTTTTCCATAATCAATTATTATTAATAATTCAACGTCAAAGGTATGAAGTATTCTATTGAAAACAAAATAAAAATTCACATAAAAATTCGATACGGGATTTTTGCGTTCCTTTTTCTTTTCTCTGTCGCGATTTATGCGCAGGAAGAAAACGTCGATTCATTGGAAATGGCTCTGCATAAACCTTCTATTACCGGAAGCGAATTGTATCTTACTTATAAAAAACTGACGAATGCTTATTTATTAGTCGATAACAAAAAATCGCTGGAATACGCATGGATGGGCGTTCGCTTTGCCGAGAAAAACAATAATCCGTATCAGACTGCCGAGTTTTACTATAATCTGGGAAACGCCTACTATTATGAGGATCATTTGGATTCCGCCCTTTTTTCTTACGAACAATCGCTTGAAATGGTGAAACATACGGAAAAAAACGAAACGGAAGATAAGAAAAGCGTGAATTATCTGCAAGTAAGTCTGTTTCAAAGTATCGGCACAATAAATACTGTACTTGGCAAATACGATTTGGCGCTGGATAATCTTTTCAAAGCGCTGGATGCGGCTGAAAAAATGAACGCGACTGATAAAATTGCAGAGACCTATTATAATATAGCGGCAACTTACGACAGGTTGGCAAATTATCGGCAAGCGGAGATATACTATCTGAAAGAAGAAAAACTTTCCCGCGAAATGAAAGATTCAACCAGTCTTGCAGATGCCTTTATGGGATTGTCCAATTTATTCAGGGAAAAGAAAGACTATGCCAAAGCGTTGGAATATGGCGAAGAATACTACCGGATTAAGTCTGTTCTAAAGGATGTTTCTCCTGAAGAATTAATGTTTGCCAACCAGCAACTTGCCAATGTCTGGCTCAAGATTCCCAATTATGACAAGGCGATGGCGTATGCACTGAAGACTGTTGAATACGCCAAACAGACAAACGTCCCATCCTATCAGGCGACTGCCTTGTATCTCCTTTCGACCTGCTATCTGAAACAGGAGAAATATGCGGAATCGGAAAAAATCGCATTTGAAGCGTTAAAAACAGATACTACTGATTTCTACACCAATTCCATCCTGTATGGAAATATTACAAAAGCGAATATGGGATTGAGAAATCCAGCCAAAGGCATTGAATATTTCGATAAAACCACAGAAGCTATTCACGCTTATTCCAACAAAAACTTTCAATCGTCGCTTTCTGAAATGGAAGTCAAATACGAAACAGAGAAAAAGGAACTAAAAATAACTGCGCTGGAAGATGAAAAGCGGTTGGCAATTGGACTAAGCATCGCCGGCGGCGTTGTTTTGTTGCTGGCGCTCACCACTTTTTTACTTCTCTGGCGTTGGACGGTACAAAAACGGCGCGTCGCCGAGCAACAAAAACAGATGGCGGAACAGCAGTTGAAACAATTGGAACAGGAAAAACAATTGGTTGCCACGCAAGCTGTGCTCGACGGCGAAACGCAAGAACGCGCCCGACTTGCGCGCGACTTGCACGACGGACTGGGCAGCATATTGACCGGCGCAAAATTGAGCTTGATAGAAATGCGAAAAGGCGTTATTCTGGAATTTGCCGATGTAGAACGTTTCGACAAGACAATGGGGTTACTTGACCAATCCGTGCAGGAAATGCGCCGCGTGGCTCATCATCTGATGCCCGATTCGCTTTCGCGCTTCGGATTAAAACCGGCAGTGAGCGATTTTTGCAATAACCTGCCTTCTACCCATTTTGTTTACTACGGCGACGAATCGCGGCTTGATCCGAATCTCGAAGTGATGATTTACCGCAGTATCCACGAATTAGTAACGAATGCGCTGAAACATTCAAGAGCGGATAAAATCACCGTACAAATCATGCAGGAATCCGACCGCATCGCATTTACCGTGCAGGACAACGGCTGCGGCTTCGATCCTTCCTTCGGCAGAAACAGAAGGCATGGGATTGCAAAATATCCGTTCCCGCATAGCGGCATACAGCGGTATTATTGACATTGATTCGAAAACAGGCGAAGGGACAGAGATTAATGTCGAAATTCAATTATGAATTATAAATTATGAATTAGTAAATAATAAATTATGATAAACGTATCAATTGTGGACGACCACCAAATCGTTATAGACGGTTTGGAAAAAATTATTACCGAATCGGGTATCGCCCGATTAACAAATAAAGCATATACGGTAGCAGGATGCTGGAAAATGCTGAAGTTAGCGCAGCCGGACGTATTAATGCTCGATGTAGGTCTGCCGGACGGAAACGGTATAGACTTGTGCCCTCAAATCAAAATAAAATATCCTGCAATCAACATACTGATGTTGACCAGCTATTCCGAATATGCGGTTATTTCTCACGTTCTGAATAACGGCGCATCGGGTTATATTTTGAAAAATTCCATGCCGGAAGAAATTATCGCAGGGATTTTCACGGTAGCTTCCGGGAGACAATTCCTGTGCGAAGAAGTGGATATTCTATTGAAAAAAGGCGAAAAAAGCAAAGTAGAACTTACCCGCCGCGAGCTTGAACTGTTGCGGTTAATAATTGAGGGACATACGAGTACTGAAATTGCAACCAGAATGTGTCTCGGTTATGAAACTATCCGCAGTTACAGGAAAAACCTGCATCTGAAATTATGTGCGCACAATACCGCCGAACTGACGAAAACAGCGTTGGATATGAAATTATTATGATTTTATGGCAATCGCGCTTGGGCGAATCTGTTTTCAAAAATCAATTTCCAAACGGGCAGACATTTCGCCGACTGTCCAATCCGGACCGTTTTGAAGTAAACGGATAGCTTCCTTGTCAGCCGCAGGGCATAGCGGGCGGAGAACGGCAATATCAACCGGACGCCCCTGTTTATTCACATGAAAAATAAGAATTACTTTGCCGTGTTGATTTTCAGAATTAGCATCCTTTATTTGCCGGCGGTTTTGTCCAATATAGCTGTTATATGCTTCGTTTCCTTTTGCCGGCACGGGCGGCGTTTGTTCCTCAATTTCTTCGTTCGGAAGATTATATTGGCTTGGCATTTCAACCGGACTGTCTTGAAAGTCCTCACTGTTTTCTTTGAATTTCTCTATTTCTTTCGGTTGAGCTGTTTGAGCTGTTTGAGCAGATTGAACCGGCTGAATCGACTTGTCCTGTTCAACTGTCTGATTAACAACAATATTCTGTTTTGAATTACTCAAGCTGTCTTTAACGTATTGCAAGCTATCGTCTTTATAATTAGAAATTATTTCATCTTTATGATTTTCAAGAAGAGCCGTATCTTTCAACAAGTTATCTCTATTACCCAAAAAGAAAATTATGCTCAGGACAATTATAAGCAAAACAGCAACCGCAATACCCCATATTTGCAGCGCACGAGACCTTCTTCTCGTTCGTTTTGACAGGTATTTTTCAAGTTTCTTCAAATGATAAGACGGATGATCGTTTATGCGGTCGTATCCGTCAATGGCATCTTGCAGAAAAGGGTCGCGCATTGCTTCTTTTTCCAACTGATACGCTTCTTCTCCGTAACGTTTCCCCTGTATGTAGCTCAATAAATTCATTCGTCAGACTTTTCTATGCAAATTATTAGGTTCTGTTTTCCTTTCTGAATATATTTTTTTACATGCCTTAACTTATAGTCCACCTTATCAACAATTTCGGCGTATGATAACTTATCTTTGAAAAAATAATTGAGGCTCGTTCTTTGCTGTTGCGGCAGTTCTTTCAGACAATTTGCCAATAAAGCCGTTTGCTTCTCATCATTGCTTGCATACAAATTTGCAATTTTGTCAAATTCCTCTGCAAGCGCATTGGCTTCTATGGCAACAAAATTGTTTTCTTTTCCTTGCTGCTGCAAACAATAATTTTTAGTATAATCGTATATCCATGGGCGAAATGCGGTAATATCATAACTATCCAGACTGTAAAGTAAATCATCAAAAATTTGCATGACAACCTCGTCGGCATTGTCGGCATCTTTTAAGTAGTTGAGGCATACGCCGTAGATAAGCGGGAGATAACGATTGAACAATTCCCTCACAAGGTTCTTTTTTCCGGAATCTTTATGCAATAACAAAAGCTCTTCATCCGGCAGATTCGATAGTTCTTTATTCTTCAATAAAAACAAATTTTTTACAAAAGTATAAAAATAAATAAATATTCCAATAAATTTATGAAAAAAAACAAATAAAATTTACAGTTACTTATTATTTCGTATATTTGCGAAAAATAACGCGCAATTTAAATCGCCTTTGTGAAAAAGAGTATTCTTGTTTTAGTTTTACTTTATGTCGTTTTCCTGACAAATGCTTCCACGCGTAAATTCGTAACCGGCGCTTTGTCCGATCAGGTTAAAACGCTGAAAGTTGGCGTGATGGATGATCCTTTTGCACCGCCGGTCATTGAATTGGAAGGCGACCAATGGATTGAAATCAGTTTCGATATGATGGAGCCTGAACCTCATGTTTATACCTATACGATAACTCATTGCGATGCCGATTGGACTCCCTCTCAACTGATTCAGTCGGAATATATGCGGGGGTTTCAAAACAGGATAATAGACGATTATGCGGTATCTTTCAATACAACTATGGACTATGTGAATTATCGGGTAACATTTCCAAATGAAGATGTATTTCTAAGATTATCAGGTAATTATGTCGTACAGGTGTTTCCCGAAAACAGCGACAGACCAATTCTGAACGCTTGCTTTTCGGTCGTTGAACCTCAAGCGCCGCCTGTTTCGGCGCAAGTTACTCCACAGACAGACAAAGGGATGAATAGCTCATACCAGCAGGTAAATTTTTCAGTAAGCTACGGCAATGAAGTGAAAACGCCAATGCAAGATTTGAAAATTTATGTCCAGCAAAACAACCGGATCGATAATGAAGCGCAATTGGTGAAACCGATAATGATTCAAAACAACAAGTTGATTTTCGACCATAATCCGGCGCTGATTTTTGATGCCGGAAATGAATACCGCAGTTTTGAGATGATTACTCATCAATCTGTCGGATTAAATATCGAATCGGTTGACTTTTACGCGCCTTATTACCATACTACGCTAAGACAGGATTTGATCCGAAGTCAACGCTCCTATACGTTTATGCAGGATATCAACGGCAGGTTTGTCGTTCGCACGCTGTCCGGAACAGATTACAGTTACGAAGCCGACTATCAGATAGTTCACTTTTTCCTTCCTTGTGAAAAGCCTTTTGCGGAAAAGGTGTATATTCTGAGCGAAGCCTTTAATAATATTTTAGACGCACGCAGCCAAATGGATTATAGCGCTGAAAATAAAGGTTATACTAAAACGGCTTTATTAAAGGAAGGTTATTACAATTACCTTTATGTTACCAAGAAAGACGATCAGTCCATAGCCGGTACTGCGGCGATTGAAGGTAATTTTTTCCAGACGGAAAATGAATACCGCATAATGGTTTATTTTCGTCCGATGGGAGGGCGATACGACCGGCTGATTGGCGTTCAAACGATTCAATATAAATAATAATGCTGTTCTACGCTCCGGATATTCTAATAAACCGGCAACTTCCCGAAACGGAAGCTCATCATTGTTTGAAGGCGCTGAGGATGCAACCGGGAGACGTCATTCAATTAACCGACGGAAAAGGTAATTTCTTTAATGCCGAAATAGCTGAAATTCATTCAAACCGTTGCAAGGTCAATTTGTTGGAAACAATTCCCCAGCCTCCGCTTTGGAAAGGAAGAATCGAAATCGCTTTAGCGCCTACCAAAAATTTAGACCGCATCGAGTGGTTTGCAGAAAAAGCGACAGAAATAGGAATAGACAAAATCAGTTTCCTGCGTTGCCGGTTCTCGGAACGAAAAGAGATGTCAACCGAACGCATTTTGAAAATCATGATTTCAGCTATGAAACAGTCGGAAAAAGCCCTGCTTCCGGAATTGCAGGCAATGACCGGTTTCAAGGAATTTATCAGGCAAAATTTTGACGGACAAAAATTTATCGCCCATTGTTATCCGGACGAAAAAATACCGTTGGCGCAAGCCTGCCGCAATCATGAAAATGTATTGGTATTGATTGGTCCAGAAGGCGATTTTAGCGAAGAAGAAATCGATTTGGCAAAAGAATGTAAATATATTCCCGTTTCGTTGGGAGAAAGCCGGTTGCGAACGGAAACCGCGGCGCTGGTCGCTTGTCAGACCGTTCATACGGTAAATCAAATTATGAATTATGAATTATAATCGTATTAAAAAGGTTTTGCTGCGTATCGGGCGTTGGACAAGGAATTTGCTGTTGACGCTCTTTATTCTGAGTTTGTTTTTTGTACTCCTATACAAATATGTTCCCGTTTATTATACTCCATTGATGTTGGCGCGTTCGATTGAGCAATTAAAGGAAAATAAGAAATTCCGTATTGCCCATCAATGGGTTCCTTTGTCTGAAATATCGCCTAATCTGGCTCAAGCGGTTGTCGCATCGGAAGACAATCTGTTCCTCATTCACAGCGGATTTGATTTCGACCAGATTGAAATGGCTCAGCAGGAGGCGGCAAAAGGCAGGAGGTTTCGCGGAGCAAGCACTATCTCTCAGCAAACGGCTAAAAATGTTTTTCTTTTGCCTGTTCATTCGTGGATTCGGAAAGGGCTTGAAGCCTATTTCACAGTTTTGATTGAATTGGTTTGGGGTAAGGAACGCATTATGGAAGTTTACTTAAATTCTATAGAAATGGGCGATGGAATTTTCGGCGCACAAGCCGTTGCCAAAGCGCATTTTCAGACGACAGCAGCCAAACTGACCGTACCGGAAGCCGCATTGATAGCGGCGACATTGCCTAATCCGAGGAAGTTTAATTCGGCGGCGCCAAGCGCTTACCTTTTGAGGAGACAGGCGGCAATAATTTCACTCATGCCGAAAATGATGCCGATTGATTTTGAGAATCCACCACAAAAAGAAAAAAAGAAGTGACAGATTTAACTTTCGCCGATTGGGGACTTATTCCTTATTCCGAAGCGTTCAAACGACAAAAAGAATTGTTTGAAACGGCTATCCGGCAAAAAACCGAACAAAAGGAAACGCAGCAAACGATTATTTTCTGCGAACATCCGCACGTAATCACAATTGGAAAAAACGGATCGGTTGCCAATCTTCTTTTTCCGGAAAATATGCTGAAAGAAAAACAAGTTGAATTGTATCCTGTTGATCGTGGCGGAGATGTTACCTATCATGGACCCGGGCAGTTGGTCTGCTATCCGGTAGTCGATTTGGAAGCATTTCATATTGGATTGAAAATGTATATTTTTCGCTTGGAAGAAATAATCATTCGTCTCTTAGACCGCTATGCGCTTAAAGGCGAACGGCTTCCCGGAGCGGCAGGCGTTTGGCTTCAAGCCGGAGACCCGCATAAAGCGAGGAAAATCTGTGCGATTGGCGTCAAAAGCAGCCGCTATGTTACAATGCACGGTTTTGCGCTGAATATTTCTACGGATTTGTCGTATTTTGGATTAATTAATCCTTGCGGATTCAAGGACAAAGGCGTAACTTCTATTGAAAAAGAATTGAATTGTAGAATAGATGCAGTGCAATTGAAAGAGCGGTTGGAGGGTGTTTTCAGGGAGGTGTTTTTGTAATGATTTTTTAGAAAAAATTAAAATAGTGAAATATCAACTTCATTTTCAATACTTTATTTTTTTTACTTTTTCTCACTGAATAGCTGACGCATTTCAATTGTCTCCAGCTCTATCGTCGCCGCCGTCCACCGTTCCATGCTATCCGATATTTTTTTCTGCAATTCGGCGTGTTCCCATAGCAGACTGACATTGGAAGCGCCTTCGGGCGTCGCCAATATATCTTCCATTCGCTTTGTCTCCGCTTCAAATTTTTCAATTTGATTTTCCAGCTCCGCAACGGTTTTTTCCAACCGTTTTATCTGCCGTTGCTGTTCCTTGCGTTCTTCATACGTCAGATTTCCTTCGGATTTACGTGGCGGATTTTCTTTGGAAAGTCCGGTAGATTGGGAATCCGGCTTTTCCTGCTGCGGTTTGATATTCCGTTCCAATTCCCGGAGCGTTTCGATTTTTTTCCTTTCCAGAAATTCGTAAATACCGCCGAGATGTTCTTTTACCCGTTGATTACCAAACTCATATACTTTATCGACCAAACCGTCTAAAAACTCGCGGTCGTGCGAAACGATAATCGCCGTGCCGTCAAATTCTTTCAAGGCTTCTTTCAGGACGTCTTTCGAACGCATGTCCAAGTGATTGGTCGGCTCGTCTAAAATCAGCAGGTTAACCGGTTCAAGCAAGAGCTTAATCATGGCTAAACGGGTGCGCTCGCCTCCCGATAAAACGGCGACTTTCTTGTCGGAAGCCTCTCCTCCAAACATAAAAGCGCCGAGAATATCGCGGATTTTTGTCCGTATATCGCCTACTGCGACATAGTCAATGGTTTCAAAAACCGTAAGTTTTTCGTCCATTAAATCGGCTTGATTTTGAGCGAAATAACCGATTTTCACATTATGCCCCAACTGCAATTTTCCTTCATAATGGATTTGATTCATGATACATTTGACCAAAGTCGATTTGCCTTCGCCATTTTTCCCGACGAAAGCGACTTTCTCTCCTCTGCTAATCATGAAGTTAACCTGTTCAAAAATCAGATGATCGCCGTAGGATTTACTCACGTTTTCCATAATCGCCGGATGCGAACCGGAACGCGGCGCAGGAGGAAATTTCAGACGTAAAGCGGAAAAATCTTCTTCATCGACTTCGAGGCGTTCTATCTTATCCAACTGCTTGATGCGGCTCTGCACCTGCACCGCTTTTGTAGCCTTATACCGGAAACGTTCGATAAACGCTTCGGTATCTTCAATTTGCTTGCGCTGATTTTCATACGCGCGGATTTGCTGTTCGCGGCGTTCTTTTCGCAATACTACATATTTGGAATAATTGACGCGGTAGTCGTAGATTTTTCCCAACGAAATTTCAATGGTTCGCTGCGTTACGTTATCAATAAACGCCCTGTCGTGCGACACGAGAATGACGGCGTTTGCCTGTGTTGCCAAAAAATTTTCCACCCATTGAATGGATTCAATATCTAAGTGGTTAGTCGGTTCGTCAAGCAAAAGGATGTCCGGTTTCTGCAGAAGGAGTTTTGCTAATTCGATACGCATCCGCCAGCCGCCGCTAAATTCCGTTACCGGACGGTCGAAATCTTTCCGTACAAAACCTAAACCCATCAATGTTTTTTCGACGTCGGCTTCGATTTGCATGGCGCCTTCCATTGCCAAGCGTTCATTCAAGTGAGTAATTTCATCAATCAGGTTATGGTAGGATTCCGATTCGTAATCGTTTCGATGCGCCAACTCGTGATTCATCCGGTCTAATTTCGCCTCCATTTGCAGAATGGATTCAAAAGCGAGGGTGGCTTCTTCTTTCACCGTGCGTTCTGAAAAAAATTGCATTTGCTGCGGCAAATAACCGATTACCGCATCTTTAGGCATGGCGATACGTCCTTGAGAAGGCGCTTGCAATCCGGCGAAAATTTTCAGCAATGTACTTTTGCCTGCTCCGTTCTTGCCGACCAAAGCAATGCGGTCTTTCTTATCAACAACAAACCCAATGGAGTCCAAGAGCGTGAAACTCCCGAAAGAAACCGTTAAATTTTCAACCGAATACATGAAATCAAAGGACTGCTTTCAGCCAAGCTTGCGACATCAATTGAGCGCCTGCCATGGAAGGATGTACGCCGTCTTTTCCCCAATACTCTGCCGGCGCATGATTAAGAGCCTCATTGAATACGGATTGCAGCGGAACAAAAATCAAATTGTTGTCGGAAGCTATTTTTTTAGCCGCATTTCGATACGGAGCAAAATCGTTTTCCCAAGTGTCATCCAGCGCCGTTCCTCCGCGAATGATAAACGGTTCCATAATAACAATCTTTACTTTCGGCAAAGCGCTTTTCGTTTTCGAAATCAGCTTCTTATAATCGTTTACATAAGTTTTTACTGTTCCCGCGTATCCTTTGTTTTTAGTATGCCAAAAATCGTTTACCCCGATTAATATGCTAAGGATATTGGGCTGCAACGCAAGGCAATCTTTTTCCCAACGCTCGGCTAACTGGAATACTTTGTTACCCGATATTCCACGATTATACAAATTCAGCCCGTCATCCGGACGATTTGCCAAAAGCGATGCCGCCGTGAAAAGGGCATAGCCAACGCCAAAAGCGGAAGCTAAATTGGGAGCGGCTTCATCCTCGCGTTTTCTTCCGGCATCGGTAATAGAATCGCCTTGAAATAGAATGATATCTCCTTTCGACAAAGTATAGCGTTGAGTCGCGCTTGCCCCTGCCGATTCGGGCATAGCCGCTTTCAGTATTTCCGGCAAAAGTAATGCAGAAGCGCCCGTTGCGGCTGTTTTTATCAAAAAGTTACGTCTATTCATGATATAAATATTTAGATATTAGGAAAATAGTTTTTCCGGGTATTCTCCAAGCGCTATTAATTGACCGATTTTCTCAACAACCGAAGGACGGTCGTCGGCGTAAGTTACGCCAAACCATTTGGAAGGAGTATCCAATACTTTTACCCTGATTTGATCTTTTTCCATCAAACAATTGATTACCCATGGAATATACATTTCCGCTTTGGGATTATCCTGATTTTTATTTAGAAAATCAATAAAAAGGGATTCGGAATAATTGAAATATTCGGTTGTAAATCCCCACATATTCATGGAAACCGGCGTATTTTCGCCCACGACAACCAGATTTTCGTTTTCGTCTTTGTATTTTATTTTTTCGTCTTTATCACGGATGATATAGGTTCGTTCCACAACCGAAGTTAAAAATCCTTCGGCGTCGGTGGAACAGATTCCGCGAGCGACCGAACCGCTTTCCGACAAGGTGTTTCCCAAGCGATACCCAACCATAAAATAATGATTTTTTTTGTTTTCAAGCGTTTGGAGGTATTCCGCCGCAATCCGGTAGCTTTCCCTGCCGTAGAAATCATCGGCGTTGATGACCAAGAACGGCTCTTTGATAACGTCTTTTCCCATCATAACCGCGTGGTTGGTTCCCCAAGGTTTTACACGGTCTTTGTTCAGTTGAAATCCTTTCGGAAGCTTATCCAATTCCTGAAAAACCAGTTCGACAGGTATCAGATTTTCATACTTTCGAAGAATTTTTTCCCTGAAATCCTGTTCAAACGATTCCCTGATAACAAACACGACTTTCCCGAAGCCGGCTCTCACGGCATCGTAAATGGAATAATCCATGATCGTTTCCCCGTTCGGACCAAGTCCGTCCAATTGTTTCAATCCTCCGTAACGACTACCCATGCCGGCAGCTAATACAAATAATGTAGGTTTCATATATTTTACTTTTTTATCAAACACATTTTCGACAAAGATACGATATTTTGTGCGACCGGCAATAAGGTAAGGTAAGGAAATATACATTTGAAATGAAAAAAAATAACAGGCTGAATGTCTTCGACAAACAACAAATTATTCAGTCCCCTGTTTTTCCGGTTCCGTTGCCGGAGCTTCTGTTTCCGTAGCCGCAGCCGCAGCTTTAGCGGCAGCAGTAGCCAAGGTTGCTTTTTTTGTAGCCAAAACTTCCGCTTTTGCTTTATTAGCAGCCTTTTCGGCGTCTAACTTTGCTTTAATGGCAACTCTTTCCGTTTCAAGTAATTTACTAACTGTCGTTTTAAGTGATTTCTGCTTTCCGTCTATCCATGTTTGGAATTTAGTCTCAGCATCCGCTTCAGTGAAAGCGCCTTTTTTAACTCCGCCCAATAAATGCTTTTTAAGAAGCACGCCTTGCGCTGAGAGAATATTTTTTACTGTATCCGTAGGTTGAGCGCCTACTTGCAGCCAATACAAAGCCCTGTCAAATTTCAAATCTATTGTAGCAGGATTCGTATTCGGGTTGTAAGAACCAATCCTTTCG
>Ga0123357_10004604_pt1 | contig 16257 bp, 14 predicted proteins | sample TergutEmb28metaG_FD_89873 | JGI IMG/M metagenome (GOLD analysis project Ga0123357, IMG submission 89873) | Embiratermes neotenicus P4 segment gut microbial communities from Petit-Saut dam, French Guiana - Emb289 P4 | ecosystem: Host-associated > Arthropoda: Insects > Digestive system > Gut ... | reverse complement strand
GACGCGCTTTGATTATAAAGTCTGGAAATCAAATCCTGTGGCACTTTTTTACTCCATTTTATCATATATAATATATTCTCCTCTTATTATTTTTCATTGTTAATACTATTATGGAATTTTCACCGTATAGAACACCACATTGTTTGCGGACAATGCCATCCGTAACGATAGTTCTCCTCTTTCCACGGTTCCTGTCAATGTCTCCGGCGCTAACTTTGACATCTCAACATATTTATCCCTGAGTTTATCGAAATAAAACTTTCGCGCCCAACCGCGTTTCAATGTATTCGACGCGTCAAGTGCCGCGCTCTCCGGCGACCGCAGGAAACAGTCGTCGTCAATCCCGTGCCGCGCTCTGTCGCGCAGCCACTCGGGGAAAAAGTTGGCATTGTCGCCAATGACGCGGCGCGTTATTTCGAGCGGCTGCCCCTCAAGTTCCGGCAGGTCTATATCGACAGCAATATCAACCGCCGTGTTATACTCAAGCGAGTTGCCGAAATTGAATGCCATTATATACACATATTTATCATCTGCTGAAGCAAGAATATCAATTTTTGTCTGACAGGTTTCTTCCCGTGGAACGGCGTCTTGCCGTACCGTCCGTACAGGCAATCGGTTGCCGCGGCACATTTTGTGATACTCGTTTGCCACATGGAAAGACACTGTCGGGTAGCAGTCCGGTGCGTCGCCCTTGTTGCTGACGCCGTGAGCACTCGTGTATCCCCAGACGGAGCAGTAGTCGATATCGCAATCCACCAATTGTTTTATTAACTGCGCGTCATACGCGGCTTGATATGTATGACCTACGATGTGGTTGGCTGGGTGAAAGCGCATCGAATTTGTCAGAGAGCCGCCTGACTCTGTTACGCCGATTCTGCTTTCGTCGACGCCGTAGGATAATTTCAGCCCATACTTTTCAGACATTTCCCGAAACGGCGCAAACGAGCGTTTTAAATCTTTGACATTACCCTTGCACATAGGCCATTCGTATGATGAAACAGTCAGGAAACAAATCCGTGTGCCTACTTCGCCGGTGTGGAAATTCTTGCCTTCGGCGCAGTGTTCAATCAACAATGTAGGATTCCACAGTTGATACGGATTTCCCGCAATTCCCATCGCGTGCGCTCCGACGCATACTTCTTCACCCAACACGTCCTGTAAAGCCGCGACAGTTGTGTCATACAACGTAAAGTATGCCTGCATTGAGCGTTCGGGGTCTTTGTCGGGAGTGTGTAAACATTCGATGTTTTCATATTCGGTCAGCACGCAATACCGCCACAGGCGCGTCTCCGCAAGCCCGAATTCCTCAGCCAGTGCGGTGGCAGTATCGCGTATATAACGGTAATAGTCGTCAAAACTATCCGGCGGATAGCAGTTGATGTTATATCGCGGGTCAGCGACAGCCCCAGTTGTCAGTTTAAACGGCACACAACCGGTTTTGAGATAAGGCTTCATGCCAAGCGACAGAATGGCGCGGCAGGCTGTAAACAGTTTGCTGAAATCATAGTCTGTCATAGTGGTTCGGTCAAGCGGGTCTCGGAACAAGTCGCGCTCAGGGTTGCCGCCGGTCGCATTCGTAATCTGGATTGTTTCGACAAAATTTCTGATGTCCGCCAACGGACTGGGTCGTACCGTCATGTCCATATTGTCGGCACTCCATATATTGATGTTGTTGACCTTGTTGCCTAACGGCGCGCCGCGCACAGCCGTATCAATATGATAATGCACAAGTGGAGTTTGTTCTGCCATAAATATATTCTCCTTTTTATTTACGCTTATATTTTATTTTTAAATTGTATCACATCATATAAATGTTGTCAATCGGGGGTGGGTCGATATTTTCATATAAAACGCATATTTATTTTATAAAAATACAAAAAAAATAAAAACGAAAGGATTTGATTTATATGTACCAAAACAAACTTCCGATGTGGAAAGGCTTTAACCTTCTTGACATGCTTAATTCTGACTGTAGAGGTGAATTTTCGGAAACTGATTTTAAATGGATTGCGGAATTAGGGTTCAATTTTGTACGGCTTCCGCTGTCTTACAGGCTCTGGATAAATAACGGCGATGTTTACGACATCAACGAAGAAGTGTTAAAAAAGATAGACCAGGCGGTCGAGTTCGGCGATAAATATAATATTCATGTGAATCTGAATTTTCACAAAGCGCCCGGATATAATGTGAGCAATTATATCATTGAACCGTACAGCCTCTGGAAAGACGACGAAGCGATACGGGCGTTCTGTTTTCATTGGGAACTGATGGCAAAGAGGTATAAGCGAATTGATTCAAAAAGACTAAGTTTCAACCCCCTAAACGAGCCGCCAAGCATAAAACCAGAAAAAATGACCGCAGAAGCGCATACGAAAGTAATAACTGCCTGCGTAAACGCAATCCGCAATATTGACAAAGACCGCCTTATAATCGTGGACGGCGTAAGATACGCCACCCAATCCTGCCCTGAGCTCGTCGGACTTAACGTAGCGCAGAGCTGTCACGCTTATTATCCTATGGAAGTCACGCACTATAAATCATTCAGTGACAGGGAATGGGAAGTCCCGACATGGCCCGTCTTCTCGAACTTCGGCAGTTGGCAGCAAGGTTGGTGGGACAAGGACAGGATTCAGGAATTCTACAAAGAATGGGGGGATTTGGTACGGCAGGGCGTCGGCGTTCATTGCGGTGAAAGCGGAGTATCGTCGCATACGCCACACGATGTCGCGCTGGCATGGCTAAAAGATGTGATCGATGAACTTGACAAATATAACATAGGACTTGCGTTCTGGGTTTTCAAGGGTTCGATACTTGACAGCGGGCGGGATGACGTCGATTATGAAGATTTTCACGGACACAAATTAGACAGAAAACTTTTAGACCTTTTATTGAGATAATTTTATTATAATAAATCCAAATAATACCTTTGCGTACTATGAGAATAATTTATGATAAATAATATAATATAATCTTTTCTACATTATTATTTTTATTATTATAGTATGAGGTAAAAATTTTATATTTCCCGATATGAATAATTTGTAAATATTTCATTTTTTGATTGACAGATATAGTTTTTTATGTTATTCTATATACAAGACGGGCGCGCGAGCCGCCCGCGCGGGTTATTTTATAGTCCGCGCGGGCACTCGCGCGCCCGTCGTTATGGTTTGTAAAATAAGCAATATCGTCAAACAGCAATTAAATAATCATATTCGTGGTTATAAAAATTATCTGCACTATGTCAAGGTATTAAACCGTAATAAATTTAATATCGGAGGAAAACATGAGAGAAATACTGATACCAAAAGAAGATTTAGTCTTGAAATATTCGTACAAAACGCCTGAGAAAATATACGGATATAAAAAATCGGAAAACCCGTCAGACTGGCAGGCAAAATGCCGGGAAAAACTGAAAGAACTTATTGTGTGCGATTTTGATTTTGCGGAAAGACCCGTCGAAATACATCACACAACAAAACTTGATTTCGGCATGGTTCACTCGCTGATAATGCAGGTTGATGAAACCTTGTCTATACCAGCATATCTGCTTATCCCTGAGGTGATAAAATCGGAAACGCCTGTAATAGCAGTACAAGGTCACGGATATATCAAAGGCGTTCTCGGCATACATAACGACTATCACCACGCTTTCGGCGTTGAACTGTGCCGCGCAGGATTCGTCGTCTTAGTGCCTGAAATACGGGGATTCGGCGACCTCGTAAATCTGTCGGCTCATATTGACGGCGGCAGACTGATATATTATAACTGGGGCGAGTTGATGGCATATACATTAGTGACGGACGCTTTTCAGAAAGGATATACGTTAATCGGTGATACAGTACAGGACTTATATGCGTGGGGGTCATATATCTGCGGATATACCAAACAGCAGAGCTATTCTGTCGCCGGAATATCATACGGCGGCGATTTGTCCCTGATTTTATCAGCACTCGACGAACGGGTCGATAAAACGTTCGCGAGCGGAACATTGGGATCTATGACGCCTATTTTCGAGAGATGCTATAATGCTCCGGCTCATTGTATACCCAATATATTAAAGTATATGGACAGGCAGGAGATAGCCTCATGTATTGCGCCGCGTTCATTGTGCGTGCATTACGGTGAACTTGATGTGCCGTCTCCCGAAAATTCTTCCGCGGCTTTTAACGAAACGGCAATTCCCGCCTATAACGGAGTGAAACGATTTTACGGCATACTGGGGGTGGCGAACAAGATACAACTCGCGATTTCGCCTGATATGAAGCACGAAATGGATAACTCTGCGCTCATTGATTATTTACAGGGGAATGAAATAAAAAATATATTAAAAATGGAAGATATATTCAAGAAAAAGCCTAAAGAAAGAAAAGTAAAACCGGACGAATTTTGTAACGCCATAAGCGGTAACGGCGCAAATACTGACCCATATGTCATATTTATAAATGATTGGTATTACGGCACTTGCACTTATGACGGTGACGGGCAGAAAAGTATCGTTGTGTATAGAGCCAATCATTTACAGGATTTATTTAACACAACGCCTATTACTGTATTTAACGCGGTTGACGGGACTGATTATTCCTGTGACATGCAGGCTCCTGAGATCCATTATTTAGCCGGAAACTGGTATATATATTTCGCCGCAAAGAGAAACGACGCAAACAAATGTCATGTTATACAGGGTGGTACAGACCCGAACGACCCATTAAGCGCGCCTTATCATTATATGTCTGAACTTTCTTCCCCGAATTCCAATACCGACGCAAGCATCATAACAATTAACGAAAAACACTATTTGTTATCTGCCTGTCAGACAGATACAGGCAAATGTATTGCTATAACTGAGATGATTAATCCGTGGACACTTAACCCTGATACATCCACCATTATCAATACTCCCGAATATGCTTGGGAAAAACAATCGCTTGATATCGTTGAAGCTCCCGAAGCTCTTTATAAAGACGGGAAAATAATGATAATATATTCAGCTTCCGCAGTTTACGATACAGGATGCTGCCTCGGTATGCTCACATACAATCAGGGCGACCCGTTGTTGCACTCATCATGGGATAAACAATCAGAACCTGTTTTCAAAAGCACAAATACAGTATGGGGGGCAAGTCACGCTTGCTTTACCACATCGCTTGACGGTAAAGAAGATTGGATTGTGTATCACGCTAAAGTTTATAATACCAGCGATATTTCAGCCGGAGCACTGATTTGTAATATAAGAGCGCAAAAATTTACGTGGAACAGAGACGGCACTCCGAATTTCGGTGAACCTGTCGAAACAGGTACTCCTGTGCGTGAACCCTCAGGCACAAAACACGGCAGGGTAGTATGCGAAGTTGAGGGCGGTATTATAGGCGGTAACGCCAAAATAATTGATGATGCGTTAAGTTCGGGCGGAAAAAAAGTCCGGCTTGATAAAATCGGAGATTTTGTGCAGTTAGACGCATATATTTATTCTGCCGGATATTACACCCTGACTATACTATATCACAATACTGGCGGTGATATTGAATATAAAAGCCTGTATATTAACGACGAATTTATTGAAAGATTAGATTTCCCCGGTCATTGTCCTATGACCAATCCAAGCCGCGTTACGACAGTTTTATTTAAACAACATATGAACTCGATAAAATTTTTAAGAGATACTAACGATTCACCGGGCACTGATATTGATTGTTTCATAATTGAAAAGCAATAACATTTCCCGTTTTAAGAGCAAATAATTTTACAAAAAGATCTTCCAAAAGACGATTTTCATATTGACAAAATTCGATTTAGAGTATATAATATAATATATCGAAAAAAACAGATGTGAGGCGGTAAATATTCATGGAAAATAAACACTTGGATAATGCGCGTGTTTTCAAGGCTTTCTGCGACGAAAACAGACTGATGATACTTGAAATGTTGCAGAGCGGCGAAAAGTGCGCCTGTGTACTTTTAGAAAAGCTGAATATTGTGCAGTCAACTCTTTCGCACCACATGAAAATTCTCGTGGACAGCGGCATAGTTTCGGCTCGGAAAGAAGGCAAATGGACGCATTACTCTATTTCAAGCGAAGGCGTCGCTGTTGCGAAAGAATTGTTAATCAAACTGACTGTTGTAATTGAAAACTGTGGCTGTATAAATTGCGATTGTGCAGACAATTCTCAATGCAAATAATTATAACAAGATTTACGAGGTAAACGAATATGGCAAAAAATAAAAAAGTAAACTCATGCTGTGAATCCGGCGGGAATTGCGGCGAGCCTAAACCGACAGTAAAGAGTGTATCAACTTCTCTTAAATTCAAAGACCATCTTGGCGCATGGAAAGCTCGTTGGGGCATAGGTCGCATGGATTACAAAATCGAACCGGTATTGTATGCTGTTGGAAAACCCGATAATAATTCACCCGTTCTGGTGAGCGCAAACTACAAACTGACATTTGACACATTACGTAAAAATCTCGTCGGTTTGGACTGCTGGCTTCTGATACTCGACACGAAAGGTATAAACGTGTGGTGCGCGGCGGGGAAAGGCACATTCGGCACAGACGAGTTAGTACATCGCATTGAAACGTCGGAACTTTCAAAGTATGTATCGCATAAAAAGTTAATACTGCCGCAACTTGGCGCAACAGGCGTAAGCGCGAATGAAGTGGCGCGGCGTTCAGGGTATAACGTCAATTACGGACCGGTACGCGCAAGCGACATCAAAGAGTATATTGACGCAGGATGTAAAGCGACAAAGGAAATGCGGACAGTAAAATTTACGTTGTGGGACAGGCTTGTATTAACGCCAATGGAGTTAATTCCCGCATTAAAGATAACATTACCCGTTTTTGGTGTTATGTTCTTGGCAAATAAATTCGCGGCGAAACCGTTTGATAAATCTGATGTTGCCTCGAATATCGGGGCGATTCTCGCGGGTACGGTTCTCACACCTGCATTGCTTCCGGCTATACCCGGTAGAGCTTTCTCATTGAAAGGTTGGCTACTGGGTTTGGGCTGTACGGCGGGTATTTTAGGTTTGTCTGGGAAATTTAAGCGGGGAAATTGGCTTTTATCGGCAGGAAAATTATTATTATATCCCGCTGTATCGTCATATCTCGCCATGAATTTTACAGGTTCGTCAACATATACGTCGCCGTCTGGAGTGAATAAGGAAATGAAAAAGGCTTTACCTTTTATTGTGGGGTCTGCGGCAGTAGGAGCGGCATTGACACTCGGTATTCATTTGTTTGGGGAAAGAGGGAAAACGAAATGAAACTTAAATATCTTAAAAATGTAACGACGCTTGATTTAAACGCTGAGAAGTGCGTCGGCTGCGGACGCTGTACAGAAGTCTGTCCGCACGGCGTATTCGATATAATTGATAACAAAACACAAATCATTGACAAAGATTCATGTATGGAGTGCGGGGCTTGTGCTTTAAATTGCCCGGAGGAAGCAATAGAGGTCAACGCCGGAGTAGGATGTGCGGCGGCCATTATCAAAAGTTGGTTCACAGGAGGAGAGCCGTCTTGCGACTGCGGAAACAGTAGTGACGGCGGTAAATGCTGTTAATCAAAATATTGTCAAAGGAGTTTAAGAATGAAAAGAGCAATGATTGACCCCGTAAAATGCGCAAATTGTCCGACTTGTCTTGTTGAAGAAAAATGTCAGGAAAATGCCGTCATCAGAGAAGAAGTTATAGATAAGCCTTGGATTGATTTTTACCATTGCAGGGGCTGTATGAAATGTAAAACAGTTTGCGAACACAACGCTGTTATTGAGGAAATCAAGCCATGTGACGGCAAGTTTGCCGCAGGTTGGTAATATCAGAATTTTTGAAAGGATTTAGATTTATATGAAAGCATATATTGATAAGCAAAAATGTTCATCCGAGCCCCGCATTTGTAAACCGATTGCTGAATGTCCTGAAAAAGCTATTTCATGGGTTGAAGACGAAAATGAACCACTCGGCTCGCGTATTGAAATTGACGAGGAAAAATGTAAAGGGTGCGGCATTTGTGTACCGTTGTGCTGCGGCGACTGCATTGAGGTCAAATAATAAACGGAAAGTGAGAGATTAAAATTAATAAATTAAAATTATCATTTTTAGATAAGTTTTTAACACTTTGGATATTTATCGCAATGGGTATCGGCGTTCTTGCTGGATATTTAGTGCCAAGCCTATCAAAAACGTTAGAAGGAATGAGTTCAGGGACAATATCATTCCCTATTGCTGTCGGATTGATTATAATGATGTACCCACCTCTGTGTAAAATAAAGTACGAAGAAATCGGCAAAGTGGCAAAGAACAAAAAAGTATTGGGGTTCTCGTTAATTCAAAATTGGATTGTCGGACCGATTTTGATGTTTATTCTCGCTGCTTTGCTTTTGAATGATATGCCCAACTACGCTGTCGGTCTCATCATTATAGGATTGGCTCGCTGTATTGCTATGGTTATTGTTTGGAACACGCTTGCCAAAGGCGACAACGAATATTGCGCCGCGCTTGTAGCGTTAAACTCGATTTTTCAGATTTTATTTTATTCTGTGTACATATATTTATTTGTAACAGTATCTCCGAAATGGCTCGGATTATCGTGGGGCGGTCAGATTGTTAGTGTATCAATTTGGGGCGTGGCGAAAAGCGTTTTAATCTATCTTGGTATTCCGTTTGCCGCAGGATTTTTAACTCGGTTTATATTGATAAGGCTGAAATCGAAAGAGTGGTATGAGACAAAATTTATACCCCAAATTTCACCTGTCGCACTTATCGCACTATTATACACTATCGTCGTGATGTTCATTCTCAAAGGTCAGTTCATTGTCAAGCTGCCGCTTGATGTTGTCAGGATTGCAATTCCGTTATTGATATACTTTGCAGTAATGTTTCTCGCGAGTTTCTTTATATCCTACAGGCAGGGGTTCAATTACGAACAGACTGTAACGCTTTCGTTTACGGCGGCAAGTAATAATTTTGAGCTTGCTATTGCCGTTGCTGTCGCTGTTTTCGGTATTGCTTCTGAACAGGCGTTTGCGGCGGTAATCGGACCGCTGATTGAAGTGCCGGTAATGATTTCGCTTGTCAATGTAGCGTTATGGTTTAAAAAGAAATATTTTGACAGAAGAAAGGCGGGAATGTAATATATGCTTAAAGTTGCGTTTATATGCGTACATAATTCCTGCCGTTCCCAAATTGCGGAAGCTCTGTGCAAACATCTTGCGAGTGATGTTTTTGAGGCTTATTCTGCGGGAACGGAAACCAAGCCGCAAATCAATCAGGACGCTGTCCGACTAATGAAACAACTTTACGGTATCGACATGGAGAAAACTCAGCATTCAAAACTGCTGTCCGACATACCGCCTGTTGATATTGTTATTACAATGGGGTGTAATGTAGAGTGTCCGTTTCTTCCATGCAAATACCGCGAGGATTGGGGGTTGGACGATCCGACAGGGAAAAGCGATGAGGAATTTATAAAAACCATAAGTTCGATAGAACAGAAAATATACGAGTTAAAAATAAAAATCGGTTCTTTGAATTAACATAAAACTCTCGGGGTAGCTTATTCTGAGAGTTTTTCTGCTGGTTTCGATAAAATTAATTTTTGGGAAAAACCAATTATTAGACTTATCAGGAACTTTTTCTAACATTTCGCGTCTAAAATGATAAAAATTAATAAATTCCGATAAAGAAAGCGTGATTAAAATGAAGCGAATAATAGCATTACCGCTAATTTTGATTGTTATTTTAGGGGGATGTTCCTTTAACGATTCCAATTTTAATATAATATCGTCTTATTCGAGTTCCCAGCAGCCAGACAGTACAATATATAATTCGATTTCGCAACCAACCGATACTACAGGTAATACCGATATGCAACCGATAATAAGCGTTACAAATTCTCCTGTGCCGACAGGACATTCATCAAACCTTGGGAGTGTAAGCTTCGGCGCTTCGGGAATGTACAATTTTTATTGTTTCAACGGTTATATATACAAAATTGTGAGCGATGATAATGACAGGATTCTTGTTTATGATAAATCCGATGTCTCAGCGAAACCTATAGGCAATGTGTATAATCCTTTATACTCGGATAATAACAATACGGAAACAGTATACAGCGTCAACAACATATCAAACGCCGTCGGCACTTCCGCTCCGCAAAGTATTGCGATTGAATTCATAAATCCCGTTATTCCAATTGCCGATTATTATTATCAGCGCGCCGATTATTTCGCGAGCGATATTTCAGTTTATGAAGGTCAGACTTATCAAATCGCTCCGATTTTTATCGGCGGGATTTTAACGTCAGAGACAGAAGCGCCTTACGAAGTTGACAAAAAAATCGGAGAAACGACAACCGGATTCGATGTATATTCATATAAAAATCCGCAAAGTTCCGGCGCGTTGGCGATTGATATACCCGGTATGACCTGTGACTTTGGAGACATGAAGTTATATCCAATGGCGATACCAGCCGGAGCCACAGTTAAAAACTACTCGGCTATGTATTTTTTGAATGACAACACAGGCTGGCTGTGCGAAACGGCACTAAACACTCCATATGCCGCCAGTCCATCGCAGTTATCAGCGCAGTTGTTGAAAACAACGGACGGCGGGAACACTTGGACGCAGATATGGAACGCGCCGTCAGACTCGATTGATTATACGCAGCTTGATTTCGTCAGCGACCAGACCGGCTGGGCGGTAGAAATGGAAGGGACAGATATATCCTTAGCGAAAACTATCGACGGCGGCAAAAACTGGTCGAAACAACTTGACGGAAATACTGACATTAATTCACTGCAATTTTTTGATACACACAACGGCTATATCAGGCAGGACGATAAAATTTTCAAAACCTCTGACGGCGGAAGCACTTGGACAGACATCACGCCGCCGACAAACAACTCGCCCTATGGAGAATATGGTTACGGCATCGGAACTCCGTACTTCTGTTTTCTGAATCCCGACATAGGATGGGCGACAGGAAATCTGAGCGGTATAGCCGTGGTGTACTATACCGATGACGAAGGTAAAAATTGGACGAAATTATGGAGTATCAAAGGCGATCAGAACAACTTTTTATCGGGGTCGTGCTTCTGGATTACATTTTGTAACGCTTCAGACGGCTGGATTTTACTTTCCGGCGAAGATTTGGTGTCAGGAAGTTTATACCGCACGACGGACGGCGGCATGAGCTTTCAGAAAGTGAATGATTTTATCAGCGACGGACGCCCTTTGCCGATGAAACTGTATTTCACCGACAAAAGCACCGGCTGGATTCCAACAGTTCACGGAGCGGGCTGGACGGTGAACGGACTTATGCACACAACGGACGGCGGCAAAACCTTTGATTACATCTACATAAGCCCCGACCAGTACGGGGAGTGTGATTGCGACGACGTTATATTCACATCTCAAAACATAGGGTTTGCGTTCAGCGGAGAGCATGGCTGCGGCAGTTATATTGCCGGAACGACCAACGGCGGCAAGACATGGAATCTATTGCGTTAATTTGTATCTCGGCTCTTTTATTTTTACTTAGATTTTTTTAATTTATATGTTATGTATCTCCGAAAGAAATGCCGATGAGACGCGCCTGACTGATAACTTCGCAATCGAGCGGAATGGTTTTCAACTTGCCTGCCACTTCGGATAACGGTATCGGAACGATAGAATTGTCCCGTAACGCAACCATGTAACCAAATTTTTTCTTTATGATAAGTTCCCCCGCTTTCGCGCCCAACCGGGAACATAATATACGGTCTGACGGCGTAGGGTCGCCGCCTCTCTGGAAATGACCGGGCACTAAAAGCCTCGCATCCTGATTCAAACGTTCGCTTAACTTTTTTACAAGATACGACCCGGACGTAAATCCCGCAGATTCCGAATTTTTACGTTCCTTTTTCGGCAGTTCCACTTCTTCTTTTGAAAGCGCGCCTTCCGCAACAGCGATTATAGAAAATTTTTTGCCGAGTTGATTCCGTTTTTCAATTACGCTCATAACATGGCGGATGTCGTAAGGTATCTCCGGCAATAAAATTGCGTCGGCTCCGCCGGCAATCCCGGCATATAGCGTAATCCAGCCGACTTTGTGCCCCATGAGTTCAACGACAAATATCCTGCCGTGCGAAGCAGCGGTAGTGTGAACAACGTCGAGATACTCCGTGGCTTTTGCCACAGCGCTGTCGAATCCGAAAGAGTAATCCGTACCATATATATCGTTATCGATGGTTTTCGGCAGCGTCACGACATTGACCCCATTCTGGCTCAGTGCATAGGCGGTTTTGTGCGTGCCGTTACCGCCTAATATAACCAGAGCGTCAAATTTTCCTTTTTTATAGTTCTCCATAATCATTGTCAGTTTATTTTTATCATTTTCAATAATATCCTGCATTGTCTTAAAAGGCTGGCGCGAAGTTCCGAGAATCGTTCCGCCTTCGCGCAGAATGCCGGAAAATTCGCGCAGTTTCATTCTATGCCATATCCCGTCAATCAGTCCCCTATAACCGTCCTGTATTCCGTAAAGTTCCACATCGGGAACAGAATTGGCAAGCGTTTTCGCTACGCCTCTAAGGGCGGCGTTCAACCCCTGACAGTCTCCGCCGCTTGTAAGTAAACCTATTTTCATCTATAATCTTCCTTTAATAAATAATTAAATATTATTTTTATATAAAAATCAATATGCAAATTTGCATATGACCGCTGTTTCTATTGTTCTCTTAACATTAATTCATTCTGCGCGTCGTAATAATCCGTGAATGTCCCCGAAATCTTTTCATAATTGCCGCTTGGCAGAAGTTCGCGGGCTTTTACGTTGTCTTTCCAATAACAGTCGAACATTCTTTCAAGCTCTGTTTTTATGTCTTCGTCACATATCGGAGCGGCAATTTCAAGACGGCGTGTGGTATTTCTCGTCATTAAATCCGCAGAGCTTATATACACTTTCGTCTCTTCACCATCTTTATTTTTGCCGAATATAAATATCCTCGAATGTTCCAGAAAACGACCTACTATGCTGATAACTCTGATATTGTCGGTTTTGCCCGGAATACCCGGCAGCAGGCAGCATATGCCGCGTATAAGCAAATCTATCTTTACCCCGCTCTGCGAGGCTCTAACCAATTCGTCTATAATTTCTTTGTCCGTAAGAGCGTTCGTTTTCAATCTTACGTGCCCTGTTTTTCCACTTTCAGCTTTCTTTACTTCCTCGCCGATAAGTTTTATTATCTCGTTTTTTAACTGCAATGGAGCCACCAAAAGACATGAATAACCATCTGTCGGATTCGATGTAGTTACGGAGTTAAAGAATTTCATAGCATCCTTGCCTATCTGCATATCAGATGTAATAATCCCTACATCCGTATATAATTTAGCAGTATTTTCATTGTAATTGCCGGTTCCTAAGTGAGTTATATATTTTATGTCATTTCCGCGTTTTTTGGTGATAAGCGTGATTTTAGAATGTATTTTATATTCCTCTACGCCGTATATGACGTTACAGCCGGCTTCCTCCAGTTTTTTCGACCAGTTGATGTTATTTTCCTCGTCGAAGCGGGCCTGAAGCTCCACCACTGCGGTAACGTGTTTTCCGGCTTCCGATATGCGGCAAAGATAATTTACAATCTGCGAATTGTCGCTAAGTCTGTATAAAACTATTTTTACGCTGACTATATCGGGGTCAAATACCGCTTCCTCCAGAAGTTTCAGATATAAGTTAATCGTATGTTTTGGAAAAGACAGTAATATATCCTTTTGCCCTTTTACAACCGTTTCTATAACGGATTTGCCGTTCTCAATTTCTTTCGGGAATACCGGGTGTATCGGCGGATAAAACATATCATCCGTCAGAATTTTGTTACCTCTGTCTATTTTATTTTTAAGCTCAGATATAAAACTTTGGTCCAGCGGCGCGCATGTAACAAATGCTTGATCTTCGAGTATGTTTAACTTTTCGCACATATATTTTTTTATCACGTTTAATTTATTCCTGTGGTTTTCGCTTATTTGAAGCCTGACAGGAGCGAGCTTGCCCCTTTTTTTCAAAATATTATTCATATATGTTCTGTAATCGCTGTTCGACTTGTAATTCTCGTAATCCGAAAACGAATCTTCGACAGTAATATCAGCGTTTCTTGTTATTCTTATTATAAACTTAGATAAGATTTTATGCTTTTTAAAAAGCTCTTTTGCATATTGATATATAACGTCTTCTGACAATATATATTTGTGTTCCCGCCCGTCGGACGGAATTTCTATTATTCTGTCTATATTATTATTTTGCGCGATAATGCCGTATGAGCTTTTATTTTCGTAATTCAGTTCTAAAATAATATATATGTTTTTGTTGAATAAATGAGGAAAAGGGTGCTTTGTATCTATTATCTGCGGCGAGAGCAGCGGCATAATTTCCCGGTTGAAATAGCCTTTAAGCCATTTTTTCTCGCTTTTGGAAAGCTCTCCAAATTTGCAGTATTTTATATTGTGAGATTCAAACTGATGCGAAACGCTGAAAAACATTTTATCGGCTTCCTCATAGAGTTCTTTTGTCATGCTGTAAACTTCTTTCAGCTGTTTTCCCGGACTCCAGCCGGTTTTATTATCGTTCAATCTTTCGTCTTTGAGAAGCGACTGTTCATACAGACTGCCTACCCTGATCATATAAAATTCGTCCAGATTGGAATGGAAAATAGAGACAAACTTGAATCTCTCAAATAATGGAACAGAATTATCCGCCGCCTCTTCCAATACTCTTTTGTTAAATTTTAAAAATGACAGCTCCCTGTTTATATAATAGTCGTTGTTTTTCATATTTCACCGTGTTTCTGACGACTTAAAAAACTTTTCACAATTCGATTTATATTATTGTAAAGCTTAGTATATGGAATTTTGTCTCCGGCTTGGGGTAGTCTGTAAATTTCCGCCGGGTTTTTCAATATCCTCGCGTAAGTCTTATCGTCATAAATATCCACAACGTAATATTTTTTGTTCTCATAAAGGTTATCTAATCCGGCTAAAATCCAAACGAATGAATAACAATACGAGGCATTCTGCAAAAGCGGCAGATGACCCGAATTTATTTTCCATAACAGTTGCCTGGCTTTTTTCGCCGCCGGAAGAGAAGTGTATTTATCTTCCGCTTTCCGGAATTTAATTTTTTTATCGCGTTTGTTAAGATAGTTAATCATTTCTAATTTTTTCATCAGCATAATAATCCACTCCAATTTATTTTTAAGTTACATGGTTACATTATAATATATATAGACGGCGGATGCAATCAATATAGCGTATGGAACATGTAAAATGTTTGTAATGTCGCATAGTGTTTATATAAAATAATAAATTTTTATTTTGATGTTATTTTGACGAGAAATACGTGAACCATTAAGATTTTACCTATGTTTTACAGTGCCTTACCTATATTTTACGAAACTTTGATTGTAGATTTTACATTGGGGATGTTATAATAACATTGTAACCTAAAATTATAAAATATTGAGGAGAAAATAAAATGAGTAAAATCAAGAAACTTACAGCACTTTTTTTAATAACGGCAATGATGCTGACATGCTGCGTGTTTTCCGTAAGCGCCGCTTCAGCAATCACACTTGAGATTGACGGCAATATAGTTACTCCTGCTGTCGCTCCAGTCGTCGAAAGCGGCACGACGTTTGTTCCCTTAAAAGTCGTTTTTCAAACTCTCGGCGCAACCGTTGCCTGGTCTGACGCGTTAAAACAAGTCACAGTAACAACAGCGGCTTACACAGTAGTCTTTACAATTAATTCAAAGACATATACCGTAAACGGAAGTTCAAAAACTTTGGATGTAGCGCCGAAAATTATAAAAGACTCGACTATGATTCCTATAAGTGCTTTTTCGGGAACAATCGGAGCCGATGCGAGTTATGACGCGGCGGCAAACAAAGTGACGGTTAAATATTTCACTAAGGGAACTTCCGGAAGCATTTCGATGTCGGGTTCTTCCGCTCTTTACCCGCTTGCGCAGATGGCAGCCGACCAGTTTAAGAGCCTCAACCCGAAAATTTCAATGAATGTAGCGGCAGGAGGCTCAGGCACTGGGCTTAACAACGTACTTTCTAAAACAGTAGATATCGGGAACTCCGACGTTTACGCCGCAGAAAAACTTACTGCTGACGACGCAAAAACGTTGGTCGACCACAAAGTCTGCCTGATAGGGGTTGCCCTGATAGTCAACGCCGATGTAGGCGCGACAGTTAAAAATCTCACAAAAGCGCAGCTT
>Ga0123357_10004603_pt1 | contig 16258 bp, 11 predicted proteins | sample TergutEmb28metaG_FD_89873 | JGI IMG/M metagenome (GOLD analysis project Ga0123357, IMG submission 89873) | Embiratermes neotenicus P4 segment gut microbial communities from Petit-Saut dam, French Guiana - Emb289 P4 | ecosystem: Host-associated > Arthropoda: Insects > Digestive system > Gut ... | reverse complement strand
CACACACACACACACACACACACACACACACACCCACACTCACACACACACACACCCACACTAACACACACACACACACACACACACACACACAAACACACACACCCACACTAACACACACACACACACACACGCGCGCGTAAGAATGTTTCTTTATATTAATTTAATTTATTCATACATACTCCACCTCAGGTTTCTGAGCCACATTTCACATACCTGAAAGTACGTGTACTTGTAAATTTCTCCGCCAGATAATCTTGATACTTGTCCTATGGTGGCCACATCAATGTACGAATTGTTGAACACAAACAGATCCACACTGCAACCAGCACTAACACATTCTTGGCCCAGGTTATTGTATACAGTCACCTGTGGTACTAAATCAATAACATGGGTTTAGCCTACTGGCCCCTAAAATCAGCTCAACCTTTAAAATTTTAGCTGCACAGCAAATAAATTTTCATTGTTTCACCCACAATCATCAAAGCAGTAAAGATATAAGATTCATACTTCTGTACACTAGTTGTTAGTTGTCATGAAACTTATGCAAGAAGAAACAGGTATTAATTACTTTCTTCTTATGAAAAATGTTTACATGCAGCACCTGACAGCTAAAATTCCTATACAACAAACATGCTATATCTCACATGGTTTGATGTTCTCACAGTGGCGTTACTAACAATTCAAACCTCTTGGGTTGTCATACCATGTTAACCAATAAGCAGTTACCAACTATTTGAAGAAACAGTGCCTTCACCTTCAGGATGTGCTTGGACTTTCTGACCCTTCTTTGAACCATCACAATTATTTACCACGTGCCACAGAGTAACATGCCAGAAAACTGAAATCTTCACGCTGTACTCCATGGTTTTCTGGATTACTGACACTGTGTAGTTATGGTGGTGGATAACGATGTTTCAAACAAACGTGCTACATCCATCTTCAGAGATAACATGTGTTGGATCAGATGTGACCAGTTTATATCTAACTCTACTCTTGAAAATCTAAATCATGTCACTTTGATCCTGTGGATAGAAGCAGCAGGTTCCTTTGAAATATTCATAGCTGAATACATGGTGTTACAACACAGGTCACAATCTAAACATCCACTTCTGTGAAAACCTCAAATCCCATGCTATGAGAGGCATCTTATCAAAACCACATGAAAACAGAAACACAGTGTGAGATATGTTGTTAAATTAAATGGACAATTGTTATGGACATACCCCACTGAAATACAGGAAACAATATACTGAGGAAAAACATTCAGGACATAAAATCCAAGTTAACCATCACCAACATCATAGTAAAGACGCAATTTATGGCAGCCTTATTAGTGGTTAAGTGTAGAGAAATGGGTAATGAAGCATATATGGAAACATCCTTATTACAGTTATTAATGGATATAGCATCTCCTGCAGTTTATGAAATAATTTATGAAGCACTTGGCATTAATGTTATGCATGGATTAACCTTTTGGTGCCGGAATTATTTTTTTAATTTTAGCACACCGTGTATATAAAATGTGAATAACAGAGAAACCAAATATGTTTTATGAAACAAACTGCATTTTGAAGAGGAAAAAACGGAGACTATATACCATGTTTAAAATATTCAGTACCTATATTTGTTGAATAAATATATAAAATGCAACGTTTAGAGGTTAGTGGTGCGGTGCGACCACTATAGTCATTAGGCGTCAAAGGGTTAATGTACATGAAACATGCATCTACTGATCTGTGCCAGAGAAACGAAACTGCGCTAACCTCAAAAGAGCTAATGCAACTTTCTGCAATCAAGATCTTCCAACATAAATATTAAATATTCAAAGACATACTAGAAAAGAGGTACCTGTTAATGAGACTTCAACACCCACAAATGAAAGGATGTTACACCTTTTCTAATATGTACTGCCATGACAGTCAAGATAAAATTTTGCCTATACTTAAACAAGCTCAATACCAAAAAGGAATACTGGGGGCAGAGGTATAACACATTCTTAACCTGAGCACAATGAGACAAGTGGTCAGCCCCCAGTATCCACATAACAGCAGGCTGAGTGACCCCTAAAGCTGCTCTGGAGGACACTTCGGAGAAACGTTTGTCTCTGCCAGGAACTAACCCACAATTCTTCAGCTGTCCAGTCCACAAACTATTTATTATATCAACTGAACAATCTTTGTTCCATTGCACTGTTATGTGCATTATAAATATTAAACAGATCACTTTGTGTAATTAATTGCACACAGAATGGCCAGTGACAGAAAAGCGCTGTGCAAAAAGACTGGTGGCAAAGAAAAACTGTATACTATATTACGAGAACTTACCTAGCACCGTTTTTTCCTTTTCCGTACCAAGCAGTTTCCTGTCGTCTCTGTTTTTTAATTTTCCGGGGGCTTCTGCTATTGGTAATGAAGAATGGAACACCAAAAGCTTTCCAGGACATTCTGAGGCCTGTGTTCAAAATTGCAAGAAACAACAATTATTGTTACAGAACACATGCTAAAAAAATTCATAAGCAAGTGACTGCAGTGTTCATCCTTTTAAAGCAGAGTGGTTAATTACATGTACCACTTATTTTTACTGTTTAAAAATTTTGTATTTTGTCCACACCATGCATTTATGTGTTTATTATGATTCACATTAAGCACTGATTAGTTCTGAAAACAGCTTTAACTACTTGGTCCTTGTAATGGAACAGCTGTGTTTTCTGTGAGGCAGGAACTACATAGTTGTATATTATTCACATGTGTGCTAAGACTTCCAAGTATCAACTGCCCATCATTTACCATTCTGAGTTACAATACCAACAAACTTGACATACTACAGTATTGTTTTCTGTCACTGGCTTGTGGAAATATCTGATAATTTTTGTAAGTCCATCATTTCCAGCTTCTGGAAGACATTTGTAAATAAATTAATGTGCTAGAACAATGTAACATACAGACAAATAGAAAGACAAACACAACCTCCACATAAGTTGTACTCCTTGTATTGTTGAAATAACACCTGTTTCAAAAGCCTGCACCAGAAAGTCTTTAAAATTATTACAGCCTGAGGCTGGTACTGCACCTTGAGTGCTTCAAGACCAGCCTGGATTGCTGGAGCCAACACAGTTTCTGTTTCACGAGTATCAGCAAACATGGTCGGTATTTGCTCCATCAGGCTATCAATAACAGCCTCAGATTCCATGGGATCACACAGAAAACCCTCCAGAAGAGGCATAAACATGTCCTGTACATCACCCACCACCATCATCTGTGGCTGAGCAAGACAACCCTGCAAAGAAAAATACAGAGTATGGTTTTACATGCTCAAACTTAAGGATAGTATAACATAACTGTAAATAACATTACTCATAAACTGTCTCATCAATACAGGTGACCTGATACAATCTGCATACAATAATTACCAATGAGAGGCTACGAACAAAGGCTACTAAAACACATGAGTCTAGATACAAGCAAATAACAATGTGCCTAGAAAAATTTTTCAATCAATCATGGCAAACAGCAATGTGTTACACACACATCTGGGTAAAAATGTACACACCATTAAGAATGGAAGTGATTACACAAAACAAATGCTTCAAAATACACATAACAGGATTCTAACATTTCCAGTACTTTTATTATTAACAAGAAATACTTAAATAATGGATGTACAACCTTATCCAAATATAAGTAAATAATTCAGAAACAAAGCTATTATGAAACATTTGATAAAACTACTACAAGGCAAAACAAGTTATAATATAAAATGATACAAAAATAAGTGATGTACGGCATGCATCACACTGTGCAAACTGACGACTAAGGATAGTCTCCAGCAGACACAAATTTATTACTGTACAACACTATACAAAGTTATGCAGCCAAAATGCTTGGCCTCTTTTTAACTTGCAAGAGGCACTGTATAAAGTGAATTATCAATGTGAACTCCGAATATAATAGTAGAAACTGTCAGTCACTAACAAAAATACAAATCAGTGAGTGTGGGGAATAAATTATTACTATTTGAATGACGAGACTGTACATTTTCAAGTTTATTGGAATCATATGCTGCAAAAATGTTCAAACAATTCAGTAACTGCCTACATTCTTTGCTATGTCAAGTGACAGACTTGATGTCTGAGACAACTTAGTCAACATGCCATGAAAAAGTCTAACAAAAAAAAAAAAACCTGCTCAATGCAAGTTCTGAAGAAGAAATATTTTATCTTGTGACAGTATTTTACTGTACAGCCAGGTGTGACAAGCAAGTCTGCACAAAAGTGGTAAAATAAGCAGACATGGCAGTGAATATGTCAATATATTATGTGCCAATCAGTTAGCCTTACAAAAAAGAAAATGCTATAGAAGGTACAATCCTTACCTTAATATTATAGAAATGCACTGTATTATTATACGTGACGAAACCAACCCTCATACTGGAATTCTCAGCTCCTTCATCCTTGGGTAAGAGTTTCAATATATTTTTCATTTCGCCACACAGAAGATGAACCATACCAGATTTGATGTTGTTATAAGACACATCAATCAAAAAGATGAGCGCTGGAGGTTTAGGGAATGTATTGTTCTGCAACATGGCAAGAGAATCTGTGATGTCATATTCCACTCATATGAAATTACTTTCAACTGTTTGCCCAACACCATACAAGGCCTACTTCCAAAGAATTTATTAAAAGAAGTTATACTAAATCAATAATGTTGAGGAGAATATTTGGACCTAGGAGGAACAAGGTAATGGGGGAATGGAGGAGACTGCATAATGAGGAGCCAAATGATTTGTACTCCTCACCCAATATTGTGCGGATGACGAGAAGAATGAGATGGGCTGGGCATGTGGTGCATATGGGTGAAGAGAGGGGGGTGTATTGGGTCTTGGTGGGGAAACCGGAGGGAAGGAGACCACTGGGGAGACCTAGGTGTAGATGGGCGGATAATATTAGGATGGATCTTCAGGAGGTGGGATGTGGGAATATGGGCTGGATTGGGCTGGCCAAGGATAGCGACAGGTGGCGGACGCTTGTGAGTACGGTAATGAACCTTCGGGTTCCGTGAAATGCTGGGAATTTCTTGACTAGCTGCAAACCAGTTAGCTTCTCAACAAGGACTCTGCACCATGGAGTAAGTAGGTACCACTAAATCAACAACAACTAATTATAGAGCCCATTCCACCATATTTGTGGAAACGTGTAACTTATGACGCTGCAACTCAGAATGCAGAACTAAATACAAAAACAAAATACACTACTAAATCTCCTTAACATTCCTTTGGCCTTACAAACATTACAAAAATAACTTATCAGACTGTTACTTCACATGAATTATACGTATGGATATCACACAAATAGCTTTTTTAATACTCTTAAGCAGTAGTTTTCTGCTTGATTTTAACCGCCAAGTTTGAATAAGTATATCCCCACCCTAAGCAAACAAAAAATAAACACAATTTTCTATACAAATGGCTCATGAAGTTCTATCAGTATAGTACATTCAGGTATAATATATTCCTCCACAGTAAAAACTGAACAAGATTTAATAACATATGCTAAAACATGTCTGCAGTGTGACTTAAGTACTGCTCTAAGCTATATCTTACAAGTTCCATATTAAATTTGAGAACAGCATAAATATTTTTGTGGGATACGAGATTTAGTTTCATGCAAAGGATAATATTACGAAGTCCAGTGCTGACTGACATTAAAATTGGTTCATATAGTTCAACTAGCCTTAAGCCTGTTGAAGCTCCAATAAGTAAGTTTTGCAGGTACAAAAATAATTATTGAATATGGTACATAGAATCTACTAATAAAAAGTTACTACACATGTACAAAATTGCTTAACCAAGCAGTCAACTTACCCTACAGTAATCTTTTGTGGCTACAAACTCATAAGCTCCTAGCATCAACTCTGGTCTCTCAAACCGATCTACCCGCTGGCCTGTATGGTCTAAATGCTGGAAGTACTCTGGAGGCACTGGTAACAGTAACAATAATAATAGTGACTTTCTTCCAGATTCCTTTTATATCTGCATATTTTAAGCCGACAGATTAAAATCATATGATTCAGGTCTCCTGGGATGTGATGCTGCTTTAATGGCTGAGTGGTTCCCAGTGTCACAAAGATCAAAGTGCCTTCATCTTTGGGCCAGAAGGGGCAGTGAATACGAGGGCACTACATCCGTTTGAAACATCAACGTCTACATATCAGTTAAAGTGGCATTACATCCCAAAAGACAAATTCTCAGCAACACATCTGTGGGAACCCAAAATCTCACATCAAACTCCATGCAGTCTTCACTTGTTGGTTTCTTTGCACCCATCACTGATTTCATACAAAATAAATAAATAAATAAATAACAGATCTTGTTAACTGACTCTCTATCTTGCAAAATGTGTCATATTCGGTCTGCATAACAAATCCTTACTGCCCAGTGATTTCCACAGAGAAAAACAAACTGAGAAATGCGAATCACTATAGGTCATGTACACCAACATTTTTTTTTTTATTCTACTGAATACAGATTCTCATGCCCCAAAATTTGTAAATCAAATTTTAAAGGCAGAAATAAAAACATGACTGCAACAGTATTGATAAATTGGTTACATAAATTTTGGTATGGATTTTGCGATATTTAAGAAAATGGTGTGAAGGCTATAAAATCTGAGCTTTAACTTATACAGGGTAAGATGTGTGTTCAATAATGAAATATTCACAATGCTCTCATTATTTTCAGAGTAAGTCACACATACAGCATTAATAGCCAACTTTTCCTAACATGTTACTTAACCTGTCATCAGATACCCATACAACAGCCTCACCTTCTGTAGTGGCTTTGCAAAAAAGACAGTGGAAACGTCGTCCCCCATCAATGAACTGCATATACGGACACATGTATGCTTTGCATCGGTTGCACCTAACGGGTCCAACTTCTCCCATGTTCACAATGGGTGGCAAATATTCCTCGTCTAATGTTCGGGCCAAAGGACTCACTACTATACCAAATGGTACAGCAGTCTGGAATAAAATAAAATAATTAAAAATAGTGTGCCTATCACAAAACACTGCATTACCACACTTCTGTTCTCCTGATATCACAGGTTCAACATCTCACTCTGGTTTAATTCTTTATTCACATTTTCAATAGCTACACCAAGCAAATACAATGACACAAGGAGGACTGGATATCCTGCTGCCTACTCCTAGTTACGTAGTAAGAAGAGCTATATTTTTTACACACACGCACATGCGGGTGACACACACACAAAAACAAACATACCTAAGTCCATATACTTAAATAATTTAAAGAATGGAGTACGAAGAAATGCCCAGGGAACAGTTAGTACTATTTAGATGAACACCAGTCAAATAATGAGATATATTACTATGTTTTATTGTAATTTTAATAAAACTGTGTGCATATGTTGACATGTTAAACATGGCCTGTACAGGTATTCTTCTGAACAATGAAGATGGTGAAGATGCAGAGTCATCTTATATTTAAATATAAATAGTACTTTTACTCTTATTGTTTGGCAATAAGAATGAAATGTGTGACAAAACAGGAATTTCAAACATTTTGCCAAATTTGAGAAATGTCTTCATATGCACAACTTCAGTCACACTGGTGTGTTGTTCTCAATTATATGACTAACAAATATATTCGGTTAAAGCTGACCCAGGTACAGCAAAATAATACTGAGGAAAATGCATATATCAACAGATGTCACATGATACCATAAAATGGTAATTTTTTTCCAGATTAAAATAGTTTTAACCATGACAGGCCCATATACATTCATGTGTATATATAACATGCTACACTGTAGCAGGCATTCTCCACATAATGAGCCTTTCAGGTGTGGTAACTGTAAATGAGAACAAGGCACACAGTAACAGTAAAATGCTGTTTACTCTCAATTATCCAGGGTAATGGTGGGGACGGGGTTGCAGGAATAATTGAGAAACACAGATAACCTCAAAAATATATTTTACTGAGCCACAAACAAAAAATAAAACTGCAAATTATTTATTAAATACATAATACATACATGGCGTACTGAAATAGTCCGTGATTTTGTTTGTATTGAGGATTTTATTCAAGCACTCAGTGCTCAATTACATTATCTCCCACCTCTTTCATTAGTCTTAGCACTTACGATTGTATATGGATATCAAGAGTACAATCTTTCTACATCTTCTACATTAAAAGAAATATGTGTGGGAGTTCTTACTTGTTTCATCATATCAATGGTGGCTGGAACATTGTACATTGAGCTGCGAATATATCTAGGGCTAGCATTGCCTTGGTCTTGGGTGATGAAATTTGTGGTGACAAGAGGTGGGACCAGACCCTTCTGATTTGTAAAGAAAATGCCTGACCTATTGCGCTGGTCATCTTGCATCACTTGTATCTGAAAAATAAAAATCTAAGAGCATTAAGTTTATACAGTACATTTAAAAGCGGATTTCCGAGAATCCAACCGCTGTGGTGCTGCTGATCCATGTTGTCCCTGATCTCCACTCCAGAATTTTTATTTACAGTTGTATACCTGATAACTTGAGGAACTACAAGAATAACAGTTGCTGGTCAGCTGCTCTGAAATGTGTACTACACAAAGACTTATATAACACAAAAATAAAGGTGTTTGAAAAGTTTTTATTTCACTTCTCAAATACACACACCCCAAAGTCAAAGTTCTAACTCATTTAAAGCCTCTTCCTTGTTTCAAATGTTCTTCCTTATCAGATACAAAAATCCTCACTCTAATACTTTCCAATGAAATATTCCAGTGCAATAACCTGAAGTTATACAATCTACAATGAAGTTTTAAACAGACCCAGTTCGGGCAGCGCAATAAACACTTTCCGTCTCAGTCATCAGTTAACCCTCTGACACCGGAATTAAATTCCTCCGAGTAACACTGTCTGCTGGAATTTTTTTACTGAGGATTTTAAATTTTAATGCTTACTCTTAGAAAAAAATCGTATCTCATACACTTTTCCTTCAAATTTAATGAAATAAAATTTTGCGCTCTGCTTATGAATTGGTTAATCTGGGGAAAACTGTTCACCTATTTTTATAATAAATTTAGGCCTGTGAATCGCGTGTATTATAAAAATGTGGTGTAAATAATTCATTACTCAAATAATTTTGGCTGCTGTGGAAGGTCTGTGGCACCTTGGATCACTGTTTTATCATGACACACAGTATTCACAAAGAGGGTGATATATAACAAATTTACTTTTGTGTGATATTCCGCGAAACAAGGCATCATGCACAGGCCCACGTCACATATGGTGCACTGTGCCCTTTCTTTGGCTGCGAGAAGAACAGACAGCAGTGCAGTCAGGTTGGTGATTTCGCTGGTCAGTGTTTGTTACGGCGAATTCTGCTGAGGCTTGTTGCTGCTTTTGTTGTTGTTGTTCCTCTTCTTCGTCTTCTTCTTCTTCTTCTTCCTCAAACTAGTCTTCAAAATCGCTAGCCTCCACACTTGATTCTGAGGCAGTGTCAGCAACCAGAATTTCAATGATGGTTTACTCCTCAAGTTTTATTTTTTTCCCAGCCATGGCTCTGAGACCTACAATCATCTGCTTTGTTTACACTATATATGACTGGCCAGAGTTTCAGAAACATAATACCTCTAAAGATACGAATGTCTTCTGCAGGGACAGCAAAACAGATCTAAAGCTATGATGTAACTGCGTATAAAATTCCAGCTATCTGAGGGTGCCCAAGACGTTTTTAGTAGATTGATGGCTGTGTGTTTCATGTTACTACCCTACAACCCCTACAGATTACCCCAGCTCTACAAGAGGCACGTCTGTGGGCCTTCCTATGGCTGTAAACATCTATATTTGTAGGTATCTCCAATTTTTGAGCAATATTTTTGTCTGAATTATATGGGTACAGTACGCCACTGACAACCTTTCTGGTCAAGAAAGAGTTTTTGCTTCATAGGCCAGTGTTGATATTTCAACCCATAGTGAACTCCAAAGTAAGTGATAATCAAAGCAGGCAGTGTCAGAATCGTATTAGTCAGCTGGGAAAAATGTGCAGTTACTAAGTGTCTGTGTATATATCGCTGTTTGTGGAGGGGTTTAGGAGGTGGAGGGGGTACATTCTGGCTCCTGTATGAAAGCCTGACCTTCAAGGGTCCTGAAGCATAGCAAGCCACAGCAGTTAACAGAATAGTAGTGAATAAAATTCATCCAAACTTTGACACACTGTTTATGACGTCTTTATAAGTCATTCAGCTATTTACAGGGCTCACTGCACCTCGTCTTTAGAAGTCGTTCGGCGTTAACAGGTTAATGTTATATAGAGCAAAGTTGCTGTCTGTTCTGAGAGCTGTACAAAACTCATAAATAGACTGTGTGGGCGGAAGGTAGAATTTCTAAATGTGAAACCTATGTGCAGTAACAGCTAAGCTTTAAAAGGTTAATGAATGATGATGACAGAAATAACAATAAAAATAATAAACTAATAACAACAAATATGTTATGCATTCGAAAGAAAATGCACAAGAATTAGAGACGTACAAGGCCATTGCTCAAAGTGTGAATTTTAACTGACGAAGTTTCCTTTATGTGTGTTATTTGACAATGTTGTCTACTACCAGGATTATAAAGCATCAATGACAGAATGAATAAGCATGGTGCATTGCTCAAATGATACTGACAAGATAAAAGCGAATTACTTGAAGGACAGCCATCCCCACGCCACTCCAGCTACTAAAAACCCTGTACCAGAATCGGATTCCACCTGGGCCTACAAAGTGAGAGGCCGGCAACTAATCACCTGAGACATGGCAGGGTCCTTGATGAACTGATCTGCCCAAAGCTTACTGGAGGTTTCTGAATTTTCATTGCAAATTTCAGGTCATGAATACTTGATCTTCACTTACTGTATTGCTGAAATGCAATGACCTGCTGATATAGGCTTTAGTTACTTACAGGACTTGGCATCTGATCAGGATCAAGACGTCTAGCAGGTTGTGACTGTAAGCCTGGATGTGCTGGTTGCAGAGGACCCATGGGCTGATGTGGTGATGGGTAATTGGAAACAGGGCTCTGTGGCCCCATGGGTGGCTGGTGCATCTGAGGTGGGGCTCCTGTGTTTGGATGGTACATGTCCTAGAAAACAAATTAATCCAACCTTGATAAATATAGCAGTAATGACAAAGAATGTGATACCAATCATCTAAAAAAATGCAGAAAACTAACATACTGTTAAAAATGAGAAATCTCAGTATCACTGTAGAAATGCTGGAAACCACATTATATGCAGATTTCAAAGAAATATTATTAATTAATTTACCAAAAAAAAAGAAAAAAAAAGCCACACATCAACATTTAGAATACATACTAAGAAATCACTGCAAAATGCTCTATACCAGCAGTTCTCAACCTGTTGCACGGTCCCTGAGAATTCATGTAGTTTCAAAGCAAGCCTTGCTGCTCCAGCCAGCATTTGGTTCCATCTAATATCCCCTGTCACTACTACTGCAATGAATATAATGCGAATTAATTTACAGCTGTTTCGAGCTCATAACAGCTTCTTGCCATAACGTATTTTCATAATTAATGGAGCCCAGATGCATACATTAATATGTGGGATGCCATGAAATTTTTCAAGCTAACAGGAGGTTCTAAAAGCCCAACACATTGACAACTGCTGCCTTGTATTCATGTACAAGTATTTGTGTGTGTTGTCTGAAGATGGATTATGCTGACACATATACTGGACACGGTCCCCTGTCTCATTTCCTTTACAGAAATAAAATCAACCCTCACTATTCATCTTCTCACTTTGCGATTTTTAACTATAGTGCCTCACGGACATTACTATCCATAATTCATCATGAGAAATCCCCGCTACTGCTACTCCACAGCCAACAAAAACTTCACATCCTGGGCTGGTGAGAAATTTTTATTCTCCCATTATGTTTCCCATTTAAAATAATGGAAAATATGGTCCCACTATCCAATTTTTTGCTATCAGACCCCTTTTTCAGGAACAAATTAGTCGGATAACGAGGGCTCACTGTACAACATTTCAGAAATTGCTTGTCTTCAACAATGAGCAATGAAGATCAGTGATCATTCCATGCCTCAGGTCTTTACCTCCAGGGGAAGATCTTCCACTACCCCAGATCCAGTCTAGACACTCTGTAAAAGTGAAAAAACTCTCTCTCTCTGCCAGGAATGAAACTACAGCTTCTCAGCTGGCCAGGCTCTGTAGTCAGTAGAGTGAACAGGCTCTAGCCTGTTCACTCTACTGACTACAGTATCCCTCATCATCATCCAAGCTGTCAACTGGACGTAACAAAGAACATGGAATTCTCTCTTAAAATATTCACTCACTGAAGATGGCAGGTATGGCTTCCCCATTGGTGGACCAGGTTGTATGAGAGGTTGAAAAGATGATCCTCCATGCTGTGGAGGTACAGATCCAGGATGAGGCATACCTCCTACTGAAGGTTGCATACTTCCAGGCTGGGGAGGCATACCAAAGGATGAAGGCGTATGTGCATGTGCTGCAGGCATGTTTCCAGGTTGAGGTGGCATGGGTTGTGAAGGCCCTCCCACAGGCCCTCTGCCAGGTCCAGGTGGAGGACCCATAGAGCCATTCATATACTGCGTTGGTGGCAGAGGGCCGCGCTGTGGCTGTCCAGGCTGTAGTAGTGTTTGGTCTGGAGATGATGTAGGAGGTGGAGGACCTCCATTTATAGCTGGTGGAAAGCTGCCTGGAGAATGATAAGAATTTGTTTGTGGGACACCTGTAGGCATGCTAGCAAGGCCAGGTTTTGTTGGAGGTCCAGTGGAATAATTCTGAAAAACAAAATACTTACATTTAAGTTCTGTATCACATTGTCATATATGATCTGACACAAGTACAGTATTGTCTTCAAGATGGCAAATAAGAATTTAATTTATGTTTAACAGTACACTTGTCCCTATGCCTAAGTTCTACACCATGAGAAAATACATGCCAAGAATTCTTAATATCACCACCAGCTGGAGGTAAGTGGTCAGCTTAACACTTTGGCTGCTTAATGCTGGGGAAAGAGCCTCCACTTATCATTGAATAACAGCCAGTTGGACAAGGGAGCAAAGAGAACAATGACTCTCCTTCCTTAAAAAAACAAAATTCTCCAGCCCAAAGCTATGGTCATACATGAGCCACATCACCTACATCTCAGGTATCTCTGACAAAGAGGACTTTCAAAGAACTAATTTCTGAATTTTCTCTCTCTATGTCGAACAACTGTTCTGATTTTGGCACACATGCATAAAAAAATGCTAAGAGTTTAATCTGACAATATTAGCTGTGAGCATGGCATTCTGTACTACCAAACAGGTGTTCACTGTAACATTTTTTAAATATCAAAGTGTTGTGGAGTTCAAATAAATTACTGGCATCTCTGTGTTCTTGTGGGTCTTTCAAGAAATTAATGAGTTTAATATGAAAACGGAAAGAATTTGGGTACGTCAATCTCAAAGGCACTGCTGAATGTAAACAGGAAGAACCAATACAACTGTATGTGAGGTGACAGCAGGTCAATGCAGTACCAGCTTCCTCATTTCTTTAAACATCTTGGCATTAGTACTGAAACTATACATAAATTCTCATGCAGGATTTACAGACGATTCCTCAGAAGCCATAAACATCTGGTTTACAGATGAGGCCCATTTCTATTTCAGTGCAAACAGAAGAGTCAGATCTGGAGAACAAAAAATTCAAACATCTATAAAGATTCTTCACTTCATCTAGCAAAGTGTACAGTGTGGTGTGTTTTGTTGCAAACTAATGTCAAGGTCAGGAGCAGACCTAGTGGATGCCTACACTGTAACTCCTAACCTTCATGTAAATGACTGGGGTTTTACTTCAGTAATATGATTACTTAAAAGTTATGTATAATTAACATACGCAGGCCTTCTGTGAAGACCACATAAATGCTGAAAAGTGAACATACTATACCATCAGCAAATGACTTTGTAAACCATGCTGGGATTTAGCTTGGAAAGAAACCAATGAACTGCAATGAAACAGCATTCTGAAATTAACATCTTAAGTCTACAGTCATCACATTTACTGAATGTGACTTGGGAATGGTGAACAAACCCAACAGGGTGATCTATGAAACCAATTAGTGTTACAAGAATGCTACTCACAATGTCGAAAACAAATGTGTGCAAATCAAAAAAAGGCCCGTAACTCATAATATTCCAAACACTTAATGGAAGTAATTCTGAAAATTAAAATTCCAAAATTTATATAACAGGATAAGAATACAACCCAGTGTCATTATCAGTTCAGTGCATCCTGTCTGAGGGCTCAGCCAAGCCCTCAAAACCATCTGATGAATAGCCATGCGCCGCATAATGACATTTTGGTCAACAGCGGACCACATATACCACAGTGGTCCCATAATATTATAATACAATATCATGAAACCATTGTGTTACAATTGACTACAGTATTCAGTACAGTAAAACTCGAAATATATAACAACTAAATGGCAAGTCTTTATCAATAAAAGTCTGATGAAAATATTAAGAATTTTCTGGCCAGACCAGGTAACAAATAATGAGTTGTGGAAGTGCATGGAACAACCAAGAATAGATTTGCAAATCAGGAAACACAAGTGGGGATAGCTGGGCCATACACTGTAGAAACCGACAGACAACAAAATCGGACAAGCCCTAGAGTGGAACCCCCAAGGCAAATGGGCAGAGGGAGACCGAAGAATACGTGGCGAAGAACGCTGCTTGAAGAGGCCAAAGGAGTGAAAAAGACCTGGGCAGAAATCAAGTGCGATGCCAAGAATAGAGTGCGGTGGAGGATTCTTGTGGATGCCCTAGGTTCTGCAGCGGAATGATGGGACTATTGATTGATTGAGTACAGTAACATGCTGTACAGGTTTGTAGCCAGGAGCAATAGACTATACCATACAGCCTAGGTGTGTAGTAGGCTATACTATCTAGATTCATGTAAGTTCACTCTATGACGTTCACACAATGACGAAATCACCTAAGGACGCATTTCTCACAATGTATCCCCATCATTAAGTGATGCATGACTGTACATAACATGCAGCACAATAAGCCATTAACATCAAACTCATTTGTAAATCCTGTCTAGCCCCAGAAGTGCAGTTTAAACATATTATACAACTAAGAGGTTTAAGGTTTTCTTCCATTTGTATACATAATTCCTAAACCCTTGGGAGCCACAATGGCACAGTCAGTATAGCGACTCTGTTATGGACTAGAAGAATGGGGAACTGTGGTTTGATTTCTGACACATGAAACTTCTCTCTTTGCCAGTGCCTATCCAGTCTTCTGTTCAATGGGTACTGGAGACTCCATCCCCAGTGGTAACGCAGCCACAGCAAGAAGCTGACCAATCATCTAGGCCAGTGTTTCTCAACCTTTGTGAAACGGCGGCCCGGTAAATTCTTTTTTTCATAAGACGGGTGCCTGGTCCCAACAGATTTACTTGTCAGTACCTTTCCAATTTTTTTTTAAGTTCATACATTAAACTAACATAAGTATTAACAATTAATAATGGCATAATCATAAAGAGTATTAGTACACTTACGTGTATGGTGTGGCATGTTGACAAATATAAAATTACATTTAAATTAGTTATCAATTCCAGGAGAATCTCTCGCAGCCCGGTATAATTTATACCAGGGCCCGGTAGCGGGTTGCGGCCCGGCGGTTGAGAAACACTGAGCTAGGCCCAAGGTTAAGGAGGAATGGAACTATACTTCTGCTCCTCCATATGCCTTCATGAAAAGAAAAGGGACAACTTACATTGACATTTAATTCTAAAGTCTACTACAAGACATCACCTGAAGTTGTTACACAACAACCCCTTATTCAGCTCCATGTAACAGCAATGCAATTTGTCCCACAAGAGCATGTGGCTACCATCTCTGATGCCATTGTAAAAATACATGCATATTTACTGTATTAAGGATCTAAAATGTTCCTTTACTTGTAGCTTATTTAACCCTTCAGCGTGGAGTGATGAGCACTGCTCGTCATAGCGAAAACATCACCTGTCGTGGAGTGACGAGCACTGCTCATCATGCTGCACGCTCTCACTCATTCTTCCATATCTCGACAACATAGGGAACAAATGTAATCGGGCTGCTTCGTGCTTGTTCGTGAAGGAGCTGGCTCTCTTATAGTGTGGGAAACAGTTGCTAGAAATTATTTCTTCATTTTTTCTCTGCTCT